>Ga0307373_10009938_pt1 | contig 14101 bp, 11 predicted proteins | sample OX2MG_FD_202534 | JGI IMG/M metagenome (GOLD analysis project Ga0307373, IMG submission 202534) | Soil microbial communities from Risofladan, Vaasa, Finland - OX-2 | ecosystem: Environmental > Terrestrial > Soil > Coastal area > Acid sulfate soil | place: Finland: Risofladan, Vaasa | collected... | reverse complement strand
CGCCCGCACCAGCATTCCAATTGGGGTACGGATCCGGGAAGGTCCCGGGAAAGGAAACTTGGTCTGGCGGCGCCCCAATCGGATGACCTTGCAGCAGATGCTCAAGCATCCACTCTCTGCCGGGGCCTACGCCTATGGGCGGCGCCAGGACGATCCCCGGCGCAAATCTCCCGAGCGCCCACGGAGTGGCCGGGTGGTGCGCGAGCAGGAGGAGTGGCACGCGTTGGTTCCCGACCACGCCCCGGCCTACATCACCTGGGAAGACTACGAGCGCAATCGGGCCCGCTTAGCGGCGAACCGGGCGCGCGCCGAGGCGATGGGCGCGGTGCGTCCGGGCTCGGCCCTCCTCGCCGGCCTGGTCGTCTGTGCGCGCTGCCAGTGTCGGCTGGGAGTCCACTATGACCATGGGAGCGGCGGATCGTTTGTCTACGAGTGTGTGAACCGGGTGAACAACGATGGCGGACCGCGTTGTCAGCACGTGCCGGGGGTGTGCCTGGATCAGTTCCTGTGTGAGCAAGTGTTGGCTGCCCTCGAGCCCTCGGCCTTGGAGCTGTCACTGGCGGCGACCGAGCACCTGGAGCAAGAACGCGCGGAGTTGGATCGGTTCTGGCAGCAACGGCGCGAGCGGGCGGCCGACGAGGCGACGCGGGCGGAACGACAGTACCACGCCGTCGAGCCGGAGAATCGGTTAGTGGCGCGGACCTTGGAGCGCGCTTGGGAAGAGAAGCTGGCGGCGCAGCACAAGCTGGAGGAGGACTACCATCGATTCGCGCGCGAGCAGCCGCGGGGACTCGCCGCGACGGAGCGCGAAGCCATTCGGCAACTCGCGGCGGACATTCCGTCGTTGTGGCACGCGCCAACCACCACGGCGGCGGACCGGAAGGAGATCATCCGTCAGGTCGTCGACCGCATCGTGGTCGCGGCACAGGGCACGAGCGAGCAGGTCAAGGTGCGCATTGACTGGGTGGGTGGGGGACACACTGAGCGGGTGGTCATCCGACCGGTGGCGAAACTGAGCGACGTGAGTTCCTACGCTCAGCTCTGCGAGCGGGTGTGTCAGCTCACGACGGAAGGGTGGGCGGCAACGGCCATCGCCGAGCAACTGAACGCCGAGGGGTATCGACCGGCCCATGCGCGTGCCCGCTTCGCCACTCCGACGATCCGGGCTCTCCAAGGGCAGGTCGGAGTGGTCGCGCCACGGCCACGCATCCGCTCACGCACCGGACTTGGCCTGGACGAGTGGTGGCCGGCTGATTTGGGTCGGACGCTGGACATTCCCAAGTCGAGCCTCTACCATTGGATCCGCCAAGGGATTGTTCAGGCGCGCCAGTTGGACGAGCCACTGCATCGCTGGGTGATCACGGCGAATCCGGCGGAACAGGAGCGGCTACGTGCCTCTAAGCGCCGCTCGATCGCCGATCAGATGCGCTCCCAGTGGCGTGCTGGGAGCGAGGGCGCGGCAACTCTGGGGAGTGACGGTCGGGTCACGGATGGTCCTGAAGAGAGGATGTGACGGACAATGAACCAATCGAGACGGTTTCCGGCTCGAACGGGCATTGTGATTGGGTCACCTCGACCACCCAGCGGCGGGGCAGCACCTGGAAGCCTTTGGGCAGCGGCGCGGGTTCGGTGCCGACGGGGACGCGGACAGAGCGGCGGGGGCGCTGGACGATCTCCCCCGTCCAGCCCAATACCGTCTCGATCCACGCCTTGGCGGATCCCTGGTAGGCCAGATCGGCCCACCGGTGGCGCAGGCGCGGGAACGCGTCGCGCGCCCCCGCCAGGACCAGCGGTGTCGCCGCCGGGTCGGAGCTGTTCGCCGGCTGGACCACCGCGCGGAGCACCAGGCCGAGGGTATCGACCAGCAGGTGGCGCTTGCGACCGTTCACTTTCTGGCCCCCGTCAGAGCCATGGGGCCCCCCTTTTTCCGTCGTCCTCGCCGATTGGCTATCGCGGATGGCGGCACTGGGGGGTGGCGGATCGATTCAGTTGGCGGCGCCGGTGCTCGCGCAGGGCGGTGTGGGCGCGCTCCCAGACCCCCTGGATGCGCCCGAGGCGGAAGTAATGGTAGACGGTTTGCCAGGCCGGAAAGTCGTGCGGCAACAGCCGCCACGCCTCGCCGCCGCGCCGCACGTGGCGGATGGCGTTGACGATCTCGCGCCGGTTGTGGGTCACCGGCCGTCCGCTGGTCTTCGGCGTCGGGAGGTGCGGCGCGAGGATCGCCCACTCGGCATCGGTCAAATCCGTCGGGTCCGTTCGCCGCATGGGGTGTCCTCCTTGGTATACTTATATTGTGTAAAGTATACCACTGTTCAGACACCTTCTAGAGCGACGAGCGGATTTTCTGAGCTGACGAACGTCTGACCACTTGTAGGAGCGGTTCGTGAATCACCCCTACAGGCGCTTGGACAGTCGTCAGTCCGATCATGTCGCTCACTACTGTAGAAATGCGACTCACCCCCATACCCTTCCGGGAAAAGCGGTAAAATCAGCCCGAGCGCGGCACGGAGATACCGGTTTGACGGGGGAGGCCCGAGGTGGACCAGTTCCAGGATGACGTGCGGGAGGCGCTGGAGCATCTCTACGACTACATGTTCCTGGAAAACCATCCGCTCGCCGTGGCGGTTGATGGAGAAGCTAATGGGTGGAAGCGCGGAACGACGCTCCACCGGCTGCTGGTCGAGACGATCAACCGACTGAAGCCACCCGACGGAACGCCCTCCCACAGTCCACTCTGGCGTCGCTACCGGCACGCCGCGATGCGCTACATCGAGAAGGCGACCGTCATCCAGATCGCCGAAGAGCTCGGGGTCAGCGAGCGCCAGACGCGCCGCGACCGCCAAGATGCCATCCTGGCCGTCGCCGATTTGCTCGAACAGCGCCTGGGCACCGCGCTCCGCGCCTACCAGGAGGGAGCTCGCGCCTCGGCACCAATCACCCAATCCGCGGCGGCCATGGGCCTGACCCTGGACAAGGAGGTCGCCCGGATCAGCACGCCCGAGCCGCACTCGCCCGTGCCGCTTTCCGACGCGCTCGCGGGCGTCCTGTCTATCGTCGCGCACCTGGCAAGCAAGAAGGAGCTTCGACTGCGGACCCGGAGCCCGGACCACCTGCCACCGCTCGCCTCCGAGTGTACCGTCGTCCGGCAGATTCTGCTGAGCGTGGTCATGTGGGTCGTCGAGCTCGCGGCGCCGTTCCAGGAGATCGAGGTCGTCGCCGAGGTCGAGCGGGGTAACCTGCGCGTTGGCAGCGCGTTCAGCCTGGCCGAGCCGGCGAGCTCGGATCGTCTCGAGGCCGCGGAAGGACGGCTGGCGGTCGGATCGAAGCTGGCCAGCATGCAGGGCGGATCGATCCGAACCGGACGATCCGGAGCCGCCGGACGGATCGAACTGGTTTTGCCAACCGCCCAGCAGCCGACGGTCTTGATCGTCGACGACAACCCCGGCATGCGCCGGCTGATGCGCCGCTACCTGAGCGGACGGAGCTACCTCGTGCTGGAGGCGTCGAACGCGACGGATGCCCTGCGGCTCGCCACCGACGTCCAGCCCGACGCGGTCACCCTGGATCTGATGATGCCGACGACTGACGGCTGGGAGCTCCTCCAGACACTGCGATCCCAGCCGCGGACCCGCCAGATTCCCATTGTCGTCTGTTCGGTCCTGAAAGAGCGAGACCTGGCCCTTTCGCTCGGCGCGGCGGACTTTCTCGCCAAGCCGATCACCCGCGACGCGCTGCTTCAGGCGCTGTCCGGCGTGGTCGCGACTGGCTGAGCACTCGGCAGGAGGCTGTCCAGGGTGCTCTGCAAACACCGCATGAACTCGCCCGCGTGAAAGCCGTCGGAACGAGCGAGTCCGAACATCCCGGCGACGACGGCATCATCTTCCATGCCCTTCGCGCTGATGATGACGACCGGGACGTCTTTCAGATCGGCGTCCTGGCGCATCGCTTCGAGCACGTCGTAGCCGTTGACCTCCGGCATGAGCAGATCTAAAAGGAGAAGATCCGGCGGCGATTGGCGCATCATCTCCAACGCTTCACTGCCGCCATAGGCGCGGCTGACCCGAAAGCGCCGCGAGATCAGGTGGATCATGCGCGAGAGCAGGCGAACGACCTCGTGATTGTCGTCCACCACCAGCACCGTCCGCGACGTCCGACCGGGGCGCCAGCGCGCGAGCACCTCGGCCAGGCGCTCGCGAGTGATCGGCTTGTCGAGGTAGTCCTGGACGCCGAGGCGGCCGATCGCCTCCCGGCCGCCCCGAAGCGAGCAGCAGATCACCGGCAAACGGTCCCCGGTCGCGATGGCGTGCTCGAGCTGCGACCAGCCCTCCGCGTCCGAGGGAGTGGCCACGAGGAGCGCACTGACCTCCGGCCGCTGCGCCCGGCCGATGGGGTGACTTCCGGAGTCTTTGATCGGAACGACCCGATATCCGTCCAGGTAGCGCTGAGCCAGACGAGTCAGCCAGGGATCGTCGCTGAGGACGCCGATCCGGGGTAACGCGCTGGCAAGTGCGACCGGGCGCTCCAGCGTCTCCCAGCCGGCCGTTCCGTCGAGCGGCCCCACGCCGCGATCGACCGGCAAACCGAACGCTACCGTCGTGCCCGGGTCCGGTCCGCTGTCGGCGCGCATCCAGCCACCGTGCAACGCGACAAAGCGCCGCGCGATCGCCAGCCCCAGGCCGCTGCCGCCCTGGCGCTGGTCCTCGGGCTGCTCGGCCTGGCGGAAGTCCTCGAACAGACGGGGGAGCTCATCGGCGGGGATGCCGGACCCGGTGTCGGCGACCGAGACCACGACTTCGCCCGACTGGAGCGCGGCGCGCACGGTCACGCCCCCGCGATCGGTGTAGCGAAGCGCGTTGCCAAGCAGATTGATCAGCACCTGGCGGATCCGCGTCCGGTCGACGTAGAGCGGCGGAAGGTCGCCGGGAACGTCCAGCGCGATCGTGAGTCCCTTCTCGGCGAACGCCGCCTCGACGGTGCTCACCGCTTCCCGGGCAATCTCGGCCAGTGCCAGGTCCTCGCGCTCGAGGGCCATGCGGTGGGCGTCGATCTGACTCAGGTCGAGCACGTCGTTGATCAGCGTCGAGAGGTGGCGAGCGCTCTGGTAGATCGAGTTCACGTCGCCCCGGTAGGCCGGCGGCAGGATTTCGCCACCGTACGAGTCCGGGGCCATCAGGAGCATCTCGCTGAATCCGATGATCAAGTTGAGCGGCGTGCGCAGCTCGTGGCTGATGTATGCCGCGAAGCGCGCCTTGAGGGCCCGCGCGTTCTCAGCGAGCTGGCGGGCGCGGTCGAGCTCGACGGTGAGGCGCTCGAGGCGCTCGTGGGTCTCATTCAGACTCTTCACCACCCGCCCGAGCGCGCCGCGGTGCCGCTCGGCCTCGGCGGCGCGTGCCCGGGCGTCGGCGTAGCTGCTCGTCGCCCAATCCAGCGAGCGCTGGAGCGGACGCAGCCCGAGCCAGGTGACGAAGGCGACGATCCAGATCAGCACGACGACCATCGAGCGGAAGCCGTTGGTGACCGGATCGGCGGCCCCGCCATCGCTCAAGAGCACCACGCTGGCCAGCGCCGCCGTCCCGCCAGCCGCGAATGGACCAAGCAAAACGCCGCTCACTTCGACGACCACCACGAACCAGCACGCGACCGGCATGAGGCCGAGGGTCTGGGTTGCCGCGACCGTGGCGAGGAACATCGACCCGATGGCCCCCGCCGCGGCCAGGCCGTAGCTCGCCCGGAGGACGACCGACGAGGCGACCACCCCGAGGACGAGCCAGAGCACCGCCCAGCCCAGGCCAGACGGTACCAGCTCGATCAGCCAGGGGATCGCCAGGAGCCAGGCGAGCACCATCTCCAGGGTGACCACCAGCTTCAGGCTCTGGGTCTGGCACTCGACGATGCCGTCCTCCCAGAGCCTCCGGTCGCTATCGCGCGCCTCCGACGCATCGAGGCGCCAGAAAGGTCGAAAGACGAGATCCGCGCGCACGGGCCTTACCCCCTCTCGATGGATGGCCGCCCCGAGTCCGCCTTGGGGCCGCTTCACGGTCGCGGGGCCAGATCTAACGCTCTATTATATGTATATGGGCAATCTAACGTCTCGCGTGTCGAGGCAACCGAACGGTAGGAGAGGAGAAGGCGACCATGCAAAGCTCAGGGTCCACGAATCGACGGCGCTTTCTAGCATTGGTGGCGGCGGGCGCGGCGACCACCGTCGTCGCCGCGGCCTGCTCGCAAGCCCCTGCGCCGGCGCCAACCACGGCGCCAGCGGCCGCCGCCCCCGCGGCCGCGCCAACCTCCGCGCGCGCGGCGGCCCCGACCACGGCCCCAGCCGCCGTCGCCGCGCCAACGGGTAACGGTCCGAAGATCGTCCGCTTCCTCTGCGATTCCTGGGCGGTCAATGAGGTCCCGATCGACCGCCAGGCCTCGTTGTTCAACGACAAGTACCAGGGCAAGGTCCAGGTGAACGTCGAGATCAAGGGCGACGGCTGGGACACCAAGCTCTTGAGCCAGATCAAGTCCGGCACCCTCCAATGGAGCGGCTCGATGGTGATGACGTCGCCGACCGGTCTCGCGAACTCGGTTCTCTCCGGAATGGTCCAGCCCATGGACGACTTCCTGAAGAACTCCCAGGAGGATGGCGCGTCCAAGCTGCTCGACGACATGATCGACACCGTGAAAAAGTGCAGCACCTATAGCGGCAAGCTCTACGGTATCCCCTACAGCTTTGAGAACGACAGCTTCATCTGGCGCAAAGACTACTTCGCGGAGGTCGGCATCACCCAGGCACCGGCCACCTGGGACGATCTCTTCCTGGCCTCGATGAAGATCAAGCAGGACGCGAAGCTGAAGGGGGTGACCCCGTTCGCGTTCGTTCAGGACCTGGACGCCAGCGTCGCGACCCTGATGAACAGCGCCACCGACAACCCCTACGCCAAGGATGGTATCTTCGACCTCACCAGTGACGCGGCGATCCAGAGCATGCTGTTCATGCGCAAGTTCGTGGAGAACGATCTCGTCCCACCCCACACCTGGGACGATTGGTGGCCGCTCGACCAGAAGGGCAAGCTCGCCGCGCTCATCGGCCAGAGCTCGCGCGGGCTCTGGACCGGCAAGATCTGGGGGCTCAAGAGTGTCGACACGACCGCGGTCCCGCTGCAGAAGAAGGGGGGTCCGTCGAACGGGAGCTACTTCTGGAACAACAACACGACGATCCTGAACAAGGCGCCCTATCCGCAGGAAGTCGCCGATTTCATTGTCTTCGCCTTCGGCCCGCAGAACAAGCCGATGCAGGACGCGATTATCACCTCGGGCAAGACGCCGATCTACGAATCGATCTACAAGACGATGATCCAGGGTGACCCGAACTACGCCGACTACGCCTGGATGGTCCCGATGCGGGCGCAGGTCGCGGCGAACAATCCGCTCCCGGCGACCCTGCTCTGGTCGATCCAGCAGACCGTCTTCATGAAGTACGCGGTGGCGTTCCTCGAGAAGGGTTCCAAGATGACGCCGCAGGAGCTGGGCGACACGGTCATGAAGGAGACGCGCGCCCAGGGAGCGAAGCTGGAGTCGGATCTTGGCGTCAAGCAGTGAGAGCGGGGCTGGCCGGGCCAGCCCTCCGACGGTCGCGCCGCTGACCGAGGTGCTCCGGGGAGACGTCGTCGAGTCACGCCATCGAGGATCGATCGCGGTGGTCGACGCCGACGGTCGGTTGCTCGACGAAGTCGGCGACGTCGACCTCGTCACCTACTGGCGATCGTCGGCCAAGCCGCTCCAGGCGCTGCTGGTCATCACGACCGGCGCCGCCGATCGCTTCGGTCTGGAGCCAAAGCACCTGGCCGTGATGTGCGCGTCGCACGCCGGGCGCGACTACCACGTGGAGGCCGTGACCGAGGCCCTCGAACGGGCCGGGGTGCCGACCAGCGCGCTGCGCTGCGAGGTCCCGGAGCGCTCGGCGCCGCGCCACGGCTGCTCCGGCAATCACACCGGCATGCTGGTCACCGCCCGCCACCTTGGCGAGCCACTCGACACCTACCCGAATCCAGACCACCCGGTTCAGCGGCGGATCCGCCAGGTGCTGGGGACCCTGGGCGACGTCGAGCCAGCGTCGATTCCAACGGCCAGCGACGGCTGCTCCGTCCCGACGTTCGCGATGTCCCTGCGCCAGATGGCGCTCGCCTTCGCCCGGCTGATCGATCCCGAGGGCCTCGACGAGCCGCTGCGCGGCGCCTGCCGACGGATCGTCGCGGCGATGCAGGCGCACCCTGACCTGCTGGCCGGCGCGGAAGGTGACACCCGGAACCTGACCAGCGCCCTCGTCCGGACGCTGTCGCCAACCCTCGTCGGCAAATCGGGCGCCGAGTCGATCTTCTGCGTCGGTCTTCGACCGGGAACCCTCGGACCGCGGGGCGTCGGCATCGTGGTGAAGGCCGAGGATGGTGGCTTCGCCCCCCGGTCGTGCTATCTGGCGACCGTGGAGGCGCTCCGACAACTCGGAGTGGCGAGCGCCGAGCAGGTGCGGGCGCTCGATCCCTACCTGGAACGGACGATCCGGAACGTTCACGGTCAGGTCGTGGGGGGCGCCCGCCCCTGCTTCCGGCTCGGATCGGTCGGGCGGCGATGAGTGTCCTCACCGAGCGGGGCAACGCCGCGTCGGCGACGCTCGAGCGCCCCATCGCGGGGCGACGGTCGTCGTATCGGCTCTACGGCAATCCGCTCTGGGGCTACCTGTTCGTCGGGCCGCCGCTGATCGTTTTCGCCATCTTCAACGTCTGGCCGATTCTGCGCGGGATCGTGATGGCGTTCCAGGACTACCGCTGGCTGGTGCCCCGGACCCAGTGCGTCTGGTGTACCAACGGCCTGGCGAACTACGCCGAGCTCCTCCAGGACGACACCTTCTGGCACAGCCTCCGGGTGTCCGCCGCCTACACGCTGATGTACACCCCGACGACGATCCTCCTCGCGCTGCTCGTCGCCGTCCTGATCGGCCAGGTCCGCTCGTCGCGGCTGGAGGGCATCTATCGGGTCATCTGCTACCTGCCGGTCGTGCTGCCGGTCACCGCGGCGGTGCTGGTCTGGAAGAGCATTTACGACACCCAGTTCGGCTACTTGAACCAGTTCCTGACCGCCGTCCTGGGGATCCAATCGCCCCCCAACTGGCTCGGCTCGCCGGAGTGGGCGCTGGTCGCGGCGGTGATCCCGGCGATCTGGCGCAACTTCGGCTACGACATGCTGCTCTTCCTGGTGGGCCTCTACGGCATCGGCAGCGAGCTTTACGAAGCGGCGTCGATCGACGGCGCCGGGGCATTCGAGCGGCTTCGCTTCATCACTCTGCCGCTGCTCAAGCCGACCTTCGTGCTGGTGCTGGTGCTGTCGGCGGGCGTGGTCAGCGCGACCGAAGAGATGCTGCTGATGTTCGGGTCGGTCGGTGGACCGGGCGAGTCCGCGCTCACCGCGGGCCTCTATGCCTACCGGACCGCCTTTCTCGTCGGGGACATGCGACTGGGCTACGCCGCCTCGATCAACCTGGTGCTCGGGCTGATCCAGATGGCGATGGCCGGCGCGGTCTTCCTGTTCTTCCGCACCGAGCGAGCATGAGGCATGACGTGGAACCGTGGGAATCTTCGGCGAGCCGCACGATTCCGCGTCTTACTCTCGAGCATGATGGTCGATCAAGTCGAGGAATAGCGAGATGATCGTCAAGCGTGAACGACCTGGAGTCTTGGATAGCTGGCTGGCGGTCGGCGTGATCCGACAGCTCCGCCTCGATCGGCTGCTACCGAACGTGGTGCTTACGGTCATCGTGTTGATCTGCTTGCTGCCGGTGGTCTGGGCGGTCTCGTCGTCGCTGAAGGGCGCGAAAGAGCTGTACCAGGCGGTGCCATCCCTGCTGCCGGCCCACCCCACCCTCGGCAATTACACCTTCATCCTGACCCGGCGCGGCATGGAGGCGATGCCGCAAAACCTGCTGAACAGCATCGAAGTGTCGATCAGCACGCTCCTGCTGACGGTTCTCCTGGCGACGATGGCCGGGTACGGTTTCAGCCGACTACGCTTTCCCGGGCGCGACGGCCTGTTCTACGCGATCACCATGCTCATGTTCGTGCCGCGAGCCGGCGGCTTGATGGCCGCCTACGAGCTGATGGCCTTCCTGCACCTGCGGAACTCGGATTGGGGACTCGCGCTCGCGTTCTCCGGGGCGCTGAGCATTCCCATCTTCATCATGCGCCAGACGTTCCTCGCGTTGCCAACCGAGCTGGAAGAAGCGGCGATCATCGACGGCGCGAATCCCTGGCAGTTGTTCACCCGGATCGAGGTGCCGCTGGTGACCGGTGGCATGGTGGTGGTGGCGATCCTCACCTTCATTACGTCGTGGGGCGACTACCTCTTCACTCTGACGATGATCGACTCGCCCGAGAAAATGACTCTGTCGGTCGCGATCGCGGCGATCTCGGACTGGTCCAGCGCGCTGTTCCAGTCGAGCGCCTTCGCCACCTACGGCGCCCAGGCGGCCGGTCAGGTGCTCCTGATGCTTCCGGTTATCGTCGTTTTCATCCTCCTCCAACGCTGGTTCGTCCGGGGCTTGCAGGAAGGCGCGCTGAAGCTGTGACCGGTGGTGCACCGGGCGACCTGATCTTCGGGAGGTAATGACTGTGCGCGTTCTTGGCTCTTCGCTCCGCGAGCTCTCCCGGCTGCGCGATGCCGAATCGCACCGGGCATCGAGCTGGGACCGAACCGGGGGCAACACCGATTGCCTGCACCTCGAGCCCGGCCAGACGGCCACGCTGATGGATTATCAAGGCGCGGGCTGCATCACCCACTTCTGGTCCGCGGTCACCAGCGAGGACCCGCTCTTTCTCCGGAAGGTCGTGCTCCGGATGTGGTGGGATGACGAGTCCACGCCGAGCGTCGAGGCGCCGGTCGGCGACCTCTTCGGCCTGGGGCACGCGCGGGTGACCTACTTCAATTCGCTTCCGCTTCAGATGTTCTACCGCGGGTTCAACTGCTGGTTCCCCATGCCGTTTGCCCGACGGGCCCGCGTCACCGTTCAGAACGAGGCCGACGTGAAAGTCCGCTACTTCCACTACCTCGACTACGAGACCTACGATCGCCTGCCGGACGGCGAGGCGCGGTTCCACGCCCAGTGGCGGCGCGAGAACCCCACGGTGGTGAACCGGCCGGACGCCACCAGCCCGGAGGGCCGGCGCCTGAACCTGACCGGCCAGGACAATTACCTGATCCTCGAGGCGGTCGGGCGCGGCCACTACGTCGGCTGCCACCTGGACGTGGACATGCCCGAGCCCGGCTGGTGGGGCGAGGGCGACGACATGTTCTTCATCGACGGCGAGCCCTGGCCACCGCGCCTGCACGGCACCGGCACCGAGGATTACTTCGGCGGGGCCTGGGACTACAACTACCTGAAGCAGACCTACAATACACCCTACTTCGGCTACCATCTCAAGACCGGCGACGACTACCCCGGCAAACACAGCCAGTACCGCTTCCACGTCGAGGATCCGGTCCACTTCAAAACGTCGTTGCGAGTCACGATCGAGCACGGACACGCCAACGACAAGCAGGGCGATTGGTCCTCGACCGCCTACTGGTACCAGACCGAGCCGCACCTCGCCTTCCCGACCCTGCCGCCGGTCGAGCGGCGACTTCCCCGCGCGTGATCCGAGGTTCCGCGTTACGCTCGGCGCAGGAGGATGATGCCGTCCTGGCTCGGGAGGGTGAGACCGGTGAGCGTTCCGCCGTTGTTGATATTCGGGTCCTGGGTGCCTTTGATCCGGCGGTAGGTCGTCTCCAGGCTGACGCTTTGCGCGGAGCCGGTCGGGTTCATGAGCGCGATGCCGTTGTCGTAGTCGCGTCGCCAGACTCCGTTGCCAAGCTGCTGGGCATTCCCGGTCGCGTACCCCAGGTAGCCCGTGTGGCTCGCGTCGCCGGTGGCCTGCCCGGTCGCCAGGTCCACCGAGTACTCGTCGTACCACCACATCTGCCGATAACTGGTCGCGCCGGAAGGTCCCGAGAAGGTGAAATAGCCGTCTCCCATCAGAGCGGTGCCCAGCCAGAAGCGCATCTCCTGGTAATTGGTCCGAAGGCTCGGGCCCTGGTTGGGATCCTGGTCCAAGACGTAGTAGAGCTGACCGTAGTGATTGGTGCTCCAATCGAGGTAACGGGTGAGATTGGCGGCGTAGTCGCTGGAGTCGAGGTGGGGCTGCCAATCGCTAAAGCCCTCGCTAAATTGGCTGTTCTCCCACTCGTTGCCGTGGAGGGGGCCACCACACACGATGACGGCCTCGGGACCAAGCAGAGAGCGGGTCGCCCGGACCAGGTGCCGCATCCCTGCCTCCCAGTGACGATCGACCCAGGCTTCGCCGTGGATACTGATGTCGTTGTTGCCCTTCGCGTCGAGGTCGATGTCCGAGGACTTCCAGGCGATCGTGTTCCAGGAGTTATCGAAGTAGACGCCATCGCCGATGCCCTCGGCCCCGTAGTTGTCGTGGACCCACGTCGCGAGGAAGTCAGTCCAGCGCTGACCGGCGCCGTTGGTCGGGCAAAGGTCCGAACAGTTCTGGATCGGGCTGTCCCAGCCGTCGACCGGCCGCCCGGTCGAGGTCTTCATCTGCCAGGCGCTGGTGTAGCGAGGGTGTTGAGCGGCCCGTTGCGGTCGTCGAACTTGCCCGACGTCGGGTCCAGGTAAGGCGGAATCTTGATCGTCGGATTCGCCTGTTTGATCGCGGAAAACTGACTCGACGACGCCAGCTCGCCGCTCGCGATCACCAGATCCCAGCGGGCCAGGGCGGCGGGGCGCCCGATCGTGCCGTAGTAGATATTGGCCAGGCGGGGAACGCCGGCTTGCGTCGCGCGTCCGGCGACAGCCCCGCCGAGCTGGCCGAGCCCTTCAGGGTGCCGCCCAGCAAGACGGTGGCCACCAGCAGTTTAGAAAACGCTCGTCGTCTCACGGTTGTTCCCTACCGTCGGTTCGCGCTCGCGACCGCGTCTCGATAGACCTCGACGACGCGGTCGGCCGCCGCCGACAGGCTGAATCGCTCGACGGCCCGGCGCCCCTCGGTGCGCCGGCCGCGTCGCAACGCGGCCTCGAGCTTGGCCGCGAGATCCCCGGGGTCCTTCTCGGCGACGAAGCAGCCGTCGGTCCTGCCGATCACCCGAGCCACGTCACCCACGTCCACCGAGACGACCGGAAGATTGCAGGCCATCGCCTCCTTGACGACCTGCGGACTGCCTTCGGCGTCGGATGTCAGCAGCAGGACGTCGCACGCGTTCATGTAGGTCGGAATCTGATCCGGAGGGAGTCCGGTGGCGATGACCAGCTCCGCGTCGGAGAGGCGCTGCCGGAGCGCCGTCATCGCCTGCTGGGCCCGGTCCAGGCGCTTTTCGGGCCGATTCGACGCTGCCCAGAGCACGAGCCGTCGGTCGGTCGGCAAGCCGAGAGCCCGGCGGGCCGCGAGCGGATCGCCGGGAGCGAAGGCGTCGGTGTCGATTCCACAGGGAATCACCTGGATGCGCGGGTCGCCGAGGGCGGTCTTGACCTGTTCGGAGACCGCGATGACCCGGTCCATCAGCGGCGTGATAATTTTACATAACGGCCGCTGCCAGCCGACAATGACCTCGATTCCGTGGTGGGTCAGCACGATCGGACAGCGAAACTGGGTTCGGGCGAGGAATCCCGAGAATACGTGATGGGCGTGAATGAGATCGTACCGTCGCGCCCGAGTCTGCCGCGCGAGGTCGAGCACGCCGCGGAGATAGTTCGCTCGGCTCTTCGGGCCGTCGACGAAGAGCACGTCCACCTCCACGCCACTGGACCGCAGCGACTCGACCTGCTGCTTGACGAAGATGCCAAGCGACGGGTTGTCCGGGCGCGGGTACATGTTCGTGAGAACCAGCACCCGCAGCGAGTCGACGCGGCGCGACCGGGCTCCCTCACCCCCAACCCCCTCTCCCACGCCTGGGAGAGGGGTCTTCAGAGAGGATGTCTCTACTAGAACGTCGGTCAAGAATTAGGCGACCTTGGATTGATCGGACAAGCGAGCGATGACGTGCAGGTTGTGAACGACCGCGGCGCGCCGCAGGTCAAAGAGAT
>Ga0307373_10009935_pt1 | contig 14101 bp, 12 predicted proteins | sample OX2MG_FD_202534 | JGI IMG/M metagenome (GOLD analysis project Ga0307373, IMG submission 202534) | Soil microbial communities from Risofladan, Vaasa, Finland - OX-2 | ecosystem: Environmental > Terrestrial > Soil > Coastal area > Acid sulfate soil | place: Finland: Risofladan, Vaasa | collected... | reverse complement strand
ATATCTTCACCTGCCCGCGCTCGGTGAGGAAGAGATTCGCGGGCTTGATGTCCCGGTGAACGATACCTTTCGCGTGGGCCGATTCGAGGGCATCGGCAATCTCAATGGCCAACGGCAACAGCTTCTCTATTTCCATCGGATGGTGGGTCATCTTCTGCGCCAGTGTCTCCCCTTCGAGCAACTCCATGACGATGAAGTGACGGCGTTCGTGCTGCTCGATGGCGTGGATGGTACAGATATTGGGGTGATTGAGGGACGAAGCGGCGCGCGCCTCGCGCTGAAAACGCTCGAGCAACTGGCTGTCCTGAGCCATTTCAGGGGGAAGAAATTTGAGGGCCACCTTGCGGCCGAGCTGCGAATCCTGGGCCTCATACACCACACCCATGCCGCCAGCGCCAAGCTGTTTGAGAATGCTGTAATGCGAGAAGGTCTGTCCAACGAGAGATGCAGAGTCCGCCATCAGGGGCACATCTTAGATTGTCGCGGGAGGGGAGTCAACTGTGCGGATGATAGCACCGCCCAGCCGTGCGGCATGGCAGTAAGGAAAAAGCCCCACGCTCACAAAACGAGCATGGGGCACCCCCGAAAAGCCAAACCGGTCTTTTGAGCAGAGATAATAACGCACCGCAGAGACGCAGAGAAACGCCGAGGAAAACAGTTATGAGTGGAAACGAACCGTGGGCGGCGAGATTTCTTTAGGGAGCGCGAATGGACCACGTGGAAACGCTGAGAGGGCGCGGCGAGCTACAGCGTGGCTTAATTTTCGGGGAGGACGCCGGTGGTGGCGGCGGCTACGCGGTCGCGTGTGGTGTTTTTGACGAGGTACATGGCTTCGTCGGCGAGATGGAGGAGGCCGGCCTTGTCGGAGGAATCGAGAGGATAGGACGCGACGCCGACGCTGGAGGTGATGCGGACGTCCAGACCTGCGTCCTTCAGCCAAGGCGTCTCCTTGATCAGCCGATGCAAGCGGCGCGCGACGCGGCAGGCGTTATCCTTGGAAGTTTGCGGGAGCAGCAGGACAAATTCATCTCCGCCATAACGGAAAGCAAAATCGATCAAGCGGCAGTTGTTCTTGACCATAGTGCCGATTTCGCCGAGGAGTTTCGAGCCCATCAGGTGACCATGGGTGTCGTTCACCATCTTGAAGTGGTCGAGGTCGATGAAGATGAGCGAAAATTCGTAGCTGTAGCGGTGGGAGCGGTAAATCTCCGTATCGAGCATGAAATTCAAATGCCGCGCGTTGTAGAGCGTGGTGCAATCGTCGGTGATGGTCAGTTCGTGGATGCGCTGGACGTGGCGGGCGTTTTCAATGGCGATAGCGGCGTAATCGGCGAGCGCTTCGAGCAGGGCCAGTTCGCGCGCGCTGAAACCCGTGTCACCGACGCAGTTGATTAGTTCGATGACGCCGAGGCATTGGTCGCGGAAGCGCACGGGCACGGCGACGATGGACTGGGTTTGCGTTTTTGTTTTTTCGTCCACTTGCGAAAAGAAGCGCGAGTCTTTGCGCGTGTCGGGAACGACGACGACTTCGCCGGTCTGCGCGACCCATCCAGCAATTCCCTGCCCAAGCTTGATGCGCACGTCTTTTAGCGCGTCGGCGCCCTCACCGGTGGCGATTTCGAAATAGAGTTCCTGCTTTTCCGTGTCCATCAACAGGAGCGACCAAGTGTCCGGGCGCAGCACTTCGTTTATTTTCTCCATGATGGTGCGGAGAACCTGGTCGAGCTGGAGCGATGAGGTGAGCGCCTTGCCGAGCTCGTGGAAAACGGAAATTTCGCTTCCGTAACCAGGCTCGACCGGCAACGCGGGGTTGCGGCGGCGTTCGACTCCTTCAAAAGGCTTTGATTCGGGCACGTTTTGCATGAGCACGGTGAGAGTCCGAATGACTCTCCGAGGGCCACCTTCCGGTAACGTTTTCATTATAGGTTTGGTGACACGCGACTGCAACCGCCGCGTTTTCGCGGTGCGCGAAAGGCAAATCTCACTCAACGGCATGGTACGGGGTAGAAGACCTTTGATTGACACCCCACGAGTGGCCGCCTATATTTTTTATGCAGACCTCTCAATGGAGTCGACACATCTGTTCGGCGAACATTTGAAGCGCGAACGCGAGATGCGCGGGGTGTCGCTGGAGGAAATTTCCGCGGCAACGCGCATCAGCGTGCGTTTTTTGGAGGCGCTCGAAAATGAGCAGTGGGAGCGCCTGCCCGGTGGCATCTTCAATCGCGGCTTTATTCGCTCCGTGGCGCGATTTCTGGGGCTGGATGAAGAAAATCTGGTGGCGGAATACGCGATGGAAACGCACGAGCGCCCGGAAATTGCCGTATGGACGAAGGAGCCCGTTCGCAAGCGCACCAACTGGACAGCCATTGGCGGAGCGATTGTCGTCGCGATCTTAGTGATCGTCGGCGCGTGGTATGTCCATCACCGCTACGGCGCGGAAATCAGCGCGTGGCATCAAGAGCATCCGATTTATAAGACGCTGATGGGGAGATTCCATCATTCGAGCGCAACGGCGGCGATGCAGACTTCGTCGAATCAACCGCCGTCAAAACAGTTATCCAATACACCAGCGAGCGCCGTTGCGTCTAGTTCCGCTGACAAGGCACCGCAGCAGGCTGGGACGATCGCTCCAGCACAAGCGAATGGTTCGCCAATGAATGCCGCCCCGCCCAACGCGTCCGCCTCGAATCCGGCAACCGCTGCACCTTCGAAACGGCCGGTGGAAAACGCCGCGGCGCTTGCGGGACTGATGGAATTGAAAGTCGAGGCTGGCGAAACGTCCACTGTGAACGTGCTCGCCGATGGCAAAGTTGTTTTCTCCGGAACATTGGAATCGCAACGCACTTTGACCTTCCACGCGCGCACGAGCTTCACTGTTTCGTCGAGCAAATCGAATGCCGTGCTTCTCGAACTCAATGGCCATACCGTTCCGCCGCTGGGACCGCCGGGAGAGCCGGGAAAAATTACGCTGACGCGTGACAATTTGAAAACCAGTCCAGGAGACGAAGATTAGCAACGAAGTCTCAACTGATGTCCGCGCGGAAATTTTAGCCGGCCGCGCGCGGCCGGAGCGCAAGCTGGCGATTTGCACGGGTGGCGTGTCTCTTTCTCCGGCGGACCGCGCGGAGGCATTAACCGTGCTGGCGTTGGATACAGAGGAAGGAGTGGCGCAACGGGCGGCGTCAGCCCTACTGAGCGTTCCGAGCGATTATTTTCTGGCGGCGCTGGAACGTGCTGACGCAGCACCCGCGCTTTTCCACTACTGTGCGGAAAACCTCGCGGCGAAGCCTGGAATCGCAGACGCGCTGGCAAAAAATGGCTCGTGCGCGGTGGCGCTGGTGGAAAGAGTTGCGGGGCAATTGACGGCAGCTGGAATTCAGGGACTGCTCGATAATCTGGAGCGGCTAACTTCGTCTCCGATTCTTGTGATTGCGCTGGCATCATCGACGGCCGCGAGTCCGGAACAGCGCAACCAGATTGCGGAGCTGCAAAAAGGGGCCCTCGACACGAAAGACCTAGAAGAGGCTGTAGCAATTGCCGCCGTCGACCCTGAAAAACGCAAGACGCTGATCCAGCGGCTTTCCAAAATGAACGTGGTGCAACGCGTACAACTGGGACTGCTGGGCGGACGCGAAGAGCGTATCGCGCTGATCCGCGATCCGAATAAAGTGGTGCAGCGAGCGGTGCTGCAATCGGCGCGCCTGACTGAATCGGAGGTCGAGGCCTTCGCCGGGATGACGGTGCTTCCCGGCGAAGTGCTGCGCTCGATTTCAAATAACCGCCTGTGGATGAAAAATTACAGTATCGTTCGCAATCTGACTTCCAACTCAAAAACCCCGCTCGATATTTCATTGCACCTGCTTCCGCGGCTGACGGTGCGCGACCTGAAAATCCTGGCGAGCAATAAAAATGTGCCCGAGACGCTGCGCTCGATGGCCTACAAAATGGATCGAAAACGCAACGAAACCCGAAAAGAATCGTAATCGGGTTACGAGCTGCTAATGATGGGTTCAAGTGGCGCCGCCCAATCCAAATCGAACCTAGTACCGACCTCAGGGGTTAAAACCGCCCTGAATTTCCGGGGGGACTTCGGCACGGCTGAACCGTGCCCTGACTGAGGCCATTTATGAGACGGCTTCGAGTGTCAGATAATTATTTTGCGGGAGCGGCGAGAGAGGCTGCGATCTTTTTCGCGTACTCGCGCGCCTTCGCCAGAATTTGGGGCTGGTCGAGGGTCAGCATCTGGCGATGCTGCATGACGATTTTCCCGCCGACGATGACCGTGTCGACGTCGCTGGCCTTGAGCGCGTAGACGAGCTGCGAATAGACGTTATACATGGGCGTCGCGTGCGGCGCGTCGGCGCGGATCAAAATCACGTCTGCTTTCTTGCCTGCTTCGAGCGAACCAATTTGTTTTTCCATGTGCAATGCGCGGGCGCCATTGATAGTGGCCATGGCTACGACCTGTTCCGCCGGCAAGGCTCGCGGGTCCATGCGGACGAGCTTCTGCAATTTTGCCGCGATATCCATTTCCTCGAACATGTCGAGATCGTTGTTGCTGGCCGCTCCGTCGGTGCCCAATCCGACGGCCACGCCCCCGGCAATCAAATCGACGACGGGGCTGGCGCCACTGGCAAGCTTCATATTGCTTGAAGGATTGTGGACGCAGCCGACGTCGCGGCTCGCGAGCAACTTGATGTCGCCGGTATCGACCCAAACGCAATGCGCCGCGGTGATGTCCGGACCGAGGACGCCGATGTTTTCCAGATACGCCGTGGGCGAAAGGCCGTATTTCGCGCGGCTCTGCTCGCCCTCGAAGGGCGCTTCGGCGAGGTGAATCAGGATGGGAGCATGGTATTTGTGCGCCACCGCGGCGACCTGCTGCAAGGTTTTTGTCGAGCAAGTGTAAATGGAATGCGGCGCGATAGCGGGCGTGATCAGCGGATCGCCTTGCCACTGCTGGATATATTTTTCGGTGTAGGCAAGAGCTTGCGGCACGCTTTTGTTATCCGGGGCGGGAAAATCGATTATGGTCTCGCCGAGCACGCCGCGCATGCCCGCTGCTTTCGTGGCGCGCGCGACTTCATCCTCGAAGTAATACATGTCGGCGTAAGTGGTGATTCCGCCGCGCAGCATTTCGAGGACGCCGAGGCGCGTGCCCCACGTGACGAAATCGGGCGTGACGTTGCGAGCCTCGGCAGGAAAAATATACTTTTGCAGCCAGTCGTTCAGCGAGACATCGTCGGCGAGGCCGCGGAAGAGGCTCATGGCCGCGTGAGCGTGGCCGTTGATCAGGCCGGGCATGACGATTTCACCGCGCGCGTCGATGGTGCGCGCTGCGTCGTAGCGTGATGCGATGCCGGTCCGCGAGCCTGCCGCGACAATCGAGTCGCCGCGAACGGCCACCGCGCCGTCGTTGTAGATATGGCGCGCCGCGTCCATCGTCACTACGGTGCCGCCGGTAATGATTAAATCAACGCGCGTTTTCGATTGGGCAGCGAGAGTGTTGGCGACGGAAAGGAACAGAAAAGCGAAAAGAAGTTTTTTCACGATGGTCCTCAATGCAAATCAGATTCCAAGAACGTTTGCTGGCAGCTACGCCGGTGAACACTACAGATTCGACGAATCGAACGGCCGCGGCAATAATTTTGAGGAACGCTCGCGCTCGATTTTACCTTTCAGGTTCGCGAGGATCACCGGCACGTCGCCGCAAAATTCCCAGATGATCTGGCGGCAGGCGCCGCAGGGCGGTGTGAGGTCATCGGCATCGGTGACGACGGCGACGGCATCGAACTCGCGCTCGCCTTCTGAAATGGCCTTAAAGATGGCGACGCGCTCGGCGCAAATCGTCAGACCGTAACTGGCGTTCTCGACGTTGCATCCGCCAAATGTGCGGCCGGACTTGGTGCGCACGGCGGCACCGACGCGAAACTCCGAAAACGGCGCATGTGCATGCTCGCGCGCCTGGCGTGCCGCCGCGATCAATTTTTCTTCGTCGCTCACAATTGATTTCCTGGCCCGCTCAATTCAGATCCGCCGCGATGCGCGGGAGCACGGCACGCAGCAGCGCGATGAACTGGCTCTGCACGCGCTCGCCCGTGGCAAGAACTTCCCGGTGATCGAGGGGCTTATCGAGAATTCCCGCGGCCATATTCGTAACGCAGGAGATTCCCAGCACGCGCATTCCCATGTGACGCGCCGCGATCACTTCCGGCACTGTGGACATGCCGACAACATCCGCGCCGATTGTGCGCAGGTAGCGAATCTCGGCGGGCGTTTCGTAACTGGGACCAGTAAGCGCCGCATACACGCCTTCTGAAACTTCGATGCCTAAGCGCCGCGCTTCTTCGAGAGCGAGGACGCGATAAAGTTTGTCGTAGGCGTGCGTCATATCTGGAAAGCGCGGCCCAAAGCGCTCGTCGTTGTGCCCGATCAGCGGATTCGAGCCTTGCAAGTTAATATGGTCGCGAATCACGATCAGCGTTCCCTGCTTAAAAGCCAGATTGATGCCGCCGGCGGCATTCGTCAAGATGGCGGCGCGAATGCCCAGGCGCGCGAAAATGCGCATCGGGAAAATTATATCCTTGAGCGAATAGCCTTCGTAGAAATGAACGCGGCCCTGCATTGCGGCGACGGCAACGTCTCCCGCTTTGCCAATGACAAGACGTCCGGCATGGCCAACCGCGGTCGAACGCGGGAAATGCGGGATGCGCTCGTAAGGGATGCGCGTTGGGGATTGGAGTTCATCGGCAAAGTCGCCCAGTCCTGAACCCAGCACCAGCGCGATTTTTGGCCGCAGCTTTGTTTTGGAGCGAATCAATTTCGCGGCTTGCTCCGCATAGGCAAATTCCTTGCCGTCCGACGTCTTTAGTTTGGCTTCGGGTTTGGCTTTCGCGCTCACTTGAGCATGATTCCTACAATGGATGCCGACATCAAATTCGCGGCGGTTCCTGCGAGCATCGCGCGCATTCCCAATCGCGCGAGTTCGTCTCTTTTATTCGGGGCGAGCGCGCCAATGCCGCCAATCTGGATGCCGATGGAACTGAAATTCGCGAACCCGCAGAGCGCGTAGGTGGCAATCGTGAATGAGCGCGGGTCGAGCACCGCCTTCATCGGGCCCAAACGTCCGTAGGCGACTAATTCGTTGAGTACCATCCGCGTTCCCAGCAGGCTGCCGATTTTGCCCGAGTCGTGCCAGGGCACGCCGATCAACCAAGCCACTGGCGATAGCAGCCAGCCAAAAACTTGCTCGAGGCTGGAGGGAAAATACGTGAATCCGTGCGGGGCGAGCCAGTTGTGGAGTCCCCCCAAAATGCCGTCGCACAAATAAATAATGGCAATAAATGAAATCAGCATGGCCGCAACGTTGAGCGCCAAGTGTAAGCCGTCGATTGTGCCGCGTGACAGCGCACCGAGAGCGTTAGGATCCTTCTCGAGATTGGCCATTTCGACGCGACCCGCCGTGACGGGTTTTTCCGTTTCTGGGACGAGCATCTTCGAGAGCAGCAGCGTTCCGGGCGCTGTCATGATGACGGCGGTGATTAAATGCTTCGCGCTGACGCCAAAGGCGATGTACGCGGCCATGATTCCGCCGGAGACGTGGGCCATGCCGCTGGTCATGATGCACATCAGTTCCGATTTCGTGACGTCCGGCAGATATGGGCGAATGGTCAAGGGCGCTTCGGTCTGGCCCATGAAAATGCTGGCGGCGATGTTGAGTGATTCGGCGCCGCTGGCCGCCATCAGCTTGGTCATTACTTTGGCGGCCTGCTTGACGATGAAAGGCATGACGCCGTAGTAATAAAGCACCGCGAAAAGTGCGGCGATAAAGATGATGGTGGGCAGGACTTGAAATGCGAAATAAAAACCCATCTTCGAATTCTGGGCGCCGAGGTCACCGAAAACGAACGTGGAGCCGTAGAACGCATAAGAGAGAAGCTTATCCACCGCGCCGCCAATGAAGCCGAAAGTGGCGCGGCCGATGCTGGTATCGAGAACGATAAATGCAAAACCGATTTGTAGCGCGAGCCCCCAGAGAACGGTTTTCAGGCGGATGGCGCGGCGATTCGTGGAAAAAAGATAGGCGAGGCCGAGAATGGTGGCCATGCCCAGCAGACCGATCCAATGGCGATGCATTCCACTCTCCCAAGAAATAACGATTGCGGATAGTTACGCGCCGACGATTTTGCGAATCAGCGGCGTTCGCGTAGGCGGCGCCTGCGCGCGAATCACAAAACTATTTTCGAGCATCGCCGTTGCTTCTTGCAGCCTGGCGTCAGCGTTGTAATGCACGGTGCAAAGCGAGTCGCCAGATTTGACGGCGTCTCCGACTTTCTTTTCGAGCACGATTCCCACCGCGGGATCGATGACGTCATCCTGTTTCTCACGGCCCCCGCCCAAAACAAGGCTTGCTATGCCCACGCGCTCGCAGGCGATGTGCGCGACAAATCCATCCTGCTTGGTCCGCACGGTTTGCGTGGAACGCGCGCGAGGCAGAAGCGAGGGATCGTCGACAATGCGGTGGTCGCCACCCTGCTGCCTCACAACTCGACGGAATGTATCACGAGCTTGCCCAGTGGCAATCATTTCTTGCGCTAATTTTCGCCCGGCGGTTACGTCTGAGACCCTTTCGCCCAGGAAGAACATCCACGCCGAAAGGTCCAGACACAATTCGCGCAAATCTTCGGGGCCGTCACCGTTCAGAACTTCGAGGCATTCTTTCACTTCGAGGGCATTGCCAATGGTCCGGCCGAGGGGTTGATCCATGTCTGTAATCAGAGCGATGACGCGCTTGCCCATTTGCTTGCCCGTGTCGACGAGCAGTTCCGCGAGCGCAATCGCGTCCTGCTCCTTCTTCATAAAAGCGCCATCGCCCGTTTTAACGTCGAGCACAAGCGCGTCGATTCCTTCGGCGAGTTTCTTGCTCATAATGGAGGCGCAAATCAGCGCCGGACTTTCGACCGTTCCGGTGACATCGCGCAGGGCGTAGAGTTTCTTATCCGCGGGCGCGATTTCGGGGGTTTGACCACCAAGCGCGCAGCGGCAAGCAATAAGAGCCTCACGAAACTCTTTCAAAGAGAGATCCACGCGAAATCCGGGAATAGATTCGAGTTTGTCGAGAGTTCCACCGGTATGTCCCAAGCCGCGGCCGCTGATCATGGGGACGTATAGTCGGCCCGCGGCGACAATGGGCGCGATGACCAGAGAAGTCTTGTCGCCGACACCGCCAGTGGAATGTTTGTCCACTTTCGCGGCGGGGATGGCGGAAAAATCCATGACATCGCCCGAATGCAGCATTGCTTCGGTGAGGGAGGCAGTCTCGGCACGCGTCATCCCGCGGCACAGCACAGCCATGAGCCACGCCGCGAGTTGATAATCGGGCACAGTGCCGCGGGCAGCACCTTCGACAAGGAAGACGATTTCTTCGCGGGTTAGTTCCCCGTGGTCCCGTTTTTTTCGGATCAGATCAACGACACGCAAGATTGGACGCATGAGGCCGGGCAGATTGCCACCCAGCAGCATACGAGGAACGGGAATCTTCGTGCAAGCGGTCTTGCAGGGGTTCTAGAACAAAATGAGGAATTTCAGAAGGGCAGCCATAGCGCACAGGCAGCACGACCGTGCCGATGCCGCGACTGACGTAAATCTGCGTGGCACCGAGAGAATCGTGGCCGATCTTGAATCTCATCTTTCGCTCGGACCGTCCGTAGACGCAGCCGATGAGCGGCAACTTCACCTGACCGCCGTGCGTGTGACCGGATAGAACCAGATTAACTCCCATGTCCGCAGCTTCGTCAATGATCGCGGGATTATGCGAGAGCAACACGGTGGGCGCGCCATCCGGAACACCGCGCATCGCGCGAGGTAAATCGGCGCTATAGAGGAAATCGTCGACGCCCGCCAGATAAATTTTCTGGCCATTTCGACGCAGCGTGACGTGTCGGTTGCGCAGCACCTGAATTCCGTGACGGTCGAGGGCTCGTGCGATTTCGTTGGCGCCAACGCGAAAATCATGGTTCCCGAGCACCGCAAATACTCCCGAGCGCGCGCGAAGCCCGCTGAGCATCTGTGCCACGGGCTCAATATAATTGCGCGACCTGGTTACAAAGTCCCCAGTCACGGCGATCAGATCGGGTTCAAGTTCGTTGGTAAGCTCGACGACAGCAGCGAGAGCCTCGGCTGCGAAATACAAACCGTGGTGAAGGTCCGTCAGGTGAACAATACGGAAGCCCCGGAAGGCCTCGGGCAGGTTTTCGAGACCGATTTGATGTTCGCTGACTTCAATTCCCGCGCGCAGATGCAATCGCCGGAGCTGACGCATCCCATGCGACTGCCCCAGCGAATATTCTTCGACGCCGCCATTGCGCCATCGGCCTTTCAGCCGATGCCACGGCTCCGCCAGGGTCTGACGTCGTCTTGGTTGGATTAATGTGTGAACGTAGGACATTCGAAGTTTTCGGTGCAATCTCAGGCTAACATCAGGTGTTCGCGGGAGTAAATCGGCAAATCCCCGGCGTGCGCGTTAAATTAACTGTACTTGAGACCAATTGCAACTCGAATCGGCGGAAATCCTGAAGAGAAAATAGCCCCCATATAGTTTGGTTCACAAAGTTCAGCCAGGGTTGCCTGCCAAACTCGCTGGCTCCTGCGTGGCCACATGAGCCGCGATGGCTTGCATTTCGGCGTGAATCAGTCCGTTGGAGGCCAGCAATTCCCTGTCGCCGGGATGATAGGGGCCGCCGGAAAAGTTACTGATTGCTCCGCCCGCTTCGCGTACGAGGAGGATCCCCGCAGCGGTATCCCACGGCTTTAACCCAAATTCCCAAAAACCCTCGAACTGGCCGCAGGCAACAGAGCATAAATCGAGAGCGGCTGAACCAGCGCGGCGCACACCATGCGAGCGCAGAGTGAATTCCCAATAGTAGTGAATGTTCGGATTTTGGACGCGTTTGTGGCTGGGAAAGCCTGTCGCGAGCAAACTTCGCGAAAGTTTCTCCACGCTGGAGACGTGAATTCTGGCACCGCCGCGATAGGCGCCCTGATTGCGAATCGCGGTGAACATTTCGCGCGTCACAGGGTTGTAGACTGCGCCGATCAGCGGCTCGCCCTCGTCAAGGAGAGCGATGGAAACGGCAAACACGGGATAGCCATGCGCGAAATTCGTGGTACCGTCGAGCGGATCGACATACCATTTATATTTCGAGGATGCGTCCGGGCCTGATGCGCCGGTCTCTTCGGCAACGATTGCATGGCCCGGGAAATGATGGCGGAGACGCGCGAGAATTGCGGCCTCGGACTTTTTGTCGGTCTCGGTCACCAGGTCTACTTCGCCCTTGTAGGAAATATCCTTGGGGAGCTCAGCGGCCTGAGCAATAATCGCGCCCGCCTCCTGCGCAGCCTCGACAGCCACCTCCAAAAAATGGACCGGACTATGGGCTTGCGGGCTCATTCGCCAGCGCCTGAAACAAAATAACCCTTGCGGTAGTGCAAAGTGTAATTGCCACCTTTCACCTGGAGTTCGATCTGGGAATACGTTCCCGGCTTTCCCTTTGGCTCGGGATAGTAGCTGAGCAAATACTGAGTTCGCAACTCACGGCTGATTTTCTCGAACATGTCATTGAGTTGCGACAACTCATCGGGATAATACATCGCGCCGCCGGTGGAATCGATGATGGTGTCAATCGCATGTTCGCCGGCGGTATTGCGTCCACCTTCGTTTTTCACCGGACGAATCAGAATGGTATAGAGCAGCGCTTCGGATTGGATGGCGGCGCGGCGAGCCATTTCGAAGGTTGACTTGCTGGTCGTTTCACCTGCATCCGTCACCAGTACAATCACGCGGCGGCGATCCTCCGGCAATTTGCCGAGCTGTTGCGAGCCGAGCACAATGGCATCGTAAAGGGACGTGCCAGCTCCCGGCGAGATTCTCAGTGCCGCTGCTTCGAGCTGCGGGATATTGGAAGAAAAACCGGATAGCTCGTACACATCGTCCGAGAACTCAAAAACGGAAAGCAAATCGCCGGGACGCACAACCAAGCGGATAAAACGCGCCGCAGCTTCGTTTTCGAATTTTGTGTCCGTCGTGGTGCTCAGGCTCGAATCCACCATCAAGGCGAGTTCGAGCGGACGGTTTGTCTGCGTCTCAAACCTGTCGATTTTCTGTTCCACGTCATTTTCAGACAATTTGAATGCTGATTCGGGGAGGTCGGCGACGGGCTTGCCGCTCGCATCGAGCACGGTGGCGGGCACAGTGACGACATCGGTTTCAACGCGAATGCGATTTTGCCGGCGCGCGCCGGACTGCGCATTTGCGATGGGCGCAAACGAAAAGAAAGTGGCCGCGAAGGCCGCACAGAATGTCAGGGGTCGAATCATCTAGGGAGTAGATGAGGCTCCGGGCAAAAAGGCTTCCACGGGTGGTTTTTCGCCATCGGCCCAAACCGCGCCGTCAGCGAAATATTCCCTCTTCCAGATCGGCACAATGCGCTTCAACGTATCGATTCCGTAGCGGCATGCGTCGAACGCTGCGCCTCTGTGTGCCGCGCTGACGCCGATGACGACACTTGTTTCGCCAATCTCCAGGCGTCCGAGCCGGTGCACCATCGCGAGCCGGTCTATCGCGAATTGCTCGCGCATCTTCACGCCGATTTCGCGCATTTTTACGAGCGCCATCACTTCATACGCCTCGTACTCGAGGTATAAGGTTTGCTTTCCGCGCGAATGGTTGCGAACGATGCCCTCGAATATAATCGCAGCGCCATCTTCAGGCGCCTTCAAGCTGGCGAGAATTCCCTCGGTGGGAATCCGCTCGCGTACAATTTTGTAAATGTCCTCGACAATGCCCAACTGCTGTCCGCCGCTGACTGGCGGCAGAAACGCGACTTCGTCACCGGCGCGGATACGCGCGTCCCAGGGCGCGTACTCGTGATTGATCGCCGCGGCGACCGAATCGCGAAACGCAGCGAGCCGGGGAAAATCCGCCGCGTAATTTGCGAACACGTCTTCCAGGCGCGCGCCTTCAGGAGCCACGCAGCCGTCCTCGGCCTTCCCCACGATTTCCTTCAATTGCCCAAAAAACAGCACCCGTACCAGCATTCGTACATTCTATATTGACCCGGCCATCGCCGCTATCGCTCAACAGGGCTAGTCTGCGGGAACTGCCGTCACAGCATTCTTGACGCGCGGACTGGGACGCCGTAACGTAAGCGTAATTCGTGACTGTGACGATGTAGACTTGCGTGCGTGAGTGAGTGTCTCTCGGACAAGGAGCGCGGCGTGAGAATCATTATTTCCGGCTCATCGGGGCTTGTTGGAAGCGCGCTGATCAGTTCCCTTCGCGCTGACGGCCACTCGATTGCCCGACTGGTTCGTTCCGGTTCGCCTTCGCAGTCGGGTCCCGCTGCGGAAAACATCCGATGGGAGCCGCCGACAGGCTCAATTGACCTTGCAGGCATGGAAGCCGCGGACGCAATCGTTCATCTGGCAGGCGCGTCCATCGCCGACGGCCGTTGGACGCCCGCGCGCAAACAAATTCTGCGCCGCAGCCGCGTTGACGCGACCCGCCATCTAGTCGCGGGCCTTGCGCAACTGAAACAAAAGCCGCGCGTGCTTGTTGCGGCGTCGGCCATTGGCTACTACGGCGACCGCGGCGACGAAACGCTCGCCGAATCCGCCGCGCCCGGCAATGATTTCCTCGCAGGGATTTGCCGCGACTGGGAAGCGGAAACCGCGCAAGCCGAGCGTCTGGGCATTCGCACGGCGATACTGCGTCTTGGAATTATTCTTGCGGCGAATGGCGGCGCGCTCAAGCGCATCCTCGTTCCATTTCGCTTGGGCGTCGGCGGGAGGCTTGGCAACGGGCGTCAATGGATGAGCTGGATTACGCTCGACGAAGTGGTCTCCGTGATTCGATACGCAATCGAAAACGATTCTATTCGCGGGGCGGTGAATACAGTTGCTCCGAATCCAGTCACCAATGCTGAATTCACCAGCGTGCTCGCCGGTGTGCTGCACAGGCCCGCGCTTTTCCCCGCGCCTCGCGTGGCTCTGCGTCTGGCGATGGGCGAAATGGCGGATGCGCTGCTTTTTTCGAGTCAGC
>Ga0307373_10009932_pt1 | contig 14106 bp, 13 predicted proteins | sample OX2MG_FD_202534 | JGI IMG/M metagenome (GOLD analysis project Ga0307373, IMG submission 202534) | Soil microbial communities from Risofladan, Vaasa, Finland - OX-2 | ecosystem: Environmental > Terrestrial > Soil > Coastal area > Acid sulfate soil | place: Finland: Risofladan, Vaasa | collected... | reverse complement strand
TCGCCGATCACCCGCCGCTCGGGAGACGGGGCGAGCCGCAGGACGGTCGGGGTGGCCAGGATCCGCTGCTCCTCGGCCACACCCGGTTGCTCGACGGCGTCGATCACCTCCAGCTCGTATCCGCCGGGCAGGAAAGACTCGCAGAGCATCCGCAGGTTCGCCTCGGCCGCCAGGGAGCGCTCGGTCTGCCCGGCGACATACAGCCGGAAGGCGAACCTGGTCATGCTGCGGCGCAGGGGCGCGCGCCAGCGACGCAGAACCCGCCCTGATGTCGTGCGCCAGCACGATCGGTCACGTCCAGCACGTGCCTCCCCGTCACTGCCCCGCGCAAGTAGAACATACTCGCCAAGCAGACGATTACCTAGCGTAATCGCCGTGGTTATGCGGCCCGGCTATGTCCGTGCCAGTTCCTGCCGTACCTGGCCGGTGCCGGCGACCAGTGCCCTGAGCTTGGCCCGCGCCACCTCCGCTGTCAGGTGCCGCAGCCCGCAGTCCGGGTTGATCGTCAGCTGCTCAGCGGGTACGTACTCCAGCGCGCGGCGGATCCGCGAGGCGACGAGGTCAGCGGACTCCACGTCGGAGCTCTTCACGTCAATGACGCCGAGGCCGACGCCGCGGTTCCACGGGTACTGCCGGAACAGGCGCAGGTCGTCCGGGCCCTTGCGGGCGAACTCGAGCACCAGCTGGTCGACACGGGCGGACAAGACGGCAGGGAAGAGGAAGTCGTAGTGCCCCTCCCACAGCGGCCTGGAGTAGCGGTTTCCGTAACACACATGCAGAGCCCACGTCGCCATGACTCCTGCGGTGACGGTGTTCACGGCCTCCACCGCCAGCTCGGCGGCCTCCGGGTAACCAGCCAGGAAGGGCTCGTCGATCTGGAGCAGCTCGGCCCCGGCGTCGGCGAGCTCGGCCGCCTGGCCGTTCAGCCACCTGGCGAGGGCACGCACGAGGTCGGCGGGATCGGCGTACGCCAGGTCTCGAATCCGGCGCGACAGCGAGAACGGGCCGGTGAACGAGAACTTGATCGGCTGGGTGGTGTGCGCCCTGGTGAAGGCGAAGTCGGCGGCGAGACCGGGCGCGATCGTCCCTGGCTCAGGCAGCGGCCTGGTCACCTGCGCCTCGTAGTAGTCGTAGTAGTCGGTCTTGGCCCGGTGCGGGATGTCCACGCCGGGGATGCGGGCCAGCAGGTAGTCGATGTCGTTGTCGCGCCTCAGCTCGCCGTCGGAGACGATGTCCAGGCCGGCCAGCTCCTGGTCCTTCAGCGCTGCCTTGATCGCGACGTCATGGATCTCCCGCAGGTGCTGGGCGCTGATCCGCCGCTGGTAGAAGTCTGTCTTCAGCCGCTCCAGCCACTCGGGTACCGAGTACGAGCCGACGACCGTCGTGGGCAGCAGCATGCGCTCAGTCCCGCACCTGGGCGACGAGGGTCCTGACGTTCGCTTCGGGGCGCCCGCTGAAGGGCATGATCTGGACGTCGAAGCCGCGCCTGTTGCCGGCGAGCTGGAGCAGCGGGCCGTTTACCCAGTTGACGACCGAGCCGTCGTACTTGCCGGGACCGTAGAACCCGGCGTGGTAGGCGGCGGGATGCGTCAGGAAGAGGTCGTGACAGGCAAGCCGGCCGAAGGGATGCAGCAGCGGCAGTGTCTGGGTAAAGCTCGCGAGCGCACCGTTGCTGACGTGCATCCTGATCTCCCCGGCGCCCTCCAGCAGGGGGCGCAGTACCTCGCCGGTCACCGAGGGTGCCACCTGATACGTGTCCAGGCCGTCCAGCGGGGCGTAGCGCTCCTGCAGGTACAGGACGGCCCAGACGTCGCGCCACAGCGACACCGCGCGCTCGACATCGGGGAACTGATCGGGGGCCGTCTCAGCCAGCAGGTCGGGACCAAGCCTGAGCAGGCGGTCGATCATGGTGCTCAGCTTCGCCTTCGGGATCCGCAGCCGGCGCGCGATCCGCGTCGCATCGTCGTCGCGCAGGTAGGCGCGGACCTCGACCAGGTACGGCCGGCCTGCGATGCTGGCCAGCTCGTCGGTCGGCAGGTTGTCATAGACGTTGGAGATGTAGACGCAGAACGCCTTTCCGCGCAGGAATCCGAGCGTGCGCTGCGGGCGGCTGGCGTCGAGCACCAGGGCGCTGACGTGGTCGCCGTGGTGCGCGACCTGCTGCCAGGCCCGGTCGAGCACGTGCGCCGAGTAGTCGCCCATGAGGTAGTGCAGCCGGCGGTAGTAGTCACGGCCGTGCCGGCGGTCGAGCTCGGCGAAGGTGTCCAGCCAGGTGCGCGCCTGCCCGCCGTTCCCGACGCCGAGCTCGACGACGTAGAGCTGGTCGGGCAGTGCATGCCTGGCGTCGAGTGAGTCCCACACCGCCAGCAGCTCCCCGATCAGATCCCGGGCGGCCTCGGCGTTGCGCGCGTCGCTCTGACCGCCGGGGAGCGCCTGCTCGTACTCCCGGCCTGTCGCCTGCTCCCAGCTGGCCAGCGCCTGCCAGTACAGCGCGTTGAACCGCCAGATGCAGCTTCTGCTCGCTGGCGTCCATGGCTCGACGAACGTGCGCCCGGGGGCGCCGAGATAGCCGAGATCGCTGTGCTCGGCCAGTGCCTGCTTGGCGGCGGTGGCGAGATCGAGCTGGCCGCAGCGACGCAGGTCGATGGCGAGCTCCAGGCCGCTCACCGGAGCCGGGATCCGCGGGCCAGGGGCCGCGCCGGGATCACCGGACGGCTGGCTCTGGCTGTCGCCGGCCGTTCGGTCGGCGAGCACCGGCCTGCACCGGACCGGCTCGGCGAAGCTGCCGCGGTACTGGATCCAGTCGCAGACGACCTTGAGCCTGGTCAGGTCCACGGCCGTGGTACTGAGCGCCTCGAAAACCGGTCCGAGCGCGGCCGTAAGGTCCAGCGGGCTCGGACCGCGCAGCCGGGCTACCGGTCGGATGTCAATCTGCACGGCGGCTCCCGGCCCTGGCTGGCCAGTTCGCTGACGCGGCCTGCGTCATCAGTCAGAGCGTACGTCTTTCACGCCGATCCGTGCCCGGTACCCATCAGGGCGTGCACCTCGGTCAGGGTGCCCGACGCGATCGCGGCCGTCCTGGCATTTCCCTCCCGCAGCACGCTGCGCAGGTAGCCGCTGTCGGCCGCGAGCTCCGCCCGGCGCTGCCTGATCGGGCGCAGGAACTCGTTGACCGACTCGGATCTGGCACCGGGAAGAACGCAGAGCCCCGGCGTACCGTTCGTTGAACCGCCGGGCGATCGTCCGGGCGATCTGAAGATGCGGCAGCTGGTCCTTGCCGACCGGTACCAGGTTGGATTTGCAGAACAGGATGTCGGCCGCCTGGTGCACCGGATAGGTGAACCTCAGGCCGCTGACCGCCTGCTGCCTGGACAGCGCGATCTCCTCCTTCACCGTCGGGTTTCTGCGGAGCTCGGTCACCGATACCAGCGAGAGGAACGGCAGCATGAGCTGGTTGAGCGCGGGAACCGCGCTGTGCGCGAAGATCGTCGCCGTGGCCGGGTCGATTCCCGCTGCCAGGTAGTCGGCCACGAGCCCGTCGGCCCGCTCGGTGAGCCGCCCGGCAATGTCGCGGTCGGTGAGCACCTGTCGGCGACCAGCACGAACAGCTGCACGCCGGCCCGCTGCAGCCTGACCCGGCCGGCCAGCGTGCCGAAGTAGTGGCCGAGATGGAGCGGGCCGGTCGGCCGGTCGCCGGTCAGGATCCGAAATCGCGCCGGGTCAGCGGCGATGAGTGCTTCGAGTTCGGCGCTCCTGCGTCGCGCGGCACGCAGCGAGGCGGATCCGGCTGGATCCGCATGCCCGGCGGCGGGGATAGTCGCGGTACGGGTCTGGTTCACCGGGTAGAAGACCGCGACCGACGTGGTTATCGCGACGGTTCGGCCATCGGCAGCTGGCTGGCGTCGACACCCGCCTGCTCGGCTGTCCAGTCCCAGAGCCGCTGCCCCGCGTCCAGCGGTGCAGGCCTGGCTCCGGGGATCCGGTAAACCGGCCGGAGCCGCCTGTCGTGCCAGAACCGCCCGGTAGTGAGCCGGCCCGGGTCGGCCGATGCGAGCCAGACGATCGTGTCGGCTCCCTGGTCGGGTGTCCGCAGCAGCGGGCCGGCCAGCCGTGAGAACGTCGGCAGCGACTGCGCGATCCCCGGGGTGCGCACCCAGCCAGGGTGCATGGCATGGAAGGCGACGCCGGTGCCCGCGGCCCGCTTGGCCCACTGCGCGCTGAGTGCTACCTGGGCTCGCTTGGCTCGCGCGTAGGCGGTGACGCCGTTGTAGTCCGCCGCGGTCATCTGCAGGCTGGACCGGTCGAGTCCCTGGGTGTACATGCCGCCGGACGAGACGGTGATCACCCGGGACGGAGCAGCCTGCCGCAGCAGCCCGAACAGCTGGTGCGTCAGCAGGAACGGGGCAACCACCTGGCCGGCCGCCGTCAGCTCGAGGCCGGCGTCGTTGCGCTGGTAGCCGGGATGAATCGCGCCCGCGTTGTGGATCAGGACGTCGAGCCGGTCATGCCCGGCGGCGAACGCCGACGCGAAGTCCCTGACCGACGCAAGGTTGTCCAGGTCGGCGATCCCGTAGCTGACGCGGTCGGGGTCATAGCCGGCCCGGCCTGCGACGACGGCTATCTGCCGCCGGGTGCGCTCGGCCCGTTGCTTGCTGCGGGCCAGGAAGTGCACACGGGCGCCGTGACTGGCCAGCCTGATTGCCGCCGAGAGCCCGATCCCGGAGGTTGCGCCGGTGATGAGCACGGTCCGGCCGGCTAGCGGCGGCTCCGGTACCCGGGTGAATTCCGGCAGCAGCCTGGACCTGACCTCGTATCCGAGCCGGGAGAAGCTCCCGGCGACGCTGACCTCGAGGGCGCGGTCCACCGCGTCGGCCAGGGCCGAGCGAACTGCGTCGTACCCGGTCATGGCTTCTTAGCGGCCGTGCTCGAGCCCCCCGGGCCTCCCGGTGCCGATTCCCTGGACGCCAGCGCGCTGGTGAGGCCTGCTGCCGCACGGTCGCCGACGGCGCGGAGGCCGCGGCTCAGCACGGGGTCGAGCAGGCGCAGCGGTCCGGCCAGCGTGACCTCGGCCTGGTAGCTGACCGCCGCACCCGCGCGAGCCGAGGCCGGCCGGACGGCGATGCGGTCGCGGGCCCGCATGAACCTGCTGGCCGCGTCGAGCACGACGTGCCGGTCGCCGGCTGAGAATTCCGTCACCCGGTAAACCAGCTCGAGCGTGCGCCCGAGGAACGGTACGACGAGCCGGAACCTGCTGCCGACCCGGACCGGACCGGGATCAAGCTGCTCGCCCTCGAGCACGCCTGGGTCCCATTGCTCGGCGTTGCTGAAGACCGCCAGGTAGCCGAACGTGTCGTCGGCGGTCCAATCCGAAGGGATGGTGGCCTCGAACACTGCCATGAGGGTGCTCCCGTTCTGCGGTACGGAATCCGGCCCGGATTTCGCCGGTTGCCTGCCCGGCCGGCTGGCTCTCTCGCTAATCTTAGTATAATTTAGTTTTGATTTCTACTTAGCGGCAACGAGGGGGGACAACGACGATGCATGCTGCAACCGGTTCGCGGCAGCGCGCGGGCGGCCTGACCGATCGCCCCCGTGCGGCAGTAGTAGGAGCCGGAGTCTCCGGGCTGACGGCGGCGTACCTGCTGCAGCGCCGTTATGACGTCACGCTTTACGAGGCCGACGGCCGGCTGGGAGGCCATGCGGATACCCGCGAGGTCCCCACGCCGGACGGCAGGCTGCTTCCTCTCGACACCGGTTTCCTGGTCCACAACACGAGGACCTACCCCACTTTGACCAGGCTGTTCAGGGAACTCGGCGTACAATCACGGGAGACGGAGATGAGCTTGTCGGTCCGCTGTCAGGGCTGCGGACTTGAGTACGCCGGATCCAGGGGGATGCGGGGCCTGATTCCCGGGCCAGGCCAGCTCGTCAGGCCCGGGTATCTGAGAATGCTGGCCACCGTCCCTGGCTTCTACCGCGCGGCCAGGCGGCTGCTCCAGGCCGGATCAGGGTCGCCGGACCTGGACACCCTGACGCTGGGCGACTTCCTGACCGCCGGAGGCTACGACCGCTACTTCACCGGGCACTTCGTGGCGCCGCTCGTCGCGGCCGTCTGGTCATGCTCGCCTGGTGACGCCCGGGCCTACCCGGCCCGGTACCTGTTCGAGTTCCTGGACAACCACGGCATGCTGACCCTGGGCCGGGTGCCGTCGTGGCGCACCGTCGTGGGCGGTTCGAAGACCTACGTCGAGCAGATCGCCAAGCAGATCACTTCGGTCCGCAGTGGCGTTCCCGTACGCGCGGTGCGGCGCGCCGGCGGCGGCGTCGAGGTGACGGATGCGAACGGCGAAGCCGACTGGTTCGACGCGGCCGTCGTGGCCACCCATCCCGATCAGGCGCTCGCGGTGCTGGCCGCGCCGGCCCTGGCCGAGCGCGAGGTGCTCGGAGCCTTCAGCTACTCCACGAGCGAGGTTGCGCTGCACACCGACGAGTCACTGCTGCCGCGCAGCCCGGCCGTCCGCTCGTCCTGGAACTACCTGCTCTCGGACTGCGCAGGGTCGGCAGACGAGGTGCACGTCAGCTACTACCTCAACCGGCTTCAGCGGCTGAGCGAGCCGACCGGCTACGTCGTCACGCTGAACACGCTGGACCAGGTCAGGCCCGAACTCGTGGTCGACAGGATGCGCTACGAGCACCCGCTCTACACGCGGCGGTCGGTAGCCGCGCAGCGGCGGCTGGGCGAGCTCAACTCTGGGGTGCTCGCCTATGCGGGCGCCTACCAGGGCTGGGGCTTCCACGAGGACGGGTGCCGCTCGGCGGTGACAGCGGCCGGGTCACTGGGAGTTACCTGGTGAGCGGCCTCAGTCCCGCGCTCTACCCGTGTGCGATCACCCATGTCAGGACCACGCCGGTGCAGCGGGCGTTCACCTACCGCAGCTATCTGTGGCTGATCGACCTCGATCACCTGCCGCACCTGCCGCTGGCGCTGAGCCCGCTCGCGGCCTTCCGGGTGGAAGATCACCTCGGCGATCGGGCCGCGCCGTCGATCAGGTCGAACGTCGACGCGTACCTCAGCCGACATGACATCGACCTGGACGGCGGCCGGGTGCTCATGCTCGCGAGCGCCCGGGTGCTCGGCCACGTCTTCAATCCGATCAGCGTCTTCTGGTGCTACGGAGCCGACGGCGCGCTGGCGGCCGTGCTCGCTGAGGTGCACAACACGTACTCCCAGCGGCACGTCTACCTGCTGCGCCCGGACCCGCGCGGCCGGTCAGAAGCCGCCAAGGAGTTCTACGTCTCGCCGTTCCTGCCGGTCTCCGGCCGCTACCGGCTGCGCCTGCCGGCGCCGGGGGAGCGGCTGAGGCTCGCGGTCACGCTCGACCTCGACGGCGAGCCTGCCCTGGTCGCCGGCGTCCGCGGCACGAGGCGGCCCTTCGCGCTTTGGCGGCTGCTCGGCTACTCGCTCCGGTTTCCGTGGGCGTCGTTGCGGGTAACAGCGCTCATTCGCTGGCAGGCGATTCAGCTGCTGGCTCGCCGGCTGCCCGTGCTGCCACGGCCAGCTCACCTGCCTCAGGAGGGAGTGCAGTGACTACGGTAACCACGTCTTCCCGGCCGTCGCTCGCGGCCAACGGGGCATGGCCGACGATCCCGGCCGTCCGGCCGGGCGGGGCCCGGTCCTGGATCGCGCGGACGCTGATAGCCAGGATGGGCGCCAGGCTGCCGATCAGGATCGAGATGCCCGGCGGCACCGCGACCGGAGCGGGAGGTCCCGGCGCGCCGGTGCTGCGGCTGCGCAACCCGGACGCTTTCTTCGCCAGGGTCGGCGGCGAGACAGCTGGTTTCGCCGAGAGTTACATGGCGGGCGACTGGGACAGCGACGACCTGCCCGGCCTGTTCGGCGTGCTGGCGACGCACTTGCCCGACCTCGTCCCCGCGCCGCTGCAGGCCTTCAGGCGCTGGTACATCCCGCGCCGTCCGCCGGCCGAGCACGCGACCGTCGACGGGGCGCGGCGCAACATCGAGCGCCATTATGACTTGTCCAATGACTTCTTCGAGCTATTCCTGGATCCGACCCTCACGTATTCCAGCGCGCTATTCGGTACCGGAGAGACGCTCGAGCAGGCTCAGCAACGCAAAATTGACCGGCTGCTCGACATCACCGGCACCGGCGCAGGCACCCGGCTGCTGGAAATCGGCACCGGGTGGGGCGAGCTTGCGCTGAGTGCCGCCCGGCGAGGAGCGCAAGTTACCTCGCTGACCATCTCCCTGGCCCAGTGGGAGACGGCGTCCAGGCGGGCGGCCGCCGCTGGCCTCGCCGACCGGATCGACCTGCAGCTGCGCGACTATCGTGCGGCGGAAGGCAGTTACGACGCCGTCGTCAGCGTGGAGATGATCGAGGCGGTGGGCGCCAGTTACTGGCCTGAGTACTTCCGCACGGTCGACCGGCTGCTGGCCAGTGGCGGCAGGGCGGGTATCCAGGCGATCACCATGCCGCACGACCGGATGATCGAGTCCATGAATGGTCAGACCTGGATTCATCAGTACATCTTTCCTGGCGGTCAGATCCCGTCTATGCAAGCGATTGCCGATGCACTAGCGGCACACACGAATCTGCGGGTAACGTCGGATCTGGCGATGGGGCTGCATTACGCCCGAACGTTGTCGCAGTGGCGGACCCAGTTTGCCGCCGCGGAAGACGAGGTCGAAATACTCGGGTTCAGCCGGCCATTCCGGCGCATGTGGGACCTGTACCTCGCCTATTCGCAGGCGGGATTCCTGTCCGGCTATCTCGACGTTCATCAGCTTCTACTCGAGCGCCCGGCTGACCGCAGGACCTGGTTGACCGCGGGGCCTGGCTGACCGCAGGGCCCGGTCCGGCGGCGCGGGGCGCGGACCGAGCTTGGCAGGCGGAGGCGATCAGGAGATGGCGTTACACGATGGGATCGGCAGCGATCAGGCAGCGACCGCGGGCGACATGAGCGCCTGGGACGCGATCAGATCCCGGCGCAACGTGCGGCAGTATGCCCGCACGCCGGTCTCCGCGACGGATCTCGACCAGATACTCGAGGCCGCCCGCCGGTCCCCGTCGTCGCAGAACAGCCAGCCCTGGGACTTCATCGTCGTGACCGGCGGCGATGAGCTCCGGCGGCTCGCCGATGTCTGGTTCGGCGGCAAGCACATCGCCGGTTCCGCCGCGACCATTGCGCTGATCACCGCAGCGGACGACGCCGCGCGGGGCCGGGTTCAGTTCGACCTCGGCCAGGCCGCGATGTCGATCATGCTGGCCGCGGCCGGCCTCGGCATCGGAAGCTGCCACTCGGCCGTCGGTGATCAGGACCTTGCTCGCCAGTTGCTCGGGTACCCGGCTGACAGGACATGCGACCTGCTGATCTCGCTCGGCTACCCGGCCGGCCGGCCGCTGACGCCGATCAGCGTGCCCGATCGCCGCCCGTTCGACGAGGTCGTCCACCGCTCCCGCTGGTAGCGGCTGGCGGGCTGGTAACGGCCGGGGGCTGGTCCGGCTGGCGGGCTGGTAACGGCCGGTCGGCTGGTCCCGCCGCCCGTCCAGGCGACCCGGCAGCCGCATGATCGTGGACGTTAGCCAGAACGTGGACGATTCTCAGCGGTAGGCGCTGACAATCGACCACGCTCTGAGAATCGTCCACGATCATGAGCGACGTGCCTGGACCAATGATCATGACGGATTGACCTGGCAGCTGGGTCGGCAGCTGAGAAGCACGCCTGTCCAGCCACGGCTCCGTAAGATCAACGCGATTTCGGACGCTACCTGGCAAGGTCGCTGGGTGACGTCGGCCCAGTTGTAGCGCAGCGTGATGATTCCGGTACTGGCGAAGTGGTTGTCCCGGTGAATGTCCTGCCAGCGGGTCTCGGCCAGATGCGAGGCAAGCCCATCGAGTTCGACGGCGAGCCCGAACTCCTCGTACAAGTTATCCAGGTACGCTGACCCGGCTTCTCGCCACCTATGAGCCTGGCACCGCGGCCTTGGTAGCCCGTGCGGGCGCGCGACATTCCGCAGGTACTGGCGTTCCAGGTTCGACAGGACGCCGTCAGAGATTTCGTCCAGCGCCTCAAGCACGTCGGCTCGCCAGCGCAGCCTGGCACGGCAGCCGGCCGCCTCGCGGATCTGTTCCGGCGTGATCAGGCGGCGGCCGCACGCTGCGCTCAGCCAGGCGAAGGCGGTATCGAAGTTCCGAGCCACGTCGGTCAGGTCGAGAACAGTCTCCTCGACCCGCGTTCTCGGCGGAGTCCGAGCCGGGTGACGTGCCGAGTTAATCCTCGGTGATCGGTGCAGGACGATTCCGGGCAGCCCATAGCTGACCTCGCTCCGGGAGAACCTGATCCGCGCCGTCGCAGGGATCGTCACGTGAATGGCGTCGCTCGGCCGGTCGGCTATCCGGTCGAGCTCGGCGGCGGTGAAATGGCTCAGCGCCGCCTCGGGCCCGCAGCGGCGGACGCCTGCCCACAGCGTGCTTGGCCGCGACGGCGTACCCGTGTAGGTGGCGTAGACCCCGCGGTACAAGGTCTGCCACCGGCCCTGGCGCAGGAGTCCGTCCGCTGCGGAAAGGTCAGGTGCGCAGACCGAGATCTGCCAGCGCGCGACGATGCCGTGCTGCTGTTCGATCAGCTCGCGGCATTGCCTGGATAGGCGGGTAGCCATACCTTCAGCCTGCCTGGCTCCCGGTGGATCGCCGCCGCCGGTTGATCAGCTTGTGGACGACGGATGCCGGTGTCATCGCCGGTGTGGATAGGCGACTGGGCCAGTCAGAGCTGGGAACTACGATCGCCGGTCACCACGATCGTGGACGTTAGTCAGAGCGCGGACGATTCTCAGTGAAATTCGCCGAAAGGCGACCACGTTCTGAGAATAGTCCACGATCACGGAACGACGGAGCTGGCGATTTGCCGGTTAATGGGTATAGTGAGTGGTTTGGTGCCAGTTGGCCGACCGGGGAGTCCCGGCGTGCAGGTGCGGGCGAAGGCGGCTAGCGCCGCGGGCTGCGGCAGCGCAAACCGCGGTCGCCCGACCGGGGTTGCCGAGACGGCGCCGCCAGGCCTGGCGGCGTCCAAGCGCCGGGCCGCCCGGCCGCTAGGCGGCGAGGGCCTGGGGGTGACCGATGGACAGGCCGGAGTCGGAGTCGAAGAACTGCAGGTTCGACGTGTCCACGGCTAGCTCGATTGGATGACCGGACGCGATCCTGCTGCGAGCGGCGACCCTGGCGGTCCACAGGGCCTTGCCCGCCGTGAGCGGCAGCGCCCCCTCCTCGCCCTCGACCGCTACGGCGTCGCCGAGCGCCGCATGCTGGACGGGCGGGGCGTCGACCCTGAACAGGACGTGCAGCTCGCTGCCGAGAGCCTCGGTCACATCCGCGGCGGCCTGCATCCGCGGCCACGACGCATCGGCGAGGTCGCCATCCTCGAAGTCCGACGGCCTGATGCCCAGGATGAGCTCGCGGTCGAAGTAATCTGCCAGGCCGGGCCGGGCCGCCAGCAGCGTGCCGGGCACCGGCAGCCGGTAGCCGGCGAACACCACCGCCGCACCGTCGTCGCGGACGAGTCGCGCGCTGGCGAAGTTCATCGCCGGCGACCCCATGAACCCGGCGACGAAGAGATTGACCGGCGCGTTGAACAGTGCCTGCGGGCTGTCGGCCTGCTGGAGCTTGCCGTCGCGCATGACGCAGACCCGCTGGCCGAGCGTCATCGCTTCGACCTGGTCGTGCGTTACGTAGACGGTGGTGACGCCGAGTCGCTCGTGCAGCTGGGAGAGCGAGGCCCGCATCGACACCCGGAGCTTGGCGTCCAGGTTCGACAGCGGCTCGTCCATCAGGAACGCCTTGGGCTCGCGGACGATCGCCCGGCCCATCGCGACCCGCTGGCGCTGACCGCCGGACAAGGCGGCCGGCTTGCGCTTGAGGTACTCGCCCAGGCCGAGCAGCCCCGCCACCTCGGTGACGCGACGCCGGATCTCGTCCTTCGGCGTCTTGCGCTGCTGCAACCCGAACGCCAGGTTCTGCTCCACCGTCATGTGCGGGTACAGCGCGTAGTTCTGGAAGACCATCGCGATGTCGCGGTCCTTGGGCGGCAGGTCGTTCACGACGTTGGCACCGATCGAGATCGTTCCCGAGGTGATCTCCTCGAGCCCGGCGATCGAGCGCAGCGCGGTCGACTTGCCGCAGCCGGACGGCCCGACCAGGACCATGAACTCGCCGTCGGCGATATCCAGGCTCAGGTCATCGATCCCCTTCACGTTGCCCGGATAGACCTTGGTGACGTGGTCAAGGACGATCTGGCCCATGGGCGCTCACCTCTTGTGTCAGGTCCGAAGTCAGGCCAAGTATCTCCGCGGCGGCCCGGCTGCTCGCACGTGCTGCACCAAATGTAGCGAGATACGCCTGTGCAGGGGGACGCCAGACCGGCAGACCCATCTCGACCACCGCCGCGTCGGGCCGGGCCGCGAGCAAGGCACGGGTGACGGACTGGGCGGCGGCTGGGTACCAAGGCGCGTCGCGGACCACGATCAGCAGCGGGCCGCCTGGACGCCGAGGCGCTCGGCGGGCTTGGCGACGAGGAGATCATCGCCAGGCTCACCGAGATCCCGGGGATCGGGCCGTGGACGGCACAGGGCGTGCTGATCATCGCGCTCGATTGCGAGGACGTCGTCCTGCCCGGCGATCTCGCCCTCCGCACGGCCGTCCGCACCGCGTACGACCTTGACCACCTGCCGTCCCAGGACGAGGTGCTGGCCATCGCGGAGCGCTGGCGGCCGTACCGGAACCTGGCGACCAGCTACCTGGTCACTGGCGCTTTCGATGGGATGCGCGACGACCGGCCCGGCGATGGCAGGCTTGGAGCATGACGGTGACCGCTCGCGTGGAACACGTAGGAAGCCTGCTGCGCCCGGCGTACCTGCTCGACGCCCGGGCCTCGCATGCCAGCGGAGAGATCGCGCCCGCCGAGTTCAAGGCGGCGGAGGACCGCGCGGTGCGCGAGATCGTCGCCCTCCAGGATGAGCTTGACCTGCCGGTCGTAGGTGACGGGGAGATGCGGCGCGAATCCTTCCAGGCCGAACTCACCGCCGCCTGCGACGGCTTCACCGGCGTCAGCCTCGATGCCTGGCTCTGGGGCCAATGGCATTCCAGCCAGGTGGGTGACGCCACCATCGAACGGCCGCCTGAGCTGGCCGTGACCGCACCGCTGCGCAAGCGGCGCAGCCTCGCGGCCGAGGAGTTCACGTTCCTGCGAGGCTGCACCGACCGCCAGATCAAGATCACGCTGCCCAGCCCGACGCTGTTCGCCAACCTCTGGTCGCCGGAACGGTCCACCGGCGCTTATCCGACCCTGGACGCCTTCATGACCGACGTGGTCGAGGTGATGCGTGACGAGGTCGCCGAGCTCGTCCGGCTCGGATGCAGCTACATCCAGCTGGACGCCCCGCATTATCCGCTGCTCATCGACCCGGCCTGGCGGGCGTTCTACGAGACGCGCGGCTGGCCGGTGCAGCGCTGGCTCTCCTACGGGATCGAGCTGGACAACGCCGTGATCGACGCGGGCCGTCCCGCGACCTTCGGCTTCCATCTATGCCGGGGCAACCAGCTCAGCCGCTGGCTGGTGGCCGGCGGGTACGAGCCCATCGCCGGTCCGGTCTTCGGCGGGGTGCACGCGGACCGGCTGCTGCTCGAGTACGACGACGAGCGGTCCGGCAGCTTCGACGCGCTCGGGCTGGTCCCGGACGGCAAGACCGTCGTCCTCGGTCTCGTGACGACGAAGACGTCCCGGGTCGAGCCGGATGCCGAGATCGCGGCCCGGGTCAGGCAGGCAGCCACGAGGATCGGATCCGCCCGGCTGGCGGTCAGCCCGCAGTGCGGGTTCGCGACCTCCTCCGCGGGCAACGCGATCACTGCCGAGGCGCAGCGCGCCAAGCTCGCGCTGCTCGTCCGGATCGCGCGGGACCTCCTTGACGGCTGACCCCGATGACCTCGAGCTGATCAGGCGCGGACACCGCCGCGTTCGAGCGGCTGGTGGCTGTGCACGATGCACGCCGGAATCTCAGAGGAGGAACTCCAGGTCTGGTCACCCGGTCGGCACGCGCGA
>Ga0307373_10009929_pt1 | contig 14107 bp, 12 predicted proteins | sample OX2MG_FD_202534 | JGI IMG/M metagenome (GOLD analysis project Ga0307373, IMG submission 202534) | Soil microbial communities from Risofladan, Vaasa, Finland - OX-2 | ecosystem: Environmental > Terrestrial > Soil > Coastal area > Acid sulfate soil | place: Finland: Risofladan, Vaasa | collected... | reverse complement strand
ACTACCCGAGCTGGATCAGCTCTCGCAACCTCGCCAACGAGACCTCCGACGAGGCCGTTCAGGCGCTGGTCGAGGCGGTGACCGGCCGCTACCCGATGGTCGCCCGCTACTACCGCGTCAAGAAGCGGCTGTTGGGGTTGGACACGCTCCACGAATGGGACCGCTACGCGCCCGTCGGTGGCGAGACCAGGGAGCTGAGCTGGGAGGACGCGAAGGAGCTGGTCCTGGGCAGCTACCAGCGCTTCTCGAAGCGCGCCGGCGAGCTGGTCGGGCAGTTCTTCACCGAGCCCTGGATCGACGCCGCGCTCGGCGACAGTAAGCGTGGCGGCGCCTTCTGCCTGGGCGCCACCCCGAGCTACCACCCGTTCGTGATGCTCAACTTCACCGGCAAGCTCAACGACGCGCTGACGCTTGCCCACGAGCTCGGCCACGGCCTTCACGACCGGCTGGCGAGCAAGCAGACGATCTTCGACTATCACCCTCCGCTGACCCTGGCGGAGACGGCCAGTATCTTCGGCGAGACGCTGACCTTCGACCGAATCATGGCCGAGGAGGGCGATCCCAAGATCCGCCTCTCGATGCTCTGCAGCCAGGTCGAGGGCGCCTTCGCGACCGTCTTCAGGCAGGTTTCGATGAACCGTTTCGAAGACGCGGTCCACACCCGGCGCCGGACCGAGGGCGAGCTCTCACCCGAGCAGCTGGGCGATACCTGGCAGCAGGTCCTTCAGCCGATGTTCGGCGACTCCCTGGAGCTGACTGAGGACCACAAGCCCTGGTGGAGCTACGTCGGCCACTTCTACTTCGCACCTGGCTACGTCTACGCCTACGCCTACGGCAACCTGCTGGCGCTGAGCGTCTACCGGCGCTTCCAGGAATCGGGTCCAGAGTTCGTGGCTCGCTATCTCGACTTCCTCGCCGCCGGCGGCTCCACCCGTCCCGATGAGCTGGTCCGAACGCTCGGCATGGACATCACCGACCCGGGCTTTTGGGATCGCGGCCTCGCCATCCTGGACGGTATGGTCGGCCAGATCGAGGAGCTGGCCAGGGACTCCTGACGCCCTCTTGCGCTGGGCTAGGGCGTCAGTCTGATCCGGGTCTGGGCGGTGGCGAGGCCGGGCCGCGGCCACTCCTGGAGGCGGGGCCGGTTGGGATCGAGAACGGTCCAGGCCGAGCCCTCCACGGCGGCAAGCACCACCGAATGGCCGCCGGTCGAGTAGGTCGAGGGCAGCAGCGGATTCCAGCCCCAGGTTCCGTAGCGGGCAGGCGCCTCCTGCCCGTAGGCGAGGTGGACGATCAGGATCTCGTCCGCCACGGGCCGGAGGGGCCAGCCCGGCAACGTCGCCTCGCTTCGAGCGCTCACCTTGAGACCATGGCCACGGGCGAGCGACTCGATCCGGATGTCCAGCGGCGCCTTCCGGCCCGGCAACGTGAGGTAGGCGAGCAGGGATGGTGCTCCGAGGGGAGTGCCGGCCAGATACTTGGAGGCGGTGGCGAGATCGGGCAGGGCGGCGGCGCCGAGGGCGCCCAGGGCGGCGAGGACGCAGGCGGAGGTGCAGGCGGCTCCCTGGTTTTGAACCCAGCTCCGCTCGAGTAGAGTTTCATACATTGTATGGGGAGTTATTCTTATACCGATATGGCAGCAATTGAAGTCCGCCCGGCCGAGCCTGTGAGCACCGGCCGGGGACGCTCTCGGGGCGAGCAGGAGCTCATCCTAAGGGCTCAGCGCTACGAGCCGGAGGCCCTGGAGCAGCTTTTCGACGCCCACGTCGAAGAGCTATTTCGCTACGTGGACACCATCCTCGGCGACCCTGCGGGCAGTGAGGAAATCGTGCGCTTGACCTGGCAGCGGGCGCTCGAGGGGCTACCTCGCTACCGCCGATTCGACGCCGGTTTCGAGACCTGGCTCCAGCGGATCGCCAACTCCCTCATCGCGCAGGCGTCGATGCCCGCGGCGGAGGAGCCCGAGGACCGGCTGCGGGCGGCGATCCGGCGGCTGACAGCGGATCAGCTGGACGTCATCACGCTCCGCTTCTTCGCGGGCCTCTCGATCGAGGAGATCGCGCGTGCGACCGGACGGAGCCGAGTCCGGGTCGTAGCGCTACAGCATCGTGGAATGCTGGCCTTGCTCCACACGGAGACGACCTGAGCTTGCTCCAGGAGCCGAGTCCACACCAGCTGGAAGACGCTCTCGGGCGGCGCCGCGGGGGGGCCGCCATCATCGAGGCCACGGGCATCCACCCGGCCGCCGAGCAGCTCGAGGCCCTTTTGAAGCTGGGGGACGAGATCGGCGCCCTCGCCGGCGCCCAGCCCGACGCCGGGGCGGTGGCCCGGCTCCGGGAGCAGACCATGGCCGACGTCGTCGGCCACCGTGCGGCCTGGGTCCACCATCACCGGCTGCCGGTCCACCGCGGCCGTCATCCACTTCCCAGCCATGGCTTCCGCTGGACCTTCGTTCTCGGGATCGCGATCATGCTCGCCCTGGTGGCGGGGGTGAGCCTCGCCCTGGCGGCGCAGCTGGCGGAGCCTGACGGCAGCCTTTACCGCGTCAAGCTCGACACCGAGCAGGTGCTGCTGGCGGTGAACCGCTCACCCACCAGCAAGGCGTCCGTCCGCCTCCAGCTGGCCAGCCAGCGCTACCGGGACACCGAGGCGATGGCGGCGGTGGGGAAGGGCGCTTACGCGGTCCAGGCGATGGCCGCCTACTACGACGAGCTCCGCCAGGCCGGCGGCCTGCTGGCTACCGCCCATCGGGACAGCGGCTGGAAGAGCGTGCGCGACCAGTTCGACGCCGCCGAGGCAAAGCCCATCGACACCATCCTCACCCAGCTCGAGAACACCCACCAGGCCGTGGCCTCAACTGAGATCAAGGCCCTCGCCGCCAGATTCGGTAGGGACCGAAAGGCGATCGACGCCAAGCTCAACCCGAGCTCGGCCAGCAGCACGCCGGCCCCGCTGCCGAGTGGGGCGGCACCTCAGCCCGGCGGCGGTTCTCAGCCCTCAGGTACGCCGACCCCGTAGCGCTCGCCGATCGTCCGGAGCTCCTCGATCACCGCTTGGGGGAGCGGGATCCCCTCCCGTCCTCGGCGCTCACGGTTCTTCCGCTCCGGGTCGCCCGGGATCAGGATCTCGCCCACCCCGGCTGCGGACGGCTGCCGGCGCAGCTCCTCGAGTGCGCCCGTCACGGCCATCCGGTAGCGCTCGACGCCGCCGAACCATTCGGGGTCGACGGCAATGACCATCGCGCCACCCATCCAGTTCTCCCCAATGGTCGTCGAGGCGGTGCCGGCGGTGGTCGCGTCAGCGTCGTCGATCATCGCCAGGGCGCCCATCAGGGCTGAGGCCAGGGCCAGGCCGTAACCCTTGTGGCCGGCCAGCGAGCCGCCGAGCGGCAGTAACGCCCCGCCCGCGTAGAAGTCCTCCGGGTCGGTCGTCGGCCGGCCCTCGGCATCGACGATGGCGCCCTCGGGGACGGGGACGCCCTTGAAGCGCGCCAGGCGCACCTTGCCCTCGGCGACGGCCGAGGTGGCGGCATCGAAGATCATCGGCTCCCCCGCGGCGGGGATGCCGAACGCCCAGGGGTTGGTGCCGAGGTAGCGGCCGCGCCCGCCGAAGGGGGCGACCCCGCCGGCGCCGACCACGCCGACGGTGGCGATGCCGATGACGCCTTTGGCCGCCGCCAGCTCCGCGTACTCGCCGAGGCGGCCGATGTGATTGGCGCGCCGGACCGAGCAGGCGGCAATCCCTTGCTGAAGGCTTCGCTCGACCGCCCACCCCATCGCCTGCGCGGTGGCGCTGTGGCCGAATCCCCGGCCCGCGTCGATCATGGCCACGCCACCCTTCTCGAACAGCAGCTCGGCGACCGCCGAGGGAACCAGCTCGCCGCGATCCGCCTCGGCGACGTATTGCGGGATCCGGAGGACACCGTGTGAGTCGTGCCCGGATAGATTGGCACGGACCAGGTGTCCGGCCACGGTGGCGGCGATCGTGGGAGCTGCGCCCATGACGACGAACACCTGCCGGGCCCATTCTTCCAGGGATGAGGCAGCGCGCAGCGACTCGGGCACCTCGAGACAATATTCTGGAGCGCCCTCGGCTGGTGGGAAGGAGCGCTCATTAAACTCACCCCCAGATGGAGGTATACGGCTACATCGGCGCTCTCGACATCGGCACCTCATCGGTCCGCGGCCTCCTCTTCGACACCGACGCGGAGCCGGTCCCGGGCATAGAGGTCCACCTGCCTTACTCGCCCAAGGTCGGCGCCGACGGGACCTACGAGACCGACGCCAGCCGGCTCTTCAGCCTCGTCGGGAGCGCGGTCGACGGACTCCTCCACCAGGCCGGGCCACGGCGGCGGAGCCGGATCCAGGCGATCGGCGTCTCCACCTTCTGGCACGGGCTGCTGGCCGCCGACGAGAAGGCCCATCCGTTGACGCCGCTCTACCTCTGGGCGGACACTCGTTCCTGGCGCCAGTCCGATCAGCTCCGCGAGCGGATCGACCCCGAAGCTATCCACCAGCGGACGGGATGTCTCGTCCATCCCACCTACTGGCCCGCCAAGCTGCTCTGGTTAAAGGAAGGGCAGCCCGACCTCTGGAAGCGCCGGCCACGGCTTCTGAGTTTTTGGGACCTGGTCCACCAGCGCCTCTTCGGCAAGCCGGTGACGGGAGTCTCGATGGCCAGCGGCACCGGCCTCTTGGAGCTGGCGGGCAGCAGCTGGGACGCCCCGCTGCTGAAGCTGCTTGACGTCCGGCGGGAGCAGCTTCCCGATCTCGGCGAAGCTGGCCAGGGCCTCGTCCACCAGTACGCCAATCGCTGGCCGGACCTGGCCTCGGTGCCCTGGGTCTGCGCCGCCGGGGACGGAGCCCTCGCCAACTTGGGCAGCAACTGCGTCGACCACCGCCAGCGAGCGCTGACAGTCGGCACCTCAGGCGCGCTCCGGGTGCTCTACCCTGGGCTGCCCGACCGGGTGCCGGCCGGGCTCTGGTGCTACCGGCTCGACAGCAAACGGGTGGTGGTCGGCGGCGCGCTCAGCAATGGGGGCAACCTCTATGCCTGGATGACGCGGACCCTCGCCATCGAGCCGGCCGCGCTGGAAAGGCAGCTGCGCGGGCTGAAGCCGGCCTCCACCGGGCTCACCTTCGTCCCGCTGCTGGCGGGCGAGCGCAGCCCGGGCTTCGCCTCGCATGCCACCGGCTCCATCGCGGGACTCACCCAGGCGACGACGCCGGTCGAGATCGTTCGGGCAGGCCTGGAGGCGACGGCCATCGAGTTCGCCCGCGTCGACCGCCTCCTCGACTCCGTGCTGCCGGGCGCCAGGAGACTGATCGCGAACGGCGCCGGGCTGCTCGCCTCGCCGTCCTGGATGCAGATCATGGCCGACGCCATCGGCAAGCCCGTTGCCGCCTCGCTCGCCAGGGAGGCCTCCAGCCGTGGGGCGGCTATTTTCGCCGGCGAGCACATCGGAGCCCTCGACTCGAAGAAACTGAAAGCCCAGGTCGGCCGCACCTACGCCGTCAACCGCGACGCGCAGGCTGCCTACGAGGTCGCGGCCGACCGCCAGGCGGAGCTGTATCGCCTCCTCGTACACGAAAACCGTTTGGATGCGATCCTGAAAGGCCCTACGGCCACAGGAGGAAAGCGATGAGCAAAGCCGCGAACCCGCTGCGCGAGCTGCACAAACTGGGTCAGAGCCTCTGGTACGACAACATCCGGCGCCAGCTGATCACATCCGGGGAGCTGGCCCGGTTCCGCGATGAGGGCGTCAGGGGGGTGACCTCCAACCCGACCATCTTCGAGAAGGCGGTCAGCGGTTCCACTGACTACGACGAGGCGATGGTGCGGCTAGTCCGCAACAAGCGAAAGCCGGCCGACATCCTCTGGGACCTGATGGTGGAGGACATCCAGGCGGCCGCCGACGTCTTCCATCCCGTCTACACCGAGGCGGGGGGACACGACGGGTTCGTCAGCATCGAGGTCTCGCCCGCTGTGGCACGGTCCACCAAAAGGACCGTGGACATGGCCCGCGACCTCTGGAAGCGCTGCGCGAGACCGAACGTGATGGTCAAGATCCCAGCCACCAAGGCGGGCCTGCCGGCCATCCGCCAGATGATCGGCGAGGGCGTGAACATCAACGTCACCCTGATCTTCTCGGTGGAGCGCTACACGGCCGTCGCGGGCGCCTTCTTGGACGGGCTGGAGGACTTCCAGCGCAAGGGGGGCGACCTGAGCAAGGTCAACAGCGTGGCCAGCTTCTTCGTCAGCCGGGTGGACACCAAGATCGACAAGCTTCTCGCCGCGAAGATCGAGGCGGTCAGGGACCCCAAGGAGGCCAGGCGCCTCGAGCGGCTCTACGGCAAGGCCGGCATCGCAAACTCCAAGATGGCCTATGAACGCTTCAAGCAGCTCCACAGCGGGCCGCGCTGGGAGGCGCTGAAAAAGGCCGGCGCCACGCCGCAGCGGTGCCTGTGGGCGAGCACCTCGGTCAAGGACCCGCGGTACTCCGACACCATGTACGTCGAGGACCTGATTGGGCCCGACACGGTCGACACGGTGCCACCCAACACGCTGGCGGCCTTCCGCGAACACGGCGAGGTCCGCCGCTCGCTGGACGAGCACGTCGACGTCGCCCGACGCCAGCTAAAGGAGCTGGCCGAGGTCGGGATCGACCTCGACCAGGTGACCGCCGAGCTTGAAGTGGAGGGCGTCGACTCCTTCTTCAAGTCCTACGACGACCTGACCGCCGCCCTCACCCGGGCTGCCCGGGAGATCCGGGCCGGCAAAGGGCCTACCCAGTGGCACTCGCTGGGCACGCTGCAGTCGCAGGTCGATGCGACCGTCTCCGCGTTGCAGAAGGCCGACGCGGCCCGCCGGCTCTGGGCCAAGGACGGGACGCTCTGGACCGGTGACGCCGCCGAGTGGCTCGGCTGGCTGAACGTGGTCGAGAAGATGGAGTCGAAGGAGGCCGAGTTGCGCGAGCTGGCGCGCGCCGGCCGGTCGTACTCGGATGTGGTCCTGCTGGGCATGGGCGGCTCCTCGCTGGGGCCGGACGTCCTCCTCAACACCTTCGGCCGGGCGGCGGGCCACCCGCGGCTGCAGGTGCTCGACACGACCGACCCGGAGACGATCCAGGCGGTGACCAGGAGCATCGACCTTGCCTCCACGCTCTTCGTCGTCGCCAGCAAGTCGGGCGGAACCACCGAGACTCTGAGCCACTTCGCGCACTTTTGGGAGCTGGTCTCGAAGGAGTCTAAGAAGCCCGGTAACCAGTTCCTCGCGATCACCGACCCGGGGACGTCGCTCGACAAGCTGGCGCAGGAGCACAACTTCCGCTGGATCTTCCGCAACATGCCCGACATCGGAGGCCGGTACTCGGTCCTGAGCTACTTCGGCATGGTGCCGGCGGCGCTCGCCGGCTACGACTTCGCCGGGATCCTGGGGAGCGCCGTGGGCATGGCTCATTCCTGCGCCGCCGACGTCCCAGCCGAGAAGAACCCAGGAGTCTGGCTGGGCGCGGTGTTGGGCAGCTTGGCGACCGGTCAGAAGCGCGACAAACTCACCCTCATCCTCTCGCCCAGGATCCGCACGCTCGGCTACTGGGTCGAGCAGCTGATCGCGGAGTCGACCGGCAAGCTGGGCCGCGGCATTGTCCCGGTCGAGGGCGAGCCGCTGGGCAGACCGGAGGCGTACGGCGACGACCGGGTCTTCGTCCAGGTCAGGATGGCGAGCGATCCCGACCACCAGGGCGTGCGTGCGCTGGAGGCGGCCGGCCAGCCGGTGGTGACCCTGACGCTGGGTGCCAGGGAGGATCTCGGCGGCGAGTTCCTGCGCTGGGAGATCGCGACCGCCATCGCCGGCTCGGTGCTGAAGATCAACGCCTTCGACCAGCCCAACGTCCAGGAATCCAAGGACAACACCAAGAAGGTGCTCGCCGAGTTCGCGGCGAAGAAGAGGCTGCCCGCCGTCGAGACCACCCCGGCGGAGAAGGCCGGTCCGGCCCTGAAGGCGCTGCTGAAGCAGCTCCAGCCGGGTCGGAGCTACTTCGCGGTCATGTCCTACACCGGCCGCAACCCAACTTCGGAGCGCTCACTGGCCACCATCCGGACCGCCGTTCGGGACGCCCGCCGGGTGGCCACGACGGCCGGCTACGGGCCTCGCTTCCTCCACTCGACGGGCCAGTTGCATAAAGGGGGTCCCGCCGAGGGCGTGTTCCTCCAGCTGATCCAGGAGGACGGGGCCGACGTCGCGATCCCCGGCCAGGAGTACGGGTTCAGCGTCCTCAAGCAGGCCCAGGCGATCGGTGACTTCCGGTCCCTGAGCTCACGCAAATTGCCGGTCCTCCGGGTGGACCTCGGCCGCAACCACGCCAAGGGCTGGGCCGCGCTCGTCGCCGCGGTCGAGGCCGCAGTCCGCTAGTCAAAGAAGATAGGGAGAAGCAACGCGATGGAGATGGGAATGGTCGGGCTCGGCAGGATGGGCGGGAACATGGTCTCCCGCCTCCTCCAGGCGGGGCACCGGATGATCGCCTTCGACCAGTCGCCCGAGGCCGTGCAGGCAAAGGTGGGCGAGGGCGCCACCGGCGCCTCGACCCTGGAGGAGCTGGTGTCCCGGTTCGAACAGAAGCCGCGGGTGGTGTGGGTGATGGTTCCCGCTGGGGATCCCACGACGCAGACCATTCATAGGTTGTCGGAGCTCCTTGAGCCGGGCGACATCGTCATCGACGGCGGCAACACCAACTGGCAGCTGGCGATGGCCGACGCCGCGCACCTCAAGTCGAAGGGGATGCGCTACCTCGACGCCGGGACCAGCGGCGGCATCTGGGGATTGAAGAACGGTTACGGCCTGATGGTCGGCGGCGAGGACGCCGTCTTCGAGCACTGCAAGCCGCTCCTGGCGGCGCTGGCGCCCTCTGACGGCGGCCTCGTCCACTGCGGGCCGGAGGGTTCCGGCCACTACGTGAAGATGGTCCACAACGGCATCGAGTACGGCCTGATGCAGGCCTACGGCGAGGGCTTCGAGATCATGAAGAAGGCTAAGGCCTTCCCAGGCATGGACCTGCAGGCCATCGCCGAGGCCTGGGGCCACGGAACCGTCATCCGCTCCTGGCTCCTGGATCTGATCGCCATCGGCCTGAAGGAGGATCCCGGCCTCAACAGCCTGACGGCCTACGTCGAGGACACCGGCGAGGGCCGCTGGACGGTGCAGGCGGCGATCGATGGTGACGTCCCGGCCGGCGTCATCACCCACGCGCTCTTCGAGCGCTTCCGCAGCCGCGACACCAACTCCTTCTCGGACCGGGTGGTGGCGATGATGCGCAAGCAGTTCGGCGGCCACGCTGTGCGTCCCGCCGGTCATGGCTAGAGCGAAACCGGGAGCCGTCCAGGCCAACCCGCTCCGGGAGGGGCTGCAGGACTACCGGGTCATCGACCCGGCGCTCATGGTGATCTTCGGGGCCACCGGCGACCTCGCCCGGCGCAAGCTATTGCCGGCCATCTACAACCTGGCCGCACAGCGGGTGCTGCCGCCCGGCTTCGCCGTCGTCGGCGTGGCCAAGGACGACAGCAACGACAGGGATTTCCGCAAGGTCGTCGGCGAGTCGATCCGTGAGCATTCGCGGAGCCAGCCGGTCAACGAAACGGTGCTTCGTTCGTTGCTGGAGGGGATGCGCTATCGCCAGCTCAGCTTCGACGACACAGCGGGCTTCAAGGGGCTCGACGGCTTCCTCGACGAGGTGGCGACGGAACGCCACGCGGCTGGCAACCGCGTCTATTACTGCGCCACCCCGCCGCCGACCTTCCCGCTTATCGTCCGCAACCTCGGGGCCGCGGGGATGGCGAAGTCGCCGAAGGGGAGCTGGCGGCGGATCCTGATCGAGAAGCCGTTCGGCACCGACCTCGCCAGTGCCCGTGCCCTCAACGCCGAGGTGGACCAGGTGTTCCACGAGGACCAGGTCTTCCGGATCGACCACTACCTGGGCAAGGAGACGGTCCAGAACATCCTCGCGTTCCGGTTCGCCAACTCCATCTTCGAGCCGGTCTGGAACAACCAGTTCGTGGACTGCGTCCAGATCACCGTTGCCGAGGAGCTAGGCGTCGAGGGCCGCGGGGGCTACTACGAGGGTGCGGGCGCGCTGCGCGACATCGTCCAGAACCACGAGCTTCAGCTGCTGACGCTGGTGGCGATGGAGCCGCCGGTCAGCTTCGACCAGGGCTCGGTGCGCGATGAGAAGGTGAAGGTCCTGAAAGCGGTCAACCCCCCGACCGAGGAGGAGGTCGACGAGAGCACGGTCCGTGGCCAGTACGGCCCCGGCTGGGTGCTGGGCGAGCAGGTTGCGGGCTACCGCGAGGAGAAGTCGGTCAACCCGAAGTCGCGGACCGAGACCTTCGCGGCGCTGAAGCTCGCCATCGACAACTGGCGCTGGGCCGGCGTGCCCTTCTACCTCCGTGCCGGGAAGCGGATGCCGAAGCGGTCGACGATCATCCGGATTCAGTTCAAGCGACCGCCGCACCTGACCTTCGGGCGGCAGGCGATGCGAGAGGTGGAGCCGAACGCGATCACCCTCCACATCCAGCCTGAGGAGGGCATCTCGCTCCGCTTCGCGGCCAAGGTCCCGGCGGCGGGCATCGTGATGCGGAGCGTGAACATGGACTTCCTCTACGCGTCCAGCTTCCTGGTCGAGGCCCCCGACGCCTATGAGCGGCTGCTCGCCGACTGCATGAGCGGTGACGCGACGCTCTTCACCCGCAAGGACGAGGTGGAGGCGGCGTGGGCGATCATCGACCCGATCGAGCGGCGCTGGTCCACCTCCCGGGCAGCCGTCCCCGAGTACGACTCCGGCTCCTGGGGCCCGGCGGCGTCCGACGAGATGATCGCTCGAGGAGGATTCCACTGGCACCGGCCGTGACCGCGCCGACCTCCCAGCAGCACTGGCGAGGCGCCGGCGTGTCGATCGATGAGGTGCTCTCCCAGTTGAGCCGGCTCCGCGCCCAGGCCGCCCGGGCGGAGCTCGGCGACCAGGAGCATATCCATCCTCGCAACAGCGTCCTGGACGTGATCGTCGTCGCCTCCGAGGCGGAGGAGGCCGAGCGTGCGGCAGCGGTCGTCGAGGAGCTTGCCATCCATCATCCCTGCCGATCGGTGGTGGTCCTCGACGAACCGGGCCGCGGGCCGAGCCGGATCGATGCCACCGTGACCTCACTCACCCACCCCCTGGTCCTGGGGGCCGCCTGCCAGTACGAGCAGGTCTTTCTCCGAGTGCGCGGCTCGGCCGCCAACCACATCTCGAGCCTGGTCGACGCGCTGCTGCTGCCCGACGTCATCACCTACGTGTGGTGGACTGGTGCGCCCCCGGTGGACAGCGACCGCTTCCGCTCAACGCTCGAGAGCGCGGACGTGGTCCTTGTGGACAGCGCCCACTTCTCCAGGCCCTACGAGACGTTGACCGCCTACGCCGAGCTGGCGCGGCGGGAACCGGCGGTCGCCTTCGGAGACTTCCAATGGGCTCGGCTGGCCCCTTGGCGGGAGGTGGTAGCCCAATTCTTCAACCCTGGCGAACGGACGGGATTCCTGGCCGGGGTCGGAGCGCTGGGGATCGACTACGTCTCGAGTGGCCGCGGCAACCGCGCCGCGGCCTCACTGCTCACCGGCTGGGCGGCCTCCGCGCTGGGCTGGACGCTGAAGCGCTCGGCAACGGGGCGAGGGGGCATGGTGGCCGCCCATTACCGGTCCCGCGCCGGCCACCCGGTCGAGGTCACGATGCGGCCGGTCGAGCTGGACGGGTTCATGCCCGGCGAGATCACCGGAGTCCGGGTCGACGCCGTTCACCAGGGCCGGACCTGCTTCGTCAACGCCCTCCGGGACGGCGCTGACAGCAAACACGTGCTGGTCGACGCCGAGATCGCCGGCCGCAGGGTGCCACGGCTTGTGGTCCCGATCCCCCCGCGCGCCGACACACTACTACTGAGCAGGCTGCTGATCGAAGCCCGCGGCGACCGCGTCTTTCCCGCGGCTCTCCAGGCGGGCGTGGAGGTGCTGAGATCGGCCCAGGAGTGAGGGTCGGCGTCGACCCCGAAGCGGTGGCGCGGATTGCCGCCGACACGGTGACAGCGGCTCTGCGCGACTGGGCTCGGTCGCTGGTCCTAACGGGTGGCACGACGCCCCGCCTGCTCTACCAGCTGCTGGCCGGAGCGGAGGTGGAGTGGGGAAGGGTGAGCCTCCTCTTCGGCGACGAGCGCTGCGTGCCTCCGGACCACCCGGAGAGCAATTACCGCCTGGCAAAGGAGTCCCTGCTCGCGGCCATCGACCCGGGCGCAGTCCTGCGGATGCCTGGGGAATTGGGCGCCGACGAGGCGGCAGCGATCTACGACGCCGCGGTCGGGCGGCTCCAACCGCTCGACCTAGTGCTGCTGGGAATCGGGGAGGACGGCCACTGCGCCTCCCTCTTTCCCGGCCACCCGGAACTCGATGCGCCCGGTTGGGCGGTCGCGGTCCACGGTGCGCCGAAGCCTCCACCGGAGCGGGTTTCGCTCACGCTGGGATGTCTACGCAACGCCCGCCGGGTCATCTTCCTGGTCACGGGGGCGGGTAAGGCGGACGCATTCCGGAAGGCGCAGGCTGGTACGGTGCCGGCGGGGATGATTCAGGGGGCGGAGTGGATCGTCGACCAGGCGGTGGTTTCGTGACGCGCCGCGTTGAGATCGTCCCATCCATCCTGTCGGCCGACTTCCTGCGGCTCGGCGAACAGGTCCGGGAAGCGGAGGCGGCTGGCGCGGACCGGATCCAGGTCGATGTCATGGACGGCCACTTCGTTCCCAACCTGACGATGGGGCCAGCGATCCTCAAGGCGGTCCGAAGCATCACCAAGCTGCCGCTGGAGGCGCACCTGATGGTCGAGTCGCCCGAGCGCTGGGTCGACGCCTTCGCCGAGGCGGGGGCGGACGTGATCCTGGTCCAGGTCGAGTCGACCACTTCGCTCTACCGGACGGTCACCGCCATCAAGGCGGCCGGAGCCCGGCCCGGCGTGGTGATCAACCCGGCGACGTCGGTCGAGTCGATCCGCGAGATCCTTCCCTATGTCGACCAGGTGCTGGTGATGACCGTCGAGCCCGGCTTCGGCGGTCAGCACTTCGTGCCCGGTTCGCCGGAGAAGGTCCTCCGGGTGCGCGAGCTGGCACCGGACCACGACCTCGAGGTGGACGGCGGGATCGACGCCGACACCGCCCGCCTGGCGGTCGAAGCCGGCGCCAACCTGCTGGTGGCGGGCAGCTCCGTCTACGGCTTCGAGGCGGGTGTTGCGGCCGGCATCGCCGCGCTGCGGGAGGCGGCCGATCGATCCTGACGCCGCCAAACAGGCGGCGGCCGAGGCGGCGCTGGAGCTGGTCCGGCCCGGGATGCTGCTCGGCCTCGGCAGCGGTTCCACGGCGCGCCTCTTCATCGCCGGCCTGGCCGGCCGTGACGTCACCTGCGTCGCCTCCTCGGAGGCCAGCGCGGCCCAGGCCCGAGAGGTCGGGCTGCGGGTGCTCGACGAGCTCGACCGCCCCTGCGACCTCGCCGTGGACGGCGCCGACGAGATCGACCCCGAGCTGGGGCTCATCAAGGGCCGCGGCGGGGCGCTCTTCAGGGAAAAGCTCATCGCCGTCAACTCCGAACGGTTCGTCGTGGTCGCCGACGAGTCGAAGCTGGTCCGCCGGTTGGGGGTGGGAGTGCTGCCGGTGGAGGTCCTCGCCTTCCTCTGGCGCCGCACCGCCGACCGCTTCAGCCGCCGAGGCATCGCCTGGCAGCTGCGTGGCGGCGAGGAGAATCCCTATCTCACCGACAACGGGAACCTCGTGCTCGACCTGACGGTGCAGGGCGGGATCGAGGACGCCTACCAGTTGGCGGCGGACATCAAGCTGACCCCCGGGGTCTGCGAGCACGGACTCTTCCTCGGCATCGCGTCGGCAGCGATCGTCGCCGGCCCCTCCGGTGTCCGGACTCTCGGGGCGATCAAATAGCGCCGTTAGACTTTGGCTTCCACGCGGAGAGGTCGCCTAGTCCGGCCGAGGGCGCGGCACTGGAAATGCCGTAGGGGGGCAACCCCCTCGAGGGTTCAAATCCCTCCCTCTCCGCCATT
>Ga0307373_10009928_pt1 | contig 14108 bp, 14 predicted proteins | sample OX2MG_FD_202534 | JGI IMG/M metagenome (GOLD analysis project Ga0307373, IMG submission 202534) | Soil microbial communities from Risofladan, Vaasa, Finland - OX-2 | ecosystem: Environmental > Terrestrial > Soil > Coastal area > Acid sulfate soil | place: Finland: Risofladan, Vaasa | collected... | reverse complement strand
GTCGCGGGCGGCGAAACCGTCGTCACGATGCGCGGCGCGGGGCGCGGCGGGCGCGCGCAGCATTGCGCGCTGGCCGGCGCGATCGAGCTGGCGGGCGGCGGGCTGACGCATCGCGCGGCGGCGCTACTGGTCGCGGGAAGCGACGGAATCGACGGGCCGACCGAGGCGGCGGGGGCTTTCGCCGACCCCGGCACGGTCGAGCGGGCGCACGCCGCCGGTTGCGACCCTGACCGCGCGCTTGCTCAAAACGATTCCTATACGCTGTTCAGCGCGCTCGACGATTTGCTTATTACCGGAGCGACCGGCACCAACGTCGCCGACCTCCTGATCGGAGTGGTCGGCGCATGACATCAAGAAAGAAGATTCGACCAGTGAAAAAATCCTCGACCACCACGGCCGCAAGCGACCCCCGCGGACGCAGCTTGCGCCCTATCACGTTGATACCCGGCGACGGCGTCGGCCCCGAGGTTATTGGCGCGGCGGTGCGCGTTATCGAAGCGGCCGGAATCAAACCCGACTGGGATCGCCAGGCGGCCGGCGCCGCCGCGGTCAGCCGCTTCGGCACGCCTGCGCCCGACGCGCTGATCGCCTCGCTCAAGCGCACCCGAATCGCGCTCAAGGGACCGCTCGAGACCCGCGTCGGCGAGGGCTACCGTTCGATCAACGTCTATCTGCGCAAGACCTTCGACCTCTATGCCAACCTGCGGCCGACGCGAAGTTTCAAGGGTGTGCCGACCCGCTTTCGCAACGTCGACCTGGTGGTGGTGCGCGAAAACACCGAGGACCTCTACGCCGGGATCGAGCATCAGGTGGCGCCGGGCGTGGTCGAAAGCGTCAAGGTGATAACCGCGCACGCCTCGCGACGCATCGCGCGCTTCGCCTTCGAGTATGCGCTGCGCAACCGGCGCAAACTGGTCACTGCGATTCACAAGGCCAACATCATGAAGCTTTCCGACGGCCTGTTCCTGAAATGCGCCCGCGCGGTGGCCCGCGACTATCCGCGGATTCGCTACCAGGAGCAGATCGTCGACGCGGCGTGCATGCGGCTGGTGACCAATCCGCAGCTGTTCGACGTCCTGCTGCTGGAAAATCTTTACGGCGATATCGTCTCCGATCTGTGCGCCGGACTGGTCGGCGGGCTCGGGATGGTGCCGGGGGCCAACTACGGCGAGCGCGGGGCGATTTTCGAGGCCGTGCACGGCACCGCGCCCGATATCGCCGGGAAGAACCTCGCCAACCCGGTGGCGGCGATTTTGTCGGGTGCGATGCTGGTCGAGTACCTGGGCCACAAAGCGCGCGCCGTGCGGATCCGGACCGCGGTCGAGGCGACGCTGCGCGCCGGCCGCACGCTGACGCGCGACCTCGGCGGCAAAGCGACCACCACCGCGATGACCGACGCCGTCATCAAGGCGATGGGTTGATCGATTCCTCTCGCGTCTGGCCGGCGCTTCTGCTCATCAGGCCGAAAACCACGCAGTTGCGGGCGTTTTATAGCTACGGCTAGACAGAACTGAGCGGTTGTGGTGACGTGGAAATGGATCGTGACCGGTCAGAGTCCAGATGGGCTTTTCAGCTATGGAGATTTCGGACCGGTCGCCGGTTGTTAGAAAATCAGCCGAGGGGAAATTCCGCTTGAGCTCACCTAACCAAAATTGGCTCAATCGCTGCAAGATTAATGGCGCCGTAGCGGCCGCGATACTCGTGATCCCGCTGCTGATGTGGAGTTCGATGGCGAGTGCGCAGACCGTGGGGACGGTGCAAACTTACGCGGGTAACGTAAAACTCGAGCGCGCCGGCCATCCGCTGCCGGTCACCACCGGCATGGCCGTGATGCGGGGCGATCACTTCACGACCGGACCCGGCGGCCGGTTGATCGTGATGCTCAACGATCACAGCACCCTCGATCTCTACGAGTCGGGCGATCTGGTACTCAACAACCAGGTGCTGGGACCCAATGGTCAGGCGGTCACGCGGGTCAGCCTGCTCTCCGGCATCCTGCGCTCGATCGTGCACGTGACCGCGGGCGGGCCGCCGCCGAATTTCGAGGTCCATACGCCCAACGCGATCGCAGCCGCACGCGGCACCGATTTCGATACCAGCTATTATCACTGATGCGTCTCAACTGACACGTCTCGACTGACGCGTCTGGCCCGGCCGGCAGCCGCCGGTCGGGAATTTCGATCAGGTCAATATCTGCCGCAGATGCGCGAACGGATGTTCGCGCTCCCGGAATTGGCAAACGAAGCCGAGATACGCGGTGATGACTTGATACCGTTCGATTAGGTTGAATGCCGGATCTGATCGGCCGCAAGAAAGGCAACCAACTTGAGGTCGACGGTATGAGGTTTAAGCTGTGATAATCGAAGATGTCGCGTGTATGCGAGTAGTGGTCTGAGTAATGATCACTTCCTGGCGTGTCATCGTAAGCAACTTCACCAGCACAGTTCTTGGATCAAATGGCCAAAGCACGTTAGAATGCCATTCGACAGGACGTTTCCGAGCGAATCGGAGTCAACTGTGATGTTTCAGTCTTCAGCGGTGAGGTCAGCAAGGCGATGGAAGAAAAGCGCGCCCGGGCGCTGCGATTGCTCGACAATCGAGCGGAGTCCAGCAGCGATGAAAGTGATTGCGCGCCATCAACCGCCGCCGCACCGCCCCTGGATCAAATCCCCGCTTACCTGGCGCTCAAGCAGCGTCTCGGCTATTTCGACCGATTCGGTCTCGACAATCCCTTCCGCCGTACCCACGAGGACCTGAGCGCCAACCGCACCACGGTCAACGGCCGCTCGTGCATCAATTTCTCCGGCTATAATTATCTGGGCCTGTCGGGTCATCCCGAGGTTTCCGCCGCCGCCCGCAACGCGATCGATCGATACGGCACCTCGGCCTCAGCCAGCCGCCTGGCCGGCGGCCAGATTCCGCTGCATCTCGAACTGGAGCATGAAATCGCGCAGACCCTGGGGGTTGAGCAATGCGTCACCTTCGCCAGCGGTTACTCCACCAACGTTACGACGCTCGGGCATCTGTTCGGCCCCAAAGATCTGGTGGTGCATGATTCGCTGATCCATCGCAGCATACTTACCGGCTGCCAACTGGCGGGCGCCCGCCGCCTGCGCTTTCCTCACAACGATTGGCAGGCGCTGGATCGCATCCTGTCCGAGCAGCGCCGGAATTTCCGGTACGCGGCAGTGCTTATCGAAGGCGTCTACAGCATGGACGGGGACATCGCCGACCTGCCGAAGTTCATCGCCGTCAAGAAGCGCCATAAGGCGTTTCTGATGGTGGACGAGGCGCATTCCTTCGGGGTTCTCGGCCCGCGCGGCTTCGGCGTGATCGATCATTTTGACCTCAAGCCCAACGACGTCGAGATCTGGATGGGTACGCTCAGCAAGGCGCTGGCGAGCAGCGGGGGATACATCGCCGGCAAGGCGGGGATGGTCGAGTATCTCAGACTCACCGCACCCGGATTCGTTTTTGCCGCCGCCATGTCGCCACCCAACACGGCCGCCGCGCTGACCGCGGTGCGGGTGCTGAAGTCGGAGCCGCAAAGGGTGGCGCGACTTCACGAGCGCTCGCAACTGTTTTTGGACCTGGCCAAGACCCACGACCTCGCAACCGGTACCAGCGGCGGTTCGCCGATCGTCCCGGTTATCACCGGCGATTCAGAACTGGCGGTGCGGCTTTCCGACGAACTGTTCAAGCAGGGCATCGTCGCCCAGCCGATCGTGCATCCGGCCGTCGAGCACTCGGCCGCGCGGCTGCGGTTTTTCGTCAACGCGCTCCATACTGAGCAAGAAATCCGCACGACCGTTGAAGCGACGGCCATGTCGATGCTGCGGCTTCGGCAGTCGCCGTTGTAGATGACAACGCCCGCCGCTGTGCGGCCGGTGAGCCTGTCAACGCTTCTCAAAATTTACGCCGCGCATGGCCTCGCCCTCTGACGCTGGAAGATCCTGGCCCGACTGGTTGTTCGCCATCAGGGATGGCTCATGATTCTGCTGACCGGAGCTAGCGGATTTCTGGGCAGTCATGTGTCGCAAGCGCTGGCGGCGCGGGGCGAGCAGGTGAAGATGCTGGTGCGGCGGCCGGAGCGGGCGCAATGGCTGGAGGGGCGGGGCGCGCAGTGCGTGACCGGCGATTTAAGCTCCGCAGCCGGCCTGGCGGCCGCACTCAAGGGCTGTCGTTGCGTCATCCATTGCGCGGCGTTGGCCAGCGATTGGGGCGCGTGGAAGGATTTTCGAGAAGCCAATGACGACGGCGTCGGCCGCCTCTTGAAGGCCTGCGAAGCGATCTCGCTGGATCGCTTCGTTCACATCAGCACCACCGACGTCTATGGCTATCCGGATCGCGATGGGCTCGACGAGACCACGCCCTTGCGCGATCGCGGGCTGCCATATAACTCCACCAAGATTTCCGGTGAGCAGCGCGTCTGGGCGGCGCTCGAGGCCGGCCTGGCCGCGACCATCATTCGCCCCGGCTCCATTTATGGTCCGCGCTCAGTGACGCTGGGCAGGGAGATCGTTGATTATCTTCGCAGCGGCGCTCCGCTTATACGTTCGGGCCGGGTCAACGCGGGTTTCGTGTACGTGGAAAATTGCGTGGATCTCATCCTGCTCGCGATGACTCATCCGGCCGCGGTGGGCGCCGCTTTCAATTCCATCGACGAAGGTGATCAGAGTTGGCATGACTACTTCGAGGCAATCTGCCGCGCGCTCGACCTGAGGATGCCGCGCTGGTCGGTGCCGCGCGCGGCGGCGTACTCAGTCGGCTGGTTGATGGAATTATACGGACGGACGACGGGCCGTACGTTGCGTCCGCTGGTGACACGGACTGCGGTCGAGATCGTTGGTACCCGGCAAGGCTTTTCGGCCGCTCGCGCCCGGCAACGTCTGGGCTTTTCGCCAACCATCGGGTTCGAGGAAGGGATCGGCAGAACGACGCGATGGCTCCGTAGCCAACCGGCCGTCGTCGGTGGCGGAACTCGTTAGGACTGGAGATTTCGCTCAGGTCAGTATCTGCCGCAGATGCGCATACAGATGTTCGCGCTCCGGGAATTGGCAGACGAAGCCGAGATAGCCGTCGGGGCGAACCAGGAAGAGACGGCCGGACTCGCCGCGGCCGTAACGCAGCGCACTCTCGCCGGTCTCATCGTGCGCGAACGCCTCGGCCGCCAAACCATCGATAGGCGATGCGCCGACGACCACGCACTTGAGCGCGGCATCGTAACGATCCGACACCTGCGCGACGATCTCGCGGCAGGCCGCGGCTTCCGCCGCGCGGTTGCTCGCCGGCATCAGCATCAAGGTGAAGCGCGGATGGCGCAGCAGGTCGAAAATCCGGCGCGCGGGCGTGCGGACCAGCGTCGCGTCGGGCGCGCGATCGCCGGGGCGCGGGCCGTCAAGCGGGGCCAGCCCCTCCGGCATCGCGGCCGAACCGCGATAGTTATGTGACAGGCCCGAGAGGCGGTTGATCGCTTCGTCGTGCCATCCGGGTTGCTCGGTCAGTCCGAAGCGATTCTCGAGCCCGGTGCCATGCGCCATGATGATCTGATGCATCGCGTGGGCGCCGGCGGTGACCTGCTCGGCGATCGGCCGCCGCTCAGCTTCGTAGCTGTCGAGAAGCGACGGCTGGGCCTCGCCGCGTATCACCATCGCGAGCTTCCAGCCGAGGTTGAAGCCGTCCTGCATGCAGGCGTTCATGCCCTGGCCGCCGGCCGGAGAATGGATATGGGTGGCGTCGCCGCATAGAAAGATATTGCCGTGGCGATATGCCTGCGCCATGTTGGCGCGAATCGTCCACTGGGTTGCCCATAGCGGCTCGTGCAGGGTCGCGCCGCTGACGAAGCGATCGACTATCTCCTGGAAGACTTCGCGCCGCGGCAGCCCCGGCTTGACCGACTCCCCGGTATCGCTCAACAGCAGGCGATGGTTGTGGCCGGGCAGCTTGCTGATGGTCAGGAAAAAATCCTTCTCCATGTAGTAGTTGATCCAGGCGCCGTCGCCCGAATAGTTCTCCAGCGGCGCGTCCATCATCTGCAGCACCATCTCGCGGTAGACCCGTCCGGTGAACGACAATCCCAATGCCTTGCGCACCCGGCTGTGCACGCCGTCGCAGGCCACCAGCCATCGCGGCGTCATCACCTCCTCGAAGCCGTCGCGGTCGAGGTGCTGCAGCCTGACCCGGACGCCGTCGGCGAGTTGCTCGAGCTCGGTTAACTCGGTGTTCCATTCGGGGCGGCATGAGTAGGCGCTTTCCAGATGCTCGCGCAGCATCCGCTCGGTGTCGGTCTGGCTGACCTTCAGGATGCATCGATAGCGAGGGTCGGTGTTGTCGAGCCGTCGGAAGTCGAGGCGCGGCTGCTCGCTGAAACCCTTGAAGTTGAAGGTGAAGCCGGGCGACGGCTCGCCCTGGTCGACGAAGCGATGCGCGACGCCGACATGCTCGAGCATCTCGAGCGTGCGAGCATGGACGGTGAAGGCGCGCGAGGTGAAGGTCGGCGCGGCGGCCTTGTCGATCAGGCGGCATCGCACGCCGCGGCGCAGAAGTTCGTTGGCGACCAGCATCCCGGCCGGTCCGCTGCCGACGATCAGAACAGGATCGGCTTCCATCTTGATTCAATCTCCCGGCCGAAAGTTTGTCTGTCGGCTGGCGGGCCGACACGGTCTTGCGCCTTGTAGATCAACGGGGCCGGCCCGGCAAGCACCCGGCCGCTGGGGTCTGACTATACTCTTTGATACTGCAACGGTCCGGTTTTAGCAGCGCACCAGTCTTTCAATTGTCTTTGTGCTTCGACCCTCGCCTGCTCATTTATTGACGGGAATGGCGGGCTGGCAGTAGCTTTTGGCCAACGTCGAAATCATACGAACCCGGGGGAGGTTTGCGACGAGCCTTGAGACGCGACACTTGGTGGCATCACTGGCGCTGGTCGGACTTTGCGCCTCGTTGGCGCACGCCAGGAGCGCCCCGGCTCCAACCACGACGCTGGTGAGCGTCAACGCTACCGGCACTGATAGCGGCGACAGCTTATCGTTCGGCTCCAGTATCAGCGCGAACGGCCGTTTGGTCGCCTTTGGAAGCAACGCGGACGATCTCGTCCCCAATGACAGCAACGGTCACGACGATATCTTCGTGCGTAATCTGAAAACCCGCACGACCAGGCTGGTGAGCGTCAACCAGGCCGGCACCGGTAGCGGGGATGGCGAATCGTATCGAGGGATCATTACCCCTAACGGCCGGTTCGTGGTCTTCCTAAGCACCGCCGGCAACCTGGTCCCGAACGATACCAACGGGCTGACCGATGTGTTCCTGCGCAATCTCCGGACCGGCAAGACCCGGATGGTGAGCGTCAATCAGGCCGGCACCGACGGCGGCGACGGCCTTTCATTCGCCGCCAGCGTCAACCCCAACGGACGTTTTGTGGCGTTTGAAAGCTATGCCACCGACCTGGTTTCCCAGACCGAGAACGGGTTCGCCGCAGTCTTCGTCCGCGACATGAGACGCCGCCAGACGCAGATGGTGAGCGTCAACCAGGCCGGGACCGCGAACGGCAACGGTGATGCGGGAATTCCGACCCTGACACCCGATGGGCGGTTCGTCGCCTTTGAGAGCACCGCGAGCGACCTCGTACCGCTCAGCGACAGCAACGGTGTCGACGATGTCTTCGTACGCAACCTCAGGAAGGGCACGACGACCTTGGTGAGCGTCAACCAGGCGGGCACCGGCGCCGGCGACGCTTTGTCCGAGGCACCGGTAATCAGCACCAACGGGCGCCTGGTGATGTTCGAGAGCGACGCCGACGACCTGGTCGCGACCGATACCAACGGGTTCTACGACGTTTTTGTGCGCGATCTGAAATGAGGCCGGGGGCGCCGCGAGTGGCTATCAATGCGTCTAGCGGCGCCGCTTCAGCGTGACTCGGCGCCGCGACTATCGTCCGTGTCGCGATGATACTTTCGCGGGCGCGGTGGCTTGGCTAATAATCGAGCCATGAAGAAGCCGCTCTCGCCCGAGCTTGCCAAACGGGTGCCGCCGGGCCAGTTCCTGACCGAGAAGTTTCCGGTTCTGAGCTACGGTCCGACGCCGCCCTTCGATCCCGCCACCTGGGAGTTCCGGATTTTCGGGCTGGTCGAGGAAGAGCTGCGCTTCAATTATCCGCAATTCCGCGGGCTGCCGCAGTCGAGCGAGGTCGCGGATTTCCATTGCGTCACGACCTGGTCGCAGCTCGACAACCGCTGGGAGGGGATAAAAATCGCTGACCTGATGAAGCGCGTGCGGCTCAAACCGGAGGCGCGCTTCGTGGTGATCCATTGCGACGGCGACTATACGACCAATCTGCCGCTGGCCGACTTCCTCGACGGCGACGTGATGCTGGCGCATCGGCGCGACGGCCGCGATCTCGATCCCGATCACGGCTTCCCGGTGCGGCTCATCGTGCCGAAGCTCTACGGATGGAAGAGCGCCAAGTGGGTGCGGGCGCTGGAATTCACCGCCGCGGACCGGCGCGGATTCTGGGAAGTGCGCGGCTACCATAATCACGCCGATCCGTGGACCGAGCAACGCTATTCCTTCCAGGAAGATCCCGACGAATAGGGCGCGGCGAGCTGCGCGGCCCGCAGCCTCCCGCAAACCGGCTGCAGCGGGCGTCGCGGCTCCCACAGCGCGCGCCGGCCGGATCGCGGCGACGCTGGCGCGGCTCTACCCCGGGGCCCGCATCAGCCTCGATTTCAGCAATGGCTGGGAATGCCTGGCGGCGACGATTCTCTCGGCCCAATGCACCGATGAGCGGGTGAATCGCGTCACGCCGGCGCTGTTCCGCGCGCTCCCGACGCCGGCCGCGATGGCGCGTGCGGAGCTGCCCGAAATCGAGCGGCTGATTGCGCCGACCGGCTTCTTCCGCCAAAAGGCCAAGTCGCTGAGCGGCTGCGCCCGCAAGATCGTCGAGCAGTTCGGCGGCCAGGTGCCGCGCACGATGGAGCAGCTGGTGACGCTGCCGGGCGTCGGGCGCAAGACCGCCAACGTGATTCTCGGCCATGTTTACGGCCAGCCCGGGATGGTGGTCGATACGCATGTGCGGCGCCTCGCGGCTCGGCTGGGCCTGACCAAGCATCGCGAGCCCGACAAGATCGAGCTCGATTTGCAGCAGCTCATCCCGCCCACGGGATGGACGCCGTTCTCGATGCGGTTGATTCTGCACGGGCGCCAGGTCTGTAACGCGCGCCGGCCGCTGTGCGAGGCCTGCGCGCTGCTCCCCGACTGCCCGCGGATTGGCGTGCGGAGCTGACTTAACCCGCGCGCCGGGAGCGACCCGCGCGCCGGGAGCGACCCCATACCAGATCGATCGCCCGGTCGACGAGTCCGATCGCAAGCGCAACCATCACTGGCAGCAGGATCGCCGCCACGACCATGAACGCCATCCCGAGCACTATCGCGAGAATCCACATGTGTTTTGCCGGTCGAAAATCTAGGCTGATCGCGGCCCGCGATCCACCGGCGCAGGCGCCGGCATCCCGATTTTCCTCGCCAACTCCGTAGCGGATAGAGGAAAAGGCGCGAAAATCCGGCCACTGTTCGGTGGGGGTGAGTATTTGAAGACGCGGGGCGGAATGTAATAATCGCAGCTCGCGCCCGCAACACCGGCGCCAAATACCGTGAAACTCAAGGTCGATGAGATAGCCGCCGAGGCGAAGGAATTGTCATTCCGCGAGCCCGAGGCGGAGGTGAATCGAATCCTGAGCCGTGGCGCGCAGAGCGAATGGCGCTTCAAGGCGCCAATCGAGGTGGAACTGTCGTATTATCGGGCCGGCACCGAGCTGTTTTTCGAGGGCCGGCTGGCGGCGATGACCGGCGCGCTGTGCGCCCGCTGCGCCGAAGAGTTCGAGAGCCGCACCGAGCATCCGTTTCGCGTGATTATGACGCCGCGCTCGATCGCCGCGGATGCCGATCCCTCCAGCGATCCGACGGTCGGCGACTACGCGGTCTACGACGGCGACGGGGTCGACCTGAGCCCGCTTATCTGCGAGGAGTTGCTGCTGGCGCTGCCGACGCGCCCGCTGTGCCACGAGGAGTGCCGCGGTCTGTGCCCGCGGTGCGGGACTAATCTCAACCAGGGCGAGTGCCGCTGTCCGGAGCCGGCCAGCGACCCGCGTCTCGCGGTTCTGCGCACGCTCAAAATCCAGCGCAGCTAAACCCTGCGCGGTCCAAACAGGATGTAGCTTTGCCATGCAAGCACCCAAGCGCCGTACTTCCCGATCCAAGCGCAACAAGCGCCGTGCCCACGACGCGCTGAGCGCCCCGAATCCGATCGCCTGCCCGACCTGCGGCGAGCCCACGCTGCCGCATCGGATCTGCCGCCATTGCGGAAACTACCGCGGCCGCAGCCTCGCCCAGGTCGAGGAGTAAGCGGCCGGCAGGTCGTGGCATGAAAATCGCGCTCGACGCGATGGGTGGCGACCTCGCCCCGCGGGCGGTGGTCGAAGGCGCGGTGCTTGCCGCCCGCGAACTCGGCATCGAGGTGGTGCTGGTCGGCGACCGTGAAATCGTCGCCCGTGAGCTGGCCAACCTCAAGGGCGAGCGTCTGCCGATCACTATCGAGCATGCCAGCCAGGTAGTGGAGATGGACGATTCGCCGCTCGAGTCGGTGATGACCAAGCCCAACTCCTCGATCAGCGCCGGCTTCGAGCTGGTGCGGCGCGGCGACGCGCAGGCCTTTGTCAGCGCCGGCAACTCGGGGGCGATGATGGCGGCGGCGATCCTGGTGCTCGGCACACTGCCGGGCGTCGACCGCCCGGCGATCGCGTCGCTGATTCCGTCGGCCAGCGGCTTCACGCTGCTGATCGACGTCGGCGCCAACACCGAGGTCAAGCCGCTCAACCTGGTGCAGTTTGCGGTGATGGGTACGGTCTACACCCGGCGCGTGCGGCAGATCGCCCGACCGCGGGTCGGCATCCTGTCCAACGGCGAAGAGGATTCCAAGGGCACCGAGCTGACCCGCGCCGCGGCCGCGATGCTGCGGCAGATGAGCGCCGATGTCGATTACGTCGGTTACGTCGAGGGACGCGATATCAACCGCGGCCGCGTCGACGTGGTGGTCACCGACGGCTTCACCGGTAATGTCGCGCTGAAATCGCTGGAAGGCTTTTCCTCGTTCCTGCTCGGCAACCTGCGCGAGCTGTTCGCCGGCACGGTGCGCGGGCGTATCGCCTACCTGTTTATCGGCAAGTTTCTGAGCGCGATGCGCAACCGCCTCGATCCCTCCGAATACGGCGGCGCGCCGCTGCTCGGCGTAAGCGGGGTGGCGGTCATCGCCCATGGCTCGTCGAATCCGCGCGCGATCCGAAACGCCGTTCGCGCCGCCGCCAACGAAGCGCTGATCAACCGGGTCAATGCCGAAATCGTCGAGCTGTTGAGCCATGGCGCCGCGGTGGCCGAGAAGCCGGCCGGCAAGGGGCTGCGCGCGATGCTGAGCCGCATGCGCGAGCGGCTCCATCGGCCCCACCCGCAGCCCCATCCTCAAAAGGAAGGCGATGCGCCGCGCCATCATAAGGAGAATGAGACCGGACGCAAGGGCGCTGCGGAGGCCCCGCCCGCCGCCGAGCCTCCGCCGCCCGCGGCCCGTGGTGCAACCGGCCCGCTGACGGCTGCACCGCCCGCCCATCCCGCTGCCAACGGCGCCGCGCCCGAGCTCGAGGCCCATCCGGCCCATCACGAGCCGTCGCCCAACGGCGCCGCGGCGGATAAGCCAAAAGCGAAAGAGCCGGAGGAACGACCGGGCGACCAGGAGGATCGGCCTCACAGTGACAAGAATAATCCCGCCTGACGGTGGTCGAGTCCGCGCATGAAGCTTGCCTTGCTGTTTCCCGGTCAGGGTTCCCAACGGGTTGGGATGGGCGCCGAGCTGGCGACCAATTTCACCGCCGCCCGGCACGCTTTCGAAGAGGCGGATGAGGCGCTTGGGTTCGCGCTCTCGCGCCTGTGTTTCGAAGGTCCCGAGGAACAACTCCGGCTGACGTCCAATACGCAGCCCGCGATGGTGGCGGTGGCGATCGCGGCGCATCGCGCACTGGCCGCCGAAGTGGCGCTCGAGGTCGAGCTTGGCGCCGGTCATAGCATGGGCGAATACAGCGCGCTGGTCGCTGCCGAGGCGCTCGATTTCGCCTCGGCGATGCGCGCCGTACGCGAGCGTGGCCGGCTGATGCAGGAGGCCTGCCCGCCGGGCCAGGGCACCATGGCGGCCTTGATCGGACTTGAGCCGGCCGTGGTCGACGAGATTTGCCGCGAGCTGTCAGTCGGCGGCCAGATCGTCGTGCCGGCGAACTTGAACGCCCCCGGACAGATCGTGGTGGCCGGTCATACGGCGGCCGTGCGCCGCGCGATCGAACTGGCCAAGGAACGCGGCGGCGCGATGGCGGTCGAGCTCAAGGTCAGCGGGCCGTTCCACAGTCCGCTGATGGCTTCGGCGCGCGCCGGGATGGAAAAAATGCTCGACGGGCTCGCGGTTGGGCCGCTGCGCTTCGGGGTGATCGCCAATGTTATCGCGGCGGTCAACACCGATCCGGCGCGCGTCAAACCGCTGCTGCTCGAGCAGATAACCGCGCCGGTGCGCTGGGGAGAATCGATGGGCGTCGTCGCGCGCCACGGCATCACCGAGGCGCTCGAGTTCGGCTGCGGCAAGGTGCTGGCCGGCATGATGCGGCGCATCGACCGCAATATCAAAGTGCGCCCGGTCGAGGATTTGGCCTCGCTCAAAGCGGCGGTGACGGCGCTTGCCGCCGGCTGAGCCCGTGGCGAGCCCTTGTGGGCGCGGGGGCCAACTTGCCTAGTCGAGAGCAACCCCCTATGCTGCGACGTAAATTCACCCGGCGCATCGAGCATGCCAGCGGGGGCGGCGGTGGTAACCGCTTCGATCTCCGGGCCGGATGCTCCGGTGCGAAGCGCTTTCGTTGGCGGCATCGGGTTGCCGTGCTGTGCGAGGAGGAACGACACTAGATGGCTTCAGACGTCGAAACCAGGGTTCGCGAGATAATCAGCGAGCAGCTCGGCGTGGCCGCGGACGAAGTGACTCCCGAGGCGTCCTTTATTGAGGATCTCGGGGCTGATTCGCTCGATATCGTCGAGCTGGTGATGGCATTGGAGGAGGAGTACGGAATGGAAATCTCGGACGAGGATGCCGAGAAAATCCGTACGGTCAAGGACGTCGTCAGCTACATCGAGGTTCACAAAAGCTGAGCACCTTCGTCGGCACGCGAGGCGGCCGTATTCCGCAGCCTCGATTCGATGCGTTGCCCGTTCTGCCATCATCGCGGTAACCGGGTCGTCGATTCGCGCACTTCGCGCGACGGCGCATCGATCCGCCGCCGCCGCATGTGCAGTTCGTGCAAGCGGCGCTTCACCACCTTCGAGTACGTCGAACTGGCGTTGCCGATGGTGGTCAAGAAGGACAACCGGCGCGAGCCGTACGATCGCTCGAAGATCGTTGCCGGGCTCAAGCGTGCGTGCGAAAAACGGCCGGTCTCGATGGAGACCGTCGAACAGCTCGCCGACCGCGTCGAGGCCGCGATGCTCGAGCGCGGCGAGTCTGAAGTGCCAAGCTCGTTTATCGGCAGCATGGTGATGGACGAGCTGCATCGCACCGACCCGGTAGCCTACGTGCGCTTCGCCTCGGTCTATCGATCGTTCAAGGACCTCGACGAATTCATGCGCGAGCTCGAGGATCTGATCCGCCGGCGCGAGGTGACACCCGCCGCCGTCGCTCGCCCGCGCGCCAAGAAGGGCGAGGCCGCCCGCTGAGCGCGCGGCCGGGCCACGATGGCGTCGCGAGCGCCGCGCGAGCTTGATCGCCGCTTCATGGGCGAGGCGATCGCGCTGGGCCGTGCGCGGCTCGGTGTGACCACGCCGAATCCGGCCGTGGGATGCGTTATTGTGCGCGGCGGCCGCATCGTCGGGCGCGGCGCCACCGGCCGCGGCGGCCGGCCGCATGCCGAGACCGTCGCCCTGGCTCGCGCCGGACGGCGCGCGCGTGGCGCCACCGCCTACGTCTCGTTCGAACCCTGCGCCCATCGCGGCCAGACGCCATCGTGCGCCCGCGCGCTGGCAACCGCGGGGGTAAAGCG
>Ga0307373_10009927_pt1 | contig 14108 bp, 12 predicted proteins | sample OX2MG_FD_202534 | JGI IMG/M metagenome (GOLD analysis project Ga0307373, IMG submission 202534) | Soil microbial communities from Risofladan, Vaasa, Finland - OX-2 | ecosystem: Environmental > Terrestrial > Soil > Coastal area > Acid sulfate soil | place: Finland: Risofladan, Vaasa | collected... | reverse complement strand
TCGACGGTGGCCCAGGATTTCGCCGCCGCGAGTCATTAGAGCGCGGATTGAGCGGACGGATTGAGCGATCACTTTGTTGAATGGTCGGAGTGGCAGGATTTGAACCTGCGACCCCCTCGTCCCGAACGAGGTGCGCTACCAGACTGCGCTACACTCCGACATAAGGCGGCGCTTATACAAGCCGCTTATGGCGGCGGCAAGCGCCCGGCTTTTCCGGCCGATTCGGGCAGCTATTGCAGCCCGTTCTTGCGCTTAAATTCCGCCCGGCGCGCATGCAGGATCGGTTCGGTATAGCCGTTCGGCTGTGCGGTTCCCTTGAACACCAGATCGCAGGCCGCGGCGAAGGCAACCGACCTGTCGAAGTCCGGCGCCATCGGCCCATAATGCGGATCGCCGGCATTCTGTTTGTCGACCACGCCGGCCATGCGCTTGAGCGTGTCCATGACCTGGCGCTCGGTGGTGATGCCGTGGTTTAGCCAGTTGGCGATGTGCTGGCTTGAGATCCGCAGTGTCGCGCGATCTTCCATCAGCGCGACATTGTTGATGTCGGGCACCTTAGAGCAGCCGATGCCCTGCTCGACCCAACGCACGACATAGCCGAGAATTCCCTGCGCGTTGTTGTCGAGCTCCTGCTGCACCTCGTCCGGCGACCAGTTGACGCCACGCGCCACCGGAACAGTGAGGATCGCGTCGAGGCTCGCGCGCGGCCGCGACGCCAGCTCGCGCTGCCGCTTGAACACGTTGACCTTGTGATAATGCGTCGCATGCAACGTCGCCGCGGTCGGCGACGGCACCCAGGCGGTGCTTGCGCCGGCCTGTGGCTGGGCGATTTTCTGTTCCAGCATCGGCGCCATCAGGTCGGCCATGGTCCACATGCCTTTGCCGATCTGGGCGTGGCCGGGTAGCCCGCAAGCAAGTCCGATATCGACGTTCCAGTCCTCATAGGCTTTCAACCACGGTTGTGCGCGCATGTCGGCCTTGCGCACCATCGGCCCGGCTTCCATGGCAGTGTGGATTTCGTCGCCGGTGCGATCGAGGAAACCGGTGTTGATGAAGAATATCCGCGACTTCACGATGCGTATGCATTCCTTCAGGTTGACCGTCGTCCGCCGCTCCTCGTCCATCAGGCCGAGCTTGATGGTGTTGCGCGCAAGCCCGAGCATATCTTCGACCGCCGCGAACAGATCGTTGGCGAATTTGACCTCGTCCGGCCCGTGCATCTTCGGCTTGACGATATAGATCGAGCCAGTGCGGCTGTTGCGCGGACCGTCGCGACCCTTGAGATCGTGCAGCGCGATCAGGCTGGTGATCGCGCAGTCGAGCACGCCTTCCGGCGCCGGATGTCCGTCACGGTCGAGCACGCCTTCGTCGGTCATCAGATGTCCGACATTGCGGATCAGCATGAGGCTGCGGCCCGGCAGCACCAGCGTACCGCCGTCAGGCTTGGTAAAAGTGCGGTCGGCGACGAGTTTGCGCGTAACCGACTTGCCGTCCTTCTGGAATGTCTCGACCAGCGTCTGGCGGCACAGCCCCAGCCAATTGCGATAACCTTCCACCTTGTCGAACGGATCGACCGCGGCGATCGAATCTTCCAGATCCATGATGGTGGTGAGCGCGGCTTCGAGAACGACGTCTGCGACGCCGGCGGCATCGTCACGGCCAACCGGATGGTTGCGGTCAATCACCAATTCGATGTGCAGTCCGTTGTTGACCAGGAGGATCGCTTCCGGCGCGTCCGGTCGACCGCGATAGCCGCACAATCTTTGCGGATCGGCCAAGCTCGTGGTCGCGCCGTTGCCGAGCGTAACCGCCAGCGTGCCGTTTTTTACGGCATAAGCGCGAACGTCGGCATGCGAGCCGGAGGCAAGCGGCGCACTTTGGTCGAGGAAATTTTGCGCCCAGGCGATGACACGTTTGCCGCGCGCCGGATCGTAGCCTTTGCTTGGCGCCTTGGGATCGCGCGGGATGGCGTCGGAACCGTAGAGCGCGTCGTAGAGCGAGCCCCAGCGCGCGTTGGCGGCATTGAGCGCGTAGCGGGCATTGCTAAGCGGCACCACCAACTGCGGGCCCGCCAACGCAGCGATCTCATCGTCGACATTGGCGGTGTCGATCGCGAAGGCCGGTCCTTCCGGCACGAGGTAGCCGATCTCGGTCAGGAATGCCCGGTCGGCCGCTTCGTCGAGCGGACGGCCGCGCCGCTCGCGATACCCTGCATCGATTTTGGCTTGCAGCTCGTCGCGGCGCTGCAACAGCGCGCGATTAGCCGGGCCAAAACGGTGAACGACGTCGGCGAGGCCTCGCCAAAATGCCTCGGCGCCTATCCCGGTGCCGGGAATGGCCTCATTGACTACAAAGTCATGCAGAACTTTCGCGACTTTAAGGCCCGCGACAACGACCCGCTCAATTTCAGCCATTTAGCGTTTCCAACATCTTCGCTTTTATTCTTGCGTCGAAACTGTGCCTGAATTGGCGCCGCCAAGCTATCAGACTGAGGTAGGATCAGCGATGCAAGACCGCTGCAGCGACTGCCGTTTTCGGCATGAACCGACCTTGGGAGACCGATGACGGCACGCTCGACCACGCGCGTGATCGAGCCGGACACCGCCTCGATCGCCGAGGCGGTACGCGTTCTCGCCAGCGGCGGCCTGGTCGCATTCCCGACTGAAACGGTATACGGACTGGGCGCGGACGCGACCGATGGGACCGCGGTCGCGCGTCTCTACGAAGCCAAGGGGCGGCCGGCTTTCAATCCGCTGATTGCCCACGTGCCCGATGTGAAGTCGGCGCAGACGCTGGTCACGTTCGATCACGCCGCGGCGGCGCTTGCGGCGGCGTTCTGGCCGGGCCCGCTGACGCTGGTCCTTCCCAAAGCCGCCGCGTGTCCGGTCGCCGAGCTTGCCACCGCCGGCCTCGATACGCTTGCGGTGCGCATGCCCAATCACCCGGTCGCCCACGCCATCCTCGAAGCCTTCGGCAAGCCGATTGTCGCCCCGTCAGCCAACCGCTCCGGCCACGTGTCGCCGACCACCGCAGCCCACGTACTTGCCGACTTGGCAGGCTGCATCGACCTCATCGTCGATGGCGGCTCGACGCCAGTCGGCGTCGAATCCACCATTGTCGCCTGTCTCGGCAAGCCGATGCTGTTGCGGCCGGGCGGTCTGCCACGCGATGCCATCGAGCGAGTGCTCAAAAACACACTACACGCCGCCCCGCCTGCCGCTGCGGACAACGAAGCAGTGCCGCTATCGCCTGGTATGCTGGCGACCCATTACGCGCCGCGCACGCGGCTGCGCCTCAATGCCGAGCACGCCGAGCCCGGCGAAGCACTCCTTGCGTTTGGCCCGGTATCGCCGGCAGACGCCGCGCGCGCGAAGATCGTGCTGAACCTGTCCCCGCTCGGTAACCCAGTCGAGGCGGCAGCCAATCTGTTTGCGCACTTGCGCGCGCTCGATAGCGCCGGCGCCAGCACGATTGCGGTGATGCCGGTTCCAGGCGGCGGCCTCGGCGAAGCCGTCAACGACCGGCTCGCCCGCGCCGCCGCCGGGCGATAACTGATGCGGCCGGCGGCAATCTGCCTTATCTAATAAAGGCTCGATGGACATCTCCGATGCTCGATAAACCGCCCAATGCAATCGACCCGGCGCTGCTCAAGCGCTTTGCCGCTATCGTCGGCGACAACTTCGCCATCACCGATCCGCAGATGCAGGCGCCTTACCTGGTCGAGAGGCGCGATATGTTTGCCGGACACACCCCGTTGGTGTTGCGTCCGGGCTCGGTCGCGGAAGTTGCTGCTATTCTTAAACTCGCCAACGACACCGCGACGCCGGTCGTGCCGCAAGGCGGCAACACCGGCCTGGTCGGCGGCCAAACCCCGCTCAACAACGAGATCGTCCTTTCGCTCAACCGGCTCGACAGCATCCGCGACGTCGATCCGACGTCGAATACCATGACGTGCGAAGCCGGCGTCACCTTGCAGCGCGCGCGCGAAGCCGCCGCCGCCGCCGATCGGCTCTATCCGCAATTGCTGCCGTCTGAGGGCTCTTGCACCATCGGCGGCAATCTCTCGACCAATGCCGGCGGCACCGCCGCGCTGGCGCATGGCGTCACCCGCGCGCACGTTCTCGGCATCGAAGTGGTGTTGGCCGACGGTCGTGTTCTCAACGACCTGAACAAATTGAAGAAGGACAACACCGGCTACGATCTGAAAAATCTTTTCATCGGCGCCGAAGGCACGTTGGGTGTGATCACCGCCGCGGTGCTGCGGCTGGTGCCGCGGCCGCGCGCGATCGAAACTGCGTTCGTCGCCGTGCCATCGCCGGAAGCCGCGCTGGCGCTGTTGACCATCGCCACCGAGCGCGCCGGCAGCGGTGTCACCAGCTACGAACTGATGCCCCGGCTCGGATTGGAATTGGCGTTCCGCTATGGTCCCGGGCTGCGCGATCCGCTGGCCGAGCCGCATCAATGGTATGTGCTGATCGAGCTTTCATCGCAGCACGCCGACGGGCTGCGCGAGGTGATCGAGGAGGTGCTGGCGCAAGCGTTGCAGCGCGGCCTCATCGTTGACGCCGCCATCGCCGACAGCATCGAGCAATCGAAGGCGTTCTGGCGAATCCGCGAGATGCTCGGCGAAGTGCAGCGCCACGCCGGCGGCTCGATCAAGCACGACGTTTCGGTGCCGGTTGCAGCCGTGCCGGCATTCCTCAAGGACGCGCATGAAGCGGCGATTACGCTCATCCCCGGCGCGCGGCCGGTGCCATTCGGCCATCTCGGCGACGGCAACATCCACTACAATGTCCTGCAGCCGGAGAACACCGACAAAGCCGATTACCTCAAGCACTGGGATGCGATGAATGCCGCTATCTTTGCGGTGGTGAAAAAGTACGGCGGCTCGATTTCGGCTGAACACGGCGTTGGCGTGGTCAAGCGTGATCTGCTGCCGTCGGTAAAGGATCCGGTCGCGCTCGAACTGATGAAGAGCCTCAAACGGATGCTTGATCCGAAAGGCATTCTTAATCCCGGCAAGGTGCTGGCGCGCGATCCTTAAGCCGGCCGCCGGTCGTCCTCGACAGCGAATGCGAGGGCGGACTACAGTCTGCAAAGAAAACCGCCGGCCGGGAGGAAGCAACATGCGCTTCGGAGTTTTTTACGAACTCCAGTTGCCGCGGCCCTGGAACAAGGGCGACGAGCGCAACCTGTTCCATCAGGCGCTTGACCAGGTGCAGTTGGCCGACCGGCTGGGCTTCGATTACGCCTGGGAGGTGGAACATCATTTCCTCGAGGAGTATTCGCATTCCTCAGCGCCGGAAATTTTCCTCGCTGCGGCTGCCGCGCGTACCAAATCAATCCGTCTCGGCCATGGCATCCGACAGGTAATCCCCAATTACAATCACCCCGCGCGCACCGCCGAAGGCCTGGCGACACTCGACATCGTGTCCGACGGGCGGGTCGATTTCGGCTTTGGCGAGGGCGCTACCCGCCTCGAACTTGGCGGCTTCAACATTCCCGCCAAGGAAAAGCGCGCCATGGCGCTGGAGGCCGCTGAGCAAATCGCCAACATGATGGTTCTGGAGCCTTATCCGGGCTTCCAGGGCAAATACTTTTCCATGCCCTGCCGCAACGTTCTGCCAAAGCCGGTGCAGTCGCCGCACCCGCCGATCTGGATGGCCTGCACCAATCGCGACACCATCAAGATCGCAGCGCAGAACGGCGTTGGCGCGCTGGCTTTCTCCTTCCTCGAGCCGGAGCAGGCGCGGCACTGGTCGGAAATCTATTACGGCATCATCAAATCCGATGCGTGCATACCGCTCGGCCACACCGTCAACGCCAATCTCGCCATGGTTTCGAGCTTTTCGGTGCATCGCGATCGCGCCGAGGCGGTACGCCGCGGGCTCGAGGGCTTCGAGTTCTTTGGCTTCGCGTTAAATGCGCTGGTGTCGCAGGACTGTGTGCCGGGCCGCTCCAATCTATGGGGCGACTACCAGGCGCAGCGCGGCAACCGCAACGAAGACGTCGCCGCCGCAGCCGATCGGGTCGGCGCCTATTCGTCCGGCATCGGCACGCCCGACGACATGCGCCGACACCTGCAAAGCTTTGCCGACAACGGGATCGATCAAGTGATCTTCCTGCAACAGGCCGGGCACAACCGCCACGACCATATTTGCGAGGCGCTTGAGCTCTTCACCGCCGAGGTGATGCCGGAATTCAAGGCTAAGGCAGCAGTGCGGGAAGCGCGCAAAAAGGAAGAACTCGCCCCCTACATCGCCGCCGCGATGAAACGAAAATCATGGATGCGGCCGCTCGCCGACCACGAAATTCCCGTGGTCAAAGCCGCCGCCGAGCGAGCGCAATTTACCCGCGACGCCAGCAAGGCTTCCTAAAACAGTGATGGTTGATTGTTGGGCTTTTTGCGCTTGGCCGGCGTTGCCGGCTCCGGCGCAGCGCGGCCGTCGACACGCGGAACCGGGGCGATCAACTCGGGAGAATCGTTGGCCGCGCGATTGACCGCGGACGATACTTCGTAACATTCGAGCCGGTCGTCGGCGGCCGGCCCAAGCAGCGCCGCGGCGGTTGTGGCGTCGACTTTGGCGCAATCGAGCCAGAAGTCGAATGCCTCCGGCGCTACGATGACCGGCATACGGCCGTGAATCGCCGCCAGCGCGCGGTTTGCCTGCGTGGTGACGATGACGACGGAGTCGATCTCCTCTCCATTGGGACCGATCCAGGTCTCCCACAGTCCGGCAAGAGCGAGCGGTCCGCCGGATCTGGCCCGGACGAAATACGGTCGTCGCGGCGTGCCATCGCGCCACTCATAAAAACCGTCGGCGGGAATGAGACAACGCCGCCGGCGCATGGCGTTACGAAACGAAGATTTGTCGAGCACGCTTTCGCCACGCGCGTTGATAAGAAGCGAAAAGTTTCGTGGATCCTTGACCCAGGCCGGCACGAAGCCCCAGCGCAGCAACGCAAACGAACGCTTGCCGTCGTCGAGCCGCACGACCGGGATCGGCTGGGTCGGCGCCACGTTGTAGCGGGGCGGAAAATCGGGCTGCTCCGCGTAACCGAACAGCGCCCGAATCGCGGCAGCCGGCGAGGTAATGACATAACGCGCGCACATTAGGGTAAGCTCTTTCGGCAGCGAGCGATTACGGTAGCAATTGGCGATACTCGTGGTCCGGTTCTAACATTCGCATCCGGGTTCGGCATACTCTCACGCGAATATTAGAATCAAAGGACCACTGGCAAATATCAGCTCTCGTGGCGCTTTGGATTTGACATTGGCTTCACGCGTTTCCGGCTGGGTGGGTAGCAGTCAAATCCGCTCCACCAGCCAAACAGGATCGGCTTTTGACCAGCACCAGCACGCCGGCGCGCAATTATCCGACCCGGCCTTATCTCGCGGTCAGTGCCGCCATTTTTCACGGCGAACGCGTGCTGATCGTCCGCCGTGCTCAGCCGCCCGCGCGCGGCCTCTATACGCTGCCGGGCGGCGTTGTTGAGCTCGGCGAAACCCTCGAACAGGCGGTGATCCGCGAAGTCCGCGAGGAAACCGGGATCGACATCGAGCCGCTGGCTCTGGCCGGCTTTCGGCAGATGATAAGCCGCGATGACGGCGGACGGATCGAGCGGCATTTTGTGATTTTGCCATTCGCTGCGCGCTGGGTCGGAGGCGAAATAGCTCTCAATGAGGAATTGACCGAAGCGCATTGGCTGTTGCCGTCGCAATTGCCCAAACTGGAAACAACCGAAGGCTTGGCCGAAATCGTCGTTGCCGCCCGGGAGCGCTTTGCAGCGCGGTAGGTCGGCGCCTCAATCAAACCTGTGCGCCGGCTTGGCAGACCACCCAACTCCAGCGTAGGTCTTGCAGCAAGTCCAATGCGCCGACACCCGCTCGTTCTTACGTTTTGTCTCTGGCTTGCCGCCGGACCTGCCGGCGCGCAGGGCTTTTTTCAACAAGCCCCGCAGCCACCGGCCCGGCCCGGCCAGCCACAAGTACCGTTGCCGGCGCCGCCGCGACCGGGCCAGCCGCCAATTCCAGGCCGGCCCGGCCAGGCGCCAGGGCAGCCTCAAGGCGCGCAAGCGCCGGTGAGAACCACGCCCGCCCCTTACGATCCCGACTTGCAGCGGCTGTCCGAAATTCTCGGCTCGCTGCATTTCCTGCGCGGCATTTGCGGTGCAAATGAAGGGCAAAAGTGGCGCGACGAGGCGCAGGCGCTGATCGAGGCCGAAGCGCCGGCGGGCGAACGGCACAATCAAATGGTGGCAAGCTTCAATCGCGGCTATCGCGCTTTTCAGCAAAGCTACCGGACCTGTACGCCCGCTGCCAAATTCGCCATTCAGCGCTATCTCGACGAGGGCGCCAAAATTGCCCGCGATATCACCGCACGTTACGCCAACTGACTGGCGCTTGTGCGGCGCGAGTGTCGGGCAGTGCAACGGCTCTATCTACCGGAATTAGCTCTCGAATTAACCCTTCCTCAAGGTTCGACTTAGCGCCCGGCGGCAGCATGCTAACGTGGCTTTGACAGGGACGCGGGCCGCGCGCCGGCGATGAAGTGATTTAATGAACATAGCGACGCAAATTCCGGCCGCACACGATGCTGCGGCCGATCACGAGCAGAAGCGTTTGGCGCTGGGCTACCTGCAAGGCGCGTGGGCGGAAGCACAGCACGAAGGCATCGACGGCGATTGCCTGGCGCAAACCGCCCTGTTTCTCGCCCTTGCCGAGCTGATCTCGACCTACGGCGAAGAAGCCGCCGCCCGTTACGCCGAGAAATTTGCTCCCCGTATTCGCAATGGTGAGTTTTCGATCGAGCTATCGCGACAATAAATTGGGCAGCAGCTTTTTCTCTATCTCGTCAGCACTTTGACGTTCGGTAAATTGGACGGCGAAACCGCCTTCAAAATGCCGGACAACGCGCCCGACGATTTTCCCAACCGCTACAACGGTCCCGATATCCGGCACGGCTTCGGCCGATAGTGCCGCGCCCGAGACCGACAAATCAACCACCAGACAGGTCTGAGTGCTGCCGTCCGGCAGCATAATTTGCGAATATGGATTCGCCGGCGCGAAGCGTCGTTGAGCGCGCCGGTCGCCCTCGTCATGGTCTTTGAATTTTCCCAACCATTCGATTTTAGTGGCTAATTTCTCCCGCTCCTCCGCCGTCGCGATGATGTTCATAATGAAGCCGCGTTCCAGCACCCGCATGATTGAGCCCTTCAATTTTCCAAGGTGCTCAATTTCGGCAATGACGCGGTCGCCAACTTTGCCGCTTACGGCTGAAGCAAGCGCGATCGCGTAGGAGGAAACGTTGATAGCCCGGCAGGAAAAGACCCGACGCTCGCCCTGCATATCGCGCCGGTCGGCGAGCGAAAACCGCCCGGGAATGCTGACGACGATGCGAGCGTCTTGCCGACGGTCGACCCAGACAACATCATCGTCGTCCCCGCTCATTCAGTCGCATCCGCCCAGGGAGCCATGGGAGTGTTCAGATGGTGCGCGCGAACGCTTACCGAGTTCGACTTGGCGCCGACGCGACGCCGAATAAGCTTCTAAAAAACGAAATAGCCGCAAAGATGCCGCAGCTTGCGATACTGCCGTCGTTCGGGTCAAGCACCGAGATCAACAAACCCCGATGATCCGGGCGGCCGCCGCGACTTTTCCTCAGAAACGGTTCAAAGTCTTGAGAAGAGCGAGCTGGAACCCCAATTTACATTAAACCTTTGGAGTATATGGATGCAGGCCGCCCATCTGGTTGATCGCGGCGTGGTGAAGGTTGCCGGCGAGGACGCCCGGACCTTTCTCAATGGTCTGATCAGCACCGATACGCTCAATCTAAAGCCGGGGGCGGCACGCTTCGGCGCGTTGCTGACGCCACAAGGCAAGATCATCGCGGACTTCATCGTCGTCGAGGCTCCGACAAGGGATGGCGGCGGCTTTTTTCTCGACATACCCCGCACGCTCGCCAAAGCCGTCGTTGGCAAGTTCAACATGTACAAGTTGCGTGCGCGGGTAGTGATCGAAGATCTGTCCGAGACTCTCGGCGTGCTGGCGGTCTGGGATGGCGCCGCCACGACGACGGCCGGTTTAGGCTATGCCGATCCGCGTCTGCCAGGACTCGGTTTGCGCATCATGCTGCCGCCGCATCGCGCAACCGAAGTCACCGCTGGCCTCGGCGCGACGCTGGTGGACGCCGCCAACTACGAAGCACACCGCATCGGGCTCGGCATCCCGCGCGGCGGCATCGACTTCGCATACGGCGATGCGTTTCCACATGAAAGCGATATGGATCAGCTGGGCGGCGTCGATTTCGCCAAAGGTTGCTATGTCGGCCAGGAAGTGGTTTCGCGCATGGAACACCGCGGCATCGCGCGCACACGTGCCGTGTCGGTGCGCTATGAGGGCGAAGCGCCGGCGGCCGGCGTCGCGGTCCTCGCCGGCGAGCGCGAGGTCGGCAAGATGGGCTCCGCAGCTGCCGGCCACGGACTTGCGCTTCTCCGCCTCGACCGGGTGGCGGACGCGCTGGCGCACGGGCAGACGTTGACCGCCGGCGGTGTCGTGGTTCGGCCGATCAAGCCGGATTGGGCACGTTTTGCTTTCCCCAACGGCTCCAACGCCGCCAAATGAAGGCCGCGAAAATGAACGCCTCACCCGCGGCACTTGTGCGCTGTCCTTGGCCGAAGGAGGACGCGCTGTATTGCGCCTATCACGACCAGGAATGGGGCGTGCCGGAATTTGACGATCGCGCGCTGTACGAAAAGCTCATGCTCGACGGCTTTCAGGCCGGCTTGTCCTGGATCATCATCCTGCGCAAGCGCGAGAATTTTCGCCGCGCCTTCGACGATTTCATGCCGGAGAAAATAGCCCGCTATACGCCGAAAAAAATCGAGCGATTGATGCAGGACGCCGGCATCGTGCGTAACCGCGCCAAGATTGAAGGAGCGGTGCGCTCCGCGCGCGCATACCTTGAAATGATGGAAAAGGGACCGGGCTTGTCCGGGCTATTGTGGAATTTTGTCGACGGCAAGCCGAAAGTGAACAATTACAAAACCATAAAGCAGATTCCGGCCGAAACCGCGATCTCGCGGGCGATATCGAGAGAACTGGCGCAACGTGGCTTCAAGTTCTGCGGGCCGACAATCGTGTACGCCTTTATGCAGGCGGTCGGCATGGTCAACGACCATCTGGTGACGTGCCATCGGCACAAGGCAGTGCAGCGACTTGCGAAAAAGGCTTAGATCTCGCCGCGCCTGCGGGCGCCGCGACGACGGGCCAGACTGAAGAAAATCGCGGCCAGCACGGTCAGCGTGCCGATCACGGTGTAGTGCACCGAGGAATTGGCGTCGATGTAAGACGACGCGCTTGATGTGGCCTGCACCAGCGCCGCGCCGAGCATAATGCTGAAGAATGATCCGCGGCCGCCGGCGACGCTGGCGCCCCCGAGCACGACGACGGTAATGGTCATCAGCGTGTAATCGGTACCGGTGGATGGCGAGCCGATCCCGACCTGACCGGCAAGCATCAACCCGCCGACGCCGGTGAGAAAGCCGGATATCACGAAGGCAAGCCAGGTCATGCGCCGGCTGTCGATGCCAAGCCGGTGGCTCGCGAGCGGGCTCGAGCCGACCGCGCGGAAGGTTCTGCCGAAACCGGTCCGGTACAGAATCCATTCGGCGGCGCCGACCATGGCTAACGTCAGTACAAGGCCGCCGGGCAAAACCCAGATTGGAAATTGCGCCGCGTCGGAAATGGCGTCGTCGATGGTGCCGGCGGCGATCGGCCGAAGCAGAAGCGAAATGCCCTGTAATCCAATGAAGGTGGCGATAGTGACGACAATCGCCGGCAACCGCAGCGAGGTGATCAGGACACCTTGCAGAAATCCGAAGATGACGGTGACGGCAAGAATCAAGACGATTCCGCCTGCGAAAGGTCCGGCCGCAACGCCGTCGGGCACCAGGAAGGAAGCGAGCACGACGCAAAGACCGGCCAACGGGCCGATCGACAAATCGATCGCGCCGACCAAAACCGTCGCCAGTTGCGCACACGAAAGAAATGCCAAGATACTGAAGAACGTCAGAATACTTTTGATCGAAAATGCGGACAAGAAATAGCCATTCAGCGCGTGCGTACCGCCGAGAATGATGACAGTCAGTACGGCCAGGATCAGCGCCGGAAAGTGGTCGCTGGCGGCAAAGTCGCGCCAGCGCTGATCGGGTGCAGTCGGCTTCTCGCTTGCGCGCGAAACCGTCGCGGTGAGGTTGGCCTCGGTAATGGCCGCATCGGTGACCGCGGCGCCGGTCAATTCGTTGACGATCCGACCGCGGGCAAAGATCAAGACCCGGTCGCAAAGGCCTTCCAGCTCGATACCGTCCGACGAAGCGACCACGACCGCAACGCCGGAGTCGGCGACCGTTCGCAGCCGTTGGTAGATCTCGCTGCGCGAACCGATATCGACACCCTTGGTCGGCTCATCCACCAGCAACACCGTCGGTTTGGCCGAGATTTCGCGGCCAAACAGGGCTTTTTGCTGATTCCCGCCCGACAACTCGTTCAGTTTCGATTCGATCGAGGCGGCGCGGATGCGCAGATCCTCGGTGATTTTCCGGGCGCGGGCGACTTCGCCGGCGCGGTCGATCACAAAGTTCTGCGAAATCGCCTGCAAAGACCCCAGGCTCAAATTTTCGCGTAGCGTCAGGTTAAGGAACACGCCCTCCATGTGACGGTCATCGGAAATGAAGCCGATGCCCGCCTGCCGAAAGGCGCCGGAACTGTCGCCGGAAATCTTGACGCGAGCGACACTCACCCCGCCGCTGCTGCGGCGATCGATACCGGCGGCGGCACGGATGAATTCGCGTTGGCCTTCGCCCTCGATGCCGGCAAGCCCGACGATCTCGCCTGCACGCACGGTAAGATCAACCTCGTCGAACCCGCTCCCGCTCAAGCCGCTTACTTCAAACAACGGCGCTCCCATCAGTTTGGCTTTGGCGGGGAAAATCTGTCCAAGCGGGCGACCGGCAATCAGCGCAACGATTTCCGCGGCCGTGATCGAGTCAGCGAGGCGGCTGTCGATGATTTCGCCGTCCCGCATGACCGAAATGCGGTCGGCCAATTCATCGACTTCGTGCAGACGGTGCGAGACGTAAACGATCCCGACACCGTCGCGCTTAAGCTCTTCGATGAGATCGAAAAGCTTCCGCACGTCGGCCTGCTGCAACGGCTCGGTCGGCTCGTCGAGGAAGAGCACCTTCGGGCGCGTCGCCAGAGCGCGCGCAATTTCGACGATGTGCCGTTGCGCGAGCGACAGTTCGCCAAGCCGCTTGTTGAGCGGCATGCGAAGCTCGTCGGTAGCTACCCGCGCCAGCACGCGCTCGGCTTCCGCCAAGCCGCCCGGACCGGCGAGCGACGGCGCCGCAAGCTGGAGATTTTCGAAGACCGTGAGATCCGGAACGAGTGCCGGGTGCTGATAGACCACCGAGACGCCGTCCTCGCGGATGCGGCGCGGATCGGAATCATCAATATGCTTGCCGCCGTAATAGATCGCTCCGGCGTCGGCGTGCAACACGCCTGCGGCAACACCGATAAGCGTCGACTTGCCGGCGCCATTCTCCCCGACAACAGCGTGTACTTCGCCGGGATAAATCAGGACGTCGACGCCCTTGAGCGCTTGCACTGGACCGAAACTCTTGCGCACGCTTGCAAGCGTCATCACCGGTATATGCGCCGTGCCCGGCTCCGGCAGCGGGGTGTCAACGACGTTATGCATGGCGAAGCCGCCGGGTGATTTCCGGCAGCGCCACTCCGGAAAGCACGATAATTGCGTCGGCAATATCCTCGGCCGAGCCACCAAAGCCGAGCGCAGTCACAAGCTGCGCAAGATAGGTCAGGAAGAAGGCGCCGATGACGGTGGCTACCACGCTGCCTTTGGTAATGCCGCCGAGCGGATTGCCGCCGACAACGACGGCGGCAATGGTGCCGAGCAGATACGGCAGGCCGCACAAAACCGTCGGCGAAACCAGATAACCGGAAAGCATGATCGCCGCGATCGCGTACATCAAACCGGCGACCGCGTAGGTGACGACTCGATATGCTCGCAACGGTATGCCGACCGCGT
>Ga0307373_10009924_pt1 | contig 14116 bp, 15 predicted proteins | sample OX2MG_FD_202534 | JGI IMG/M metagenome (GOLD analysis project Ga0307373, IMG submission 202534) | Soil microbial communities from Risofladan, Vaasa, Finland - OX-2 | ecosystem: Environmental > Terrestrial > Soil > Coastal area > Acid sulfate soil | place: Finland: Risofladan, Vaasa | collected... | reverse complement strand
AGGGAGCGGAAGCGGGTGGCGCGGGTGATAGGGAGCGGAAGCGGGTGGCGCGGGTGATAGGGAGCGGAAGCGGGTGGCGCGGGTGATAGGGAGCGGAAGCGGGTGGCAAGGTGTGTTGTAGCGTCACCATCCAACGCTCATTAGGTCACCCGCGCCGGATCCGCGCGGAGAGAACCGGCGTGGGCATCCTGGCGCACGGATAAGTTCCTGGTCCAGCATTAGCCGACGGTTCGGTCCCGGACCAACTCCATGCCGGGGCTTGGCCGCACGCATTGGAATTAAACCGGGGATATCCGGATCGCTGGCCCATGCATGGTTACGGTGGGATTGGGTCACCGCTCGTCCCGGCCGTCCCCGACCGGGCCGCGTGTGGCCACCTCCTTTTTCAGTTCGTTCATCAGACGATCCACCACGCGGCGCGCGTAAACATCCCGCCGTAGTGGCCCATCGTACTGCTGAGTGATGGCCGCCAGGACTTCGGTCAGGTTCTGGCGGGTGGCGATGGCTGCATGCAGCACGTGTATGTCGCGATCCTCGGGATCACTAGATGCCAATCCTGTCGCCAGGCGGTGATACACAGCGAGACCACGGGCAAGGCCCGCGGCAGGCGGCTGTGGTGGGATAGGTTGGGAAACCCTTTCCTTCTCGACGCGCGCACCGGGTTGATGAGTGGGAGCCTTGGCGACTCGAGCATCGCCCCGCATTTTCGTCGTGTCGCTGCCAAGATCGGCTTGCGCAAGTGATGGTTGGATGACCGGAGGAGGGGTTCCTGCCTTCGCTAGGTCGTTGATGGGAGCACGAGGGGCCAGCGGTTGTCTACCTGATGAGGTCGCATCTGATCGGGTTACGTCCCCGGAAGGCGGAGTGCCCTGAGCGATTTCCAATCGGCCCCCTGGATGCAGGGCCGCGACCAAACGGCGCAATCTCCCCGGAGCCGGCGCGTTGAGCACATCCGAAACGACACTCGAGTGCGGCAATAACTCGTTGTTAGGGCGGGCTGGCACGGCCGCCACGGGTACCTGTTTGGCCACATTACCCGGTAAACTGGGCGGCGGCAGGGGTGTGGGTGCATCTAGGTGTTCGCGCCGTATCATCTCGAAGGAGCGGTTCTCAGCGGCCTGTACTGCCGCGCGGCGCTCCCCCAACACACGCTCAATACAAGGCCCACTACAACCAGGTAGTTTGGATCCACGGCGACTGTAGCCATCTCGCTCGAATCGCACACCGACTATGTGGTCATCCTGGAGGTGCCATGTAGCGGTGATTCCTTGGGCAGCCAGAGCTGCGTCCAGACGGTCGCGGGTACCGTCGCAGGCATCAAGCGCCGCGACAATATCATGGGTCAGAGGGACGTCCAGGTGGGCATTCCGACGTGGGTCCACCGCATGTCGCAAGCGAAAGGTGGTTTCCAGTTCCTGGACTATGCGATTGGCACGCCACCGTTCACAAGTATCGCTCACAACCCGCCCATCGGGGAGCACGCGATTGGCCAGGATATGTATATGATGGGAGGCATGCTGGATAGCGATGTACTGGCCCCCGCTGAAGCCCATGCCTTCCATGAACCGCTCTGACAGGCGCAGCCACTCGGGGCTGGATAGATGCTCGCCGGGCGCCAGGCGCAATGAGCAATGTATGATCCCCTTTCGTAGTTCCGGCCTGAGCACGTGGAGTCGGGCGAACTCCTGGGTAATTCCGTCCGGTGTCTGAGCCGCCACCGTTCCACCCAATACCTGGGCATCCGCATGCCCATCAATTTCGTTATCGAGATCGTAACTCGCCGCCGCGCTCGCGCTCGTACCCACGGTAACTTTGGCTATCATCGCTCTCCCTCTTCTTCACGAATCCCAAGCAGGGCCAGACGCAAATGCCGTATTTCCCGCAGCAGATTCTCGACCTGCGTTCCCAGGTCCGCGCCTTGCGTGCTCAGTACGCGCTGCCAACCGCGGGTCGATTGCAGTTTGGCCACGATAATTGCCAGGTCCGCCTGTATCGGACCGAACTCGGCATATTTTTCTCGACCGGCGGGTCCGCCGGCGATACCGTCCAGTACGAGCGCGCGCACTACCGCCGAAACCTGCGCACGGCCCATTCGGCGAGCCGCCGCATGCAGTCGGCCCATTTCCTCGGGACTGAACCGTGTGGTTACCCTATGAGCATGTTGGTCATGGGCTGGTCGCGGCTGGAGCCGGCGAGGTTTTCGGGTGCGTGTTGAGGCTGGCGGGGCCTTCCCCTCGGATTTGGGTGTCATGGTTTTCACTCTGCCTCCTGGAGGTCTGGTAATGCGAGACCATCGTGCAGGGACCGCGTCACTGGCATGAGAATGGCCTGGAGATTCTCTGCCGTCACTATCCCGATCAGCGCGTTCGTACCGCGCCGCTGGCGTGCCCGCAAGGCATCCAGAGGATCTAGATAGATCTGAATGCTTGTGACATTTGCATCTGGGTCGGTTGGCCGCCAACATAACGGAATGGGATCGTTGACAAACACCGGAGTATTCACACCGTCGGCCGCAATCCAGAAGCCGCGGAGGCCGTTCGCAGCATCGCGCACGGGCACTACGACCCCTGCCAGCAGATCGCCTAGTTCCTCAGCCTCTCCGCCCTTCCAATAACCAATCCCTAACAGGCTTGCCTGCCCACAATCAATCTGACGCCGCTCGATCTGCTTACGGCGCGCAATGCCCGTTGATCCGTGCAAATCATCGTGCGCGCGCTGCACGAATACGGCGATCGCGGCGGCACGAACGGGATCGTCCGGAATGTTCGAGGGAGCCGGCTCCTGGTCCTGGGCGAGTGTGGGTGTTGCCTCTGGTTGCCCATCATCGGACGCAGAGGGCGCGGAGTGAGCGCGCCGGGTGCCTATACGATCCGTCTTCATCCAATATTCGGAAGCACCCCGGCGTACGCGCCGAACTTTGGGTGCTGGTGCCATTGCCGTGTTGTCCGGTATCTGCGATTTCTGCATAGATGCGCGAATGGCATGTACTACATGCTCATTGACCTGGCTCTGGCGCGAAATCTCCCGATCCGACCAGGCGGACCACTCGTTGTCCTGGAGCATGATTATCACCGCATGACGGCGATCCGCATGAGTACGGGGTACGCCGTGATCGGCATTTGCCCCAACTGCATGAAGAATCGCGTCACGAAGGCCCCCGTTGTGGACCCTAGCTGAGATCGATTCCACACCAGCCAGCCGAGCGCCTGCTACTCGATGGTGGCCATCGCCAATCCATATCCCGCTTTCATCGGCAAATAGGACTATCGGCGGCATCTCCACCCCTAAGCCGTATGCCTCCGCGTAGTTCCGGACCGCCTCGTCACTTACACTCACCCGGATCTGCGTGCCGCTGTCGTTCGGGATACACGACAGCTGAATCTGGCTAACTTCTTGAGAAACTGCGCTGGCTATATCGAGCATGATGTCTAATGCCTCCCATGTGACGTATAGGGTTCACATCGAGTCAGGTCACGAATGGCCTCAACTGGAATGACGATACGTCGCCCGATCCGGACGCTCGCGAGTCGCCCCGATCTCACAAGCTCCCAGGTGAGGGTTTGACCGACTCCCAGAATTTTTGCAGCCTCAGCAATGCTGTAGGCCATGCGCGGGGGATCTATCGTGCTCAACGTGTTACCTCCTGGAATCCAATCGACGTGTGTATAGTGATGTGAGGGTATCTGTGCTGGCGGGACGATGTAGGTAATAGCCAAACATCTAACCCGATATAGGTATAATGCATGAAGACAGATGGCTCGGGAATGGCCAATTCGGGGGGTAAATGGCGGTATCTCACTATGTACGAAGCAAAATGGAAAGTGAGGCTCGATGGCGGTGATCGAGGAACCAACTGAGACGACTAGCCACGGGTTCTTGACTCTCGTGGAAGCGGCAAAACTGCTGGGCTTGCAGCCCATTACCCTGCGCAAGCAAGTAGTGGCTGGCAAATTGAGAACTGAACGCATTGGGCGCATGCATGTGACCACCCATGCGTGGGTTGAGGAATATCGGGCCACGCACTATCGGCAGCAGGGCCGTTCCTCGGAGGTGACCGCTGCGAGCCGATACCTACAGCAGTTCAAGAGCCTGTATAGCCTGGGCCGTCACCGAACACTGGAGAATTACGAGCGCATATCTGTTCAGGCGGGGGTGGCGACAATTTATTTTCACCCCACCATTACGAACGCCGATATGATTAAGGTCGTAAGCGAACACCGACGTTCAATATTGCAGGACGAGAATGAAGAGGACCGCCAACGCTCCGTGGCGGCAATTGTCAGCGCGATCTTTTCCCATCCCAGCGTCGATCTGGCTCAGTTTGAGGCACAGCGCCAAGAAGCTCGTACCCATCCATCCGTCATGGGAACGCGCTGGGAGGAGCTATTCGGGACGTACCTTGGCGAAACCGCCGAGGATGTCTCTCCGGAAAACATTGGCGTCATCGCGCGCATCGATCAGAGGGTGGCCGATACACTCGCAACGGAGGTGCTAACACAACTGCCAGACAAGCCACTCCAGGATGTCCGGGCGGAATTGATGCAGGCGATGCTTGAGGGAAGCATGAACCTCCCCCGCGGGGCGCGAGAATGTCGCGAGGTACTTGGACTGACGGCAACGCGAGCCATTCGCCATGCCATTGAGGCGCGTCGCCAGCCCAGGCGACGCGCCGGTGGCGCCGCTGGATAGAGAACATGCACCGAATGCCCGCTTCGGTGTTCCGGGCCCACGGCGTGGCACCACCCTTCACACCCAACTCGATCCGCTGCGAGGGCTGCGTGGCACTGCTCCGAAGGCAACCGGGCACGGCAACGCCAACGTCGATGAATAGTCAGTAACCGGCAACGCTCGGGCAAAAGAGGTCCATTGCACCACCAGCCGCTCGGTTGCCGGGCCTACACGGAATCTCCTATCATCTCCTGCTGAGGCATGCATCGGACATTGCCGTCAATCCGAGGGGATCCGTGGCGTGACTGACGAACCCCAACCCGATCTCGACGAATTGATCACCCTGCGCGAAGCGGCGGTCCTGGCGGGCATCAAGGAATCACGCTTGCGCCAGTATGCCATGGAGCTCTCCAAGACAACGGAGCAGCCGCGTCTCCAAACCCGCAGATTGGGACAGTCCAGGACCCGACCCTACTACACGACGCGACGCTGGCTTGACGAGTGCCTCGCCTCACGAAACCCAGGGGGTCGGGGCCGGCCCGCCGGTCAGCCCCCCGCCCCGGAGCCCGAGTCGGAGCCCTAACCGATCCCGCCAGGGGCCCTACCGCCGACCATGGGTTGCTGTCCAAAAATAGGCGCCACGGCACGCTCAAGAAGCTACGGTGCCGTTCTCCCAACCGCTTCCCCTCCCACATGCACCCACCAGGACCGGAACCGTTGGTCCGCGTAAGGGAACAACTGTGCATACTTGGAGCTTGATTTTATAACTAACTTGTTAGATAATTGTGATTGAGACGCACTGGCGGCTCACGATCCAGAGCGAATGGAGGGCGACCTTGGCGCGACGGTTTTCGGGCAAGCAGCGGTTGGCGCTGTATCTGGCGGACGGCGGGCGGTGCGCCGAGTGTCGGTGCGTGCTCCCCTCCGGGTGGCACGCGGACCATCAAGTCCCCTGGAGCCGGGGTGGAGCCACGGACGTGACGAATGGTCAGGCGCTGTGCCCGGCCTGCAATCTTCGATTGGGGGCGACGATCCATGACCGAGCCTAATGAGATGCCGGTTCCTCGCGCCTGGCAGGCCCAGGCAACCGCGGAATATCAGGCCGCACTGGCCAGGGACTTCCTCGCCGCCGTCTGGGTGGCCTGCGGGAAGACGGCCTGGGCCTGCATGGTGACGCGCTGGCTGCTGATGGAGGGGCGGGTGAAACGAGTGGTGGTGGTCGTCCCCTCCGCCAATCTCCAGCGCCAATGGCGCGATACCCTGACCACCTACGGGATCCCGGTGATGGCCAACTGGGAGAACGCTCTCCTCAACGAGGCAGCGGATTATCAAGGTCTGGTCACTACCTACCAGAGCGTAGCCGCCAACCCGGATGTCTATCGGGTGCAATGCGCGCGGGCCGATACGCTCGTGATCGGCGACGAATTGCACCACGCCGCCGACGTGGCGAGTCGGCCCTGGGGCCCGGCCCTCCGCCGGGCCTTCGAGCAGCGGCGCCATGGGCTCTATCTCTCGGCCACCCCCTTTCGCAGCGATGGGTACCCGCTCCCGTTCATCACCTATGACGAACAGGGTGTGTGCGTCCCGGATTTCCAATTCGGCTACGCGGACGCCCTGCGGGCCCGCGTCAACCGGATGGTGACCTTTCCGCGCTATGAAGGCACCCTCCGCTGGCTTGATCCGAAAGGGGTGCGGGAAGCGCGATTCGCCGATCCGGTACCCAGTGAGGACGAACGCCGCCGGCTCGCCACCGCCCTGGATCTGCAAGGCCAATGGCTGCCGGCCGTGCTGGCGGAGGCGGATGCCGCACTCACCCGGTTGCGCGCCACGGTGCAAGCGGACGCCGGCGGCCTGGTGGTCGCGCGCGACATCCTCCATGCACGGGGGATCGCGAACCTCCTGCGGACGATCACCGGCGAGGAGGCGGTGGTCATCACTTCCGACGACGAGGATGCGTCCGGGCTCCTGGAGCAGTTCAAGAGCGGCACCCTTCGCGCGCGCCGCTGGCTGGTGTCGGTGCGCATGGTCAGCGAGGGCGTCGATATTCCTCGGCTGTATGTGGGGGTCTATGCCACGGACATCCTGAACAGCGCCCTGTTTTTCGCGCAGGTGGTGGGCCGCCTCTTACGGATCACGGCGAGGGTGGCATGGAACAAGCAGATCGCCTCCCTGTTTATTCCGGCGATCCCCAGGCTGGTTGCCTATGCGCGGGAAATCATGGAGCAGCGCAATGCCGCGATGCCTCCCGCGCCGGAGTGGCCCGAGGCAGCCGATCCCGAGAAGACTCCCGGCGGTGGTGAAACGGCAGGTCCGGGGATGGCGACCTTCATCCCGCTCAGTTCCGAGGCCGATCCGGATGGGGTGATGTATGCTGGCGCCTACTACCCGCCGGCCCTGGTGGAACGCGCGGTCTCCCTGTGCCTGGCGAAAGGGTGGGATGATCCGTCGCAGCGGATCGTGGTCCTGGCTACCCTCGCGTCCGTCCTGTCGAACGACGAGGCCAGTCCCATCAACGCGCCGGCGACCGAGCCGCTGGAGGTACGAAAGAGCGCGCTCCGGTCCCGCAACAGCCGCTTGGTGGACGCCCTCCTGGCCGTCCTCATGCGTGTCCTGGGCGTGGAGGAGAAAGAGGCGCGTCGGACCTTGTATCGCCAGGTGCAGCGATGCTTGGGGGAACTGGTGGGGGCCCGGGTGCCGGACGCGACCCTGGAGCAATTGCTTGAGCGGGAGCGCCAATTGATCAGTTTACGCCAGGCGGCACTGGCCGCCGCGCGGGAAGGGAAGGGCGAGCAATGGGCGACGGAGTTCCTGCAACGCAGCGCCTAGCCGCGCACGGCGCGATGGTGTCGGATCTCGCTCAGGCCATGGGCTTGGGCGAGGCGGGCATTGCCGGGGTGCGGGCCCTGGTGCGGGCGATCGTCCGAGACGAAGCCTGGCGCGGCTTCGCCACCCCCGCCGGCGAAGAAGTGACCTGGGCCGCCGACCAGTTCGCCGACTTCGTGCAAGCGCCGCTCTTCCGCGGCTTGCATACCACGGTCTCGGACATCGAGTACCTGATCGGCGACGATATGCGCGCGGTGGACGCGCTCCATGTGGCGCTACGCCGGCCACCAGGTCGGCGGCCAAGGACCATTGATCCGACAACTCCTGACACTGTCATGGCGCTCACGAAGGCTACCCACGGCAACTCCCGCGCCTATGCCCTCCGAAGGCTCCGGGTGGAGCGTCCCGATCTGCACGCCCGCGTGCTGGACGGGGCGGTATCGGTGCATGCCGCGATGCTTCAGGCGGGATTTCGGACCAAGGCAATCACCCTGCCGATCGACGGTATTCGGGCCGCTGGGATGATCAGACGGGCCTTCTCGCCCCAGGAGTTGGCCCTGCTCGTGGACGCCCTGGTCGGCCCGTGCGGCGGTGGCTGCTGAAGCGTGAGTACCCAGGAGTGGCGCTACATGGGGTACAGCGCCTGCTTGCCCGCGTATGGGGCAAGCGGGGACCTGTTTTTCGGCTGGTGACTCGTCATCAAGGACGAAGCAGGAGCGCGGTAATCGTGCTCTTCCCCAAGCCATTCGGCCCGGCCACCACCCACTGGGTCGGCGATCGTTCGCCCATCAGTCGCGTACTTCGCGCACGATCTCGGGCGATCCGTCCACCCACCGCCGATACTCGAACCGCCGCCCATCCGGCATCCACATGAACAGTTTGCCGTTGTCGTCACCGTAGTAGACCGGACGGCCTGCGGCGAGATGCGCGGCGACGACCTCTCGCGCCCCTTCTTGGAAGAGCCGCGTAATCTCATCCACGTCGAGGTTATCGTCGCCCGTTGGCGTGGTGGCCCAGCGACCTCTGCTCTGCTGCTCCATGGCACCGTCGCTTTCTCTTTCGCTGTATCCGGCGCTCCTATCCCCTTACTCCTCGTACACTGGATGCAAGAGGTTTTGCCGGCAGTTCACCTTGGCTGCACAATGCCGGCGCCCCGGCCGCCCGAACCAGAAAGGAGACCTGAGTGCGCCCCCTACTGGACGCCATTCTCGTGGTCGATATCGAGGCCACCTGCTGGGAGGGATCGCCGCCGGACGGCCAGACCAGCGATATCATCGAGATCGGTTGCTGCCTCCTGCATCTCCCCGCCCTCACCGTATCCGCGCCCCTGAGTATCCTGGTGCGCCCCGAGCGTTCGACCCTCAGCCCCTTTTGCACCACGCTGACGACCCTCACCGCCGAACAGGTACAGGATGGACTCCCCTTCGCCCAGGCGTGCGCCCAGTTGGAGGCGGAGTATACGGCCGACCGGCGGGTCTGGGCCAGCTGGGGCAACTATGACCGGGAGCAGTTCGAGCGCCAATGCGCCGAGTTGGGGGTTCCCTACCCCTTCGGCAAGACCCACCTCAACGCCAAGGCGCTCTTCTCGCTGCTGGGCGGTCACCCCAAGGAGTATGGAATGGCCCGAGCCCTGGCGGTCGCCAACCTGCCCCTGGTTGGGATCCATCACCGGGGCGCGGACGACGCCGGCAACATCGCCCGCTTGCTGGCCTCCGTCCTGCCCCGCCCCGGCGCCACTTCCGTCCACTCCCGGGCTGCCGCCGACAAGCACGAGTAGCCTGATGACGCGCACCCTATGGTCGTTTCGGCTCAGGCTCAGTCGCGTGTATTACCATGCCCATCGCGTCGTGCGTGCTCGCCCTTGTGCCAATCCCTCCAGGAGTGGCGGCCCGCGCGATGTCCTATTTTGTACACGTTATGAATAGCGCCCGATTGTGGGCACGCACGCGAACTCAGAACTTGCGGATCACAAGATTCGAATATGACCACTGCTTACTCCTGAAAATGGCCACGTTCACGGCAAATGAACCACCAGGGATGCCCGGTGTGTCTCCAGCGCCGTCGCCGCGGCCAGTTGCTGCTGCTGTGCGCTCGCTGCCGCCTTCCCCGCTCGCTCATCGGCATCCATTTTATCCGTGACAGCGGTTTGGCGAGTACCTGCGGCGGCCAAGGTGTTAGCGTACACAGCAACCTCATTGTAGAGTGCCAGGCCATGGCTGGCTTGCTGGACGGCCAAGAAGGTCGGCCGCGGAAGGGCCGCGAGGTAAGGTAGGGCCGCCGTCAGCGCCTCACGCCGGTAGGGTATCCATACTGTCTGCGTCCGCGGATCCTGATCCAGGGCGGCATTCATGCGCATCTCGGTGATCAACGCCGCTATCATGGTGTGATTCGTATGCTCCTCAAGTGCCTTGCGCTCTCGGCGGGATTCCCCTATCTGGGTTCGCAGTTGGAAGTACGCACCGGCAAAGGTAAGCGTCCCGCCAACCAGGGCGCCAATGAGCGTCTGGATCAGTCCTGCATCCACCCTTTAACACCCCCTGATCAAGGTGATCTATAAAATAGTAAGGGATCATCAGCAACTATGGGGGCGGATATGCACTTTTGACCCCAAGATCGAACTAATGCAATGGGGAGTGATTCACATGGCGATCCGGCTTCCAGAACGCGAGAGATCGGTACTCCGTTACCTGGGCGATCAGGTGCAGGCGGGTCACGGCGGAGCACGTAGGCCGTTGCTTTTCAGCAACGAGGAAATTATGACGGCAGCGGGCGTACTGGCCATTGATGAAGCCGCTTTCCGCCAGTCTATCGGTCTGCTCGATCATAGTGGCTACCTCCAAAAGGCTGTTGGGCAAAACCGGGGACTACGGATCACGCTGGAAACAGTCGGCTATCTGGCCTATGCCGAGGACGCAATCACAGACTTCCAGATAGTCCGGGCTTCTGTTGAGCATGCCATCGTCACCACCCGTGCCTCCAACGTGGAGGTCGCGCAAGCCCTTGGATTGCCGGCGTTCCAGGTCGACTTGGTGTTCCATGCACTTGAGGAACAACAACTCATTCAGACATCACACGTAGCGGTTGGGCGGTTGGTGATGTATATCCGCGAAGTGTCGCCAGTGCTTGAACTCCGCCACGAGCAGGCACCATAAGACCAGGCAGCGGAGCGTGCACGGCCAGGCGGCCATCTGAGATCCCCAGGGGAAGTAGCTGAACTAACGATAAGGAGTAGCACATATGGCTGTACGGCTTGCGGAGCGCGAAAAGTCGGTACTGGTGTATTTGGGCTGCCTGGTGAAAACAACACATAGGGACTCGCTCGGCCCCTTGTGGGCTTCTAGGGAGGAGATCGATGCAGCCGCCAGCGCGCTGAACATGGATTCTAAAGAGTTTCGGCTGGCGGTTCGTCTGCTAGCCCACGGGAAGTATTTAGAGCAGTGCGATCAGATGGCGCAAGGACTGTTGATTACCTTGACGCCGACAGGTTATCTCGCCTATGCAATGGAGGCTTTCGCGAACTTCAATGATGTACGGACTGCCGTGGAACAGTCAATCGTCGCTACGCCTACCACGAACATCGAGATCGCACGTACGCTTAACCTACCGCAATTCCAAGTGGATATTGTTTTCTCCGCGCTTGAGAATGAGAGCCTCATCAAGGTTATGCATCTTGCCGCAGGTCAGGATCTCATGGAAATTCTGGAAGTGTCGCCCGTACTGGAGCTTCGCCATCGGTAGGCCGTCAGAGGAGCTGAACTGAGTCATGCAGCGGAGCCAGAAAACTGGTTCTACGACACTGTTGCTTTTGCGAAACGTTGCTCTTCAATTATGCATCTGACGAGCCTCCCCGGATAATGGGTAATAAACCGAAGATCACATTACAGCGATAGCGCCAGTGAGTGCATCATCCAAATCAAGATGATTTGTACAACAGGTAACTTGCCGGGTTCGGTCGCCGGCACGTCATTCCTGGTAGCGGTGTGGGAGGGATCACGGTGACTGGGCCGATTACCGCAGGTAGTACAAGGCTACCTGATGTGCTCGCGGAACTCGGTAACGCTCCTGTGTGGTTCCGCATGGTGCTCAAGCAGAGCGAGAACGGTGCGTACAACGTCCATCGGCTGCTTGTGGAAGTGAATCTGGACGCCACAGCCCTGCCTCGGCGCAGTCCATTCCGTTATGACTACGGGCGTGTGGTAGCACTGAGCGGCGGGGCGCCGGGCGGCACGGTGGCGGGCTGGCTCCGGCAGGGTAGCGGCGAGGCGCTCGTCCGGCGCATCATGCCGCACGACTCGCCCTATCAGATTACACTCCCGTTCGCGCCGAATCCGGAGACGATGCTCGTCAGTTGGCGCTTGTATCCGAGCCGGTCACGCTACGGCGATACGATCCTGCCCCGCCCGTTCACGGAGTATTCTTTCACGACGAGCGTAGTCTGGCCGTACAACGAGTCAGGCTTTTTCCTGGCGGATGACTGTCCTTTCTTCCCAACTTTCCAGGACTTGGTCTCGGAGCTTGTCTACGGCGTGCAAGAGGGACATCCCGCGCTCAACTTCCTCGGCCAGGAAGGTGTTGAGATGCGCGTCTATCATGCCGAGAGCTGGATCGATCGAGTCCAGATCGGCCCGGCTGAAGTCGTCGTCACGGCGCGAGGTACAGACCTGAGCGGTACACGGGCGCAGGTGCGTGGCGTACCCGACTTGAAGGCTAACCTTCCCTTGAGTCCCATGCCATGCGGGATCCCGCAAGACCCGTACCAGGAGGCTGTTGCCACCCTGCCCACCCCAGCCGGCGTGCCGCCCGTCCTCTGGCTTGTGCTCTCACGGGGGAATAAATGCCTGGACTTCAGGCAGCTTGACGCACGCTGGTCGCCATTTCGCGTCAATACGGATGGCGTGGAAGTCGAACCGCCGGATCTGGCCACCCAGGTAAAGGAGTTCGTTGCTCAGGGCGAAGGCCCTGCCATCGAATTCAAGCAGGAACCGCCCGAAAACCCTGACCAGAAGGACCGGGTGCTGAAAACCGTGGCAGCATTCGCCAATGGCGCTGGTGGCGTCATCCTGCTGGGTGTGGGCGATGACACCGGCGATATCGTCGGGATCAGCGGTCAGCGGAAGGCCGGGCGCACGGTGAATCAAGAGAAGGACCGGCTGACGGACATGATTCGCCGGATCGTGACGCCAGAGCCGAACTGTCGGGTTGAGCACTGTGAGGTAGACGGCAAGGCGGTCATCCTCATCTACGTCGAGCGAGGATCCCTGCCACCCTACGGCATCCATCCGGACAAGCCGATCTACTATGTTCGACGGGGCGCGACGAGCTTCCCGGCCCGACCCGAAGAGGTGCGCGCGCTGCTGACCGGGTGGCGCCAACTGAGTGCCGGTCTGGGATCCTGACGCGCGGTTCGTGCGATGTACATCCACAATGCAGTCATGGACACTACCTCGCCGCGCATCAGCCTTGCTGCGGTACGAGCAACGAGGTGGAGGGGGGCCATACGGTCTCTGGGTGCGTCGCGCTTTCTCGCCCTCGCGGGGAATAGAGTGTGGAGCGGATAGGATCACGGTACTGTACCCACCAGGTACCATATCGCAGCCCAGACGCTTGGGATAGACTGACATCAAGGTGTGATGAGTAAGCAGGGCGATTGGGAAGGTGGACCTTCATGGCGCAATGGGTGGACTCGCTGATTCGGGCCCGCTATCTGGTGGGGAGCCTGGGAGAGGATGCCGCGACTCCCTGGTGGAACACCACGGTCACCAGCCCGGTAGGACGCCGCATGCTGGCTCGCCTGTTCCCCCGAACCGTCCTCGGCGCTGGCCTGGAGACGGTGAGCCGCGCCGCCTCCATCGCCCACGATCAGCGCATCGGGCGCTTGGGAGCCTATCACCTCTTCCGCCTGCCAGTGGCGGAGGAGATGGCGGTGGACGAGTCGCTGCACCAGGGCGCCGCCGACGCATTGCTCCACGGTGTGGCCGATCTTCCCGACCGGCAGGCGCGCCTTGCCGCCCTGGCTGTCCTGGCCAACGGCGAGCAGGTTGACGACGCCTATGGACCCATACACATTGGCCCTCCCACTGGTCTACGCCGCGGGAAGGTCATCCCGCGCCTGTGCGCGGCCTACCTCGGGGCCTTCGCCGCCGAGCGCACCGCCTTTCCCTTCTTGCTGGACGCGGAGCGGCAGTGAGCGAGGACGCGGGCGCGCCCGCCGCGCGATACACCCTGGCTCTGTCCAAAGGGGGCGCCTTGCTCGCCGAGACCCGCATCCTGCTCAATGCCTGGCAGCCTGGAGAGTCGAGCGTGGACCTCGGCGCGCGCGTCTTGCGCGACGACCTGCTGGGGCGGGCCACCGCGCGGCGCGCCCTGGATATCGTCCGTGCCTTTACCTTGCGTTTCCTCCAGCCAAGCGACGTGCCGGCCCGCCACCTGCGACGGCTGCTGTCACCCACCGCGCCGCGCCAGATGTTTAGCGATCTGGTGCTGTTCTATATCGCCCGCCAAGATGATCTTCTCCGTGATTTCGTGATCCATGGGTATTGGCCGGCCGCGCGCGATGGGGCGCTGACCATCCGCAACGAGGATGTACACTGCTTGATTGCCGAGGCCCACCGCGACGGCAGGATCC
>Ga0307373_10009921_pt1 | contig 14118 bp, 10 predicted proteins | sample OX2MG_FD_202534 | JGI IMG/M metagenome (GOLD analysis project Ga0307373, IMG submission 202534) | Soil microbial communities from Risofladan, Vaasa, Finland - OX-2 | ecosystem: Environmental > Terrestrial > Soil > Coastal area > Acid sulfate soil | place: Finland: Risofladan, Vaasa | collected... | reverse complement strand
TTTGATCGTGCTGTTTGGTCGGTGTTAGTAGTTCCGCCCACCGCCACCGCCGCCACGGCCGCCGCGACCTCCACCCCCGCCATAACCCCCGCCGCCGCCTCCGCGTCCGCCACGGCCGCCGCCACCCCCGCCGCCGCCCGATGTCCGCTCGCGGGCCTCGTTCACGGTCAGGTTGCGGCCCTGGATGTCCTTTTCATTCAACGCCCGGATCGCCTCCTCAGAGGCCTGCTGCGTTTCCATTTCCACGAAGCCGAAACCGCGCGACCGCCCGGTCTCGCGGTCGGAAACGACTTCCGCCGATTGCACCGTGCCGAATGGAGCGAAGAGCGCCTCCAGGTCGGACGAAGTGAAGGACCAAGGGAGGTTGCCGACGTACAACTTTTTCGCCATCAGAATCATCCTTACAAAAACTGGGGGAAACCTGCGACCTCGGCAGCCCGGCGCGCCATGCACGCGAAAAAGCTGCTCGACGACCGCCACAAAACTCGACGGCCCGATGAGGGACCGACACGCACGAAAATCCACTGTGACGACCCAAACGCTCTGGAAGGCCAACCATCAGCATCAACCGACTAATCACTCCGCTCGGAAGTCCAGGCTAGATCAATCGGGCCAGGCTTGATCAGGCGGCTTGTGGCGAAAAGGCAGGGATTGAAAGAATGGCGAATCAGAGGCGTGCTGGAGCGATCGAGACCTCACTAGATTAAACGTCTGGACATGCGGCATCTTACCCGGCCGTACCCCATTGTGTCCAGAGCGGTTTCGTCAATAAATCTTCCCCCTTCCCCGGTGCTCCCCTTAACGGAGCGCGTCAACATCCAGTTCCCCAAACTTCACGTACCGCGCAAGCCGCTCGGTGCCGCGGAGGAACTCGACGCGGGCCTGTTCGCCGGCCTTGTACCTGGCGATCGCCGCGATCATGCCGCGCAGGTCGTGGACCGGATCGCCGCCAATCTGCGTAACCACGTCGCCCATCTCAATTCCCGCGATCTGGGCGGCACCATTGGCCACGACGGCGTCCACCTTACAGCCCCGAGGGTCGTTGGACCCGCGCACCCCCAGCATCGCGCCCCGGCGGCGGTCGATCGTGACACCGGGAAATGCCTTGCGCAACGACTCTTCGCCCTCGTCAGTGACTTCGGTCGTGTACAGGCTGATCGACTGCAAATGGGTCAATTCTCGTACTCTTGCGAGGCTTTCGTCGTTGAACTCGGCGCCGTGCAGCAGAAGGTGACTGACATGGACCAGATCTGCGAGGTGCTCCAAACCGGCTTTGCCACCCTTCCATTTCTTGCCCAGCCTCACTTCATAGACGTACTCTTCGTCTTCGATGCCTACGGGTGCAAGCTCGCCTCCCAGGCGGCCGATCGCCGCGACGGCGCGTCGCTGGTCGGCGATCCGCTGCGAACGCAGGGCAGTCGCCGCCGGTTGGGCCGCGTGCGGGTACGACGAGGTGGCCAATACCCTCAAAGCGGCCCGAGCCGACGTTCTCGTTTCCGTCTCCGACGTCCGGGACAATGCGTCGAGGATGTCGACGGCCCGTCGGGCAACCTCGGCACGGTTGCCGTTGGCCGCGGAGGCAAGTGGTTCAACGGCCGCACGGCCCGCTTGCCGCAAATGGCGACTGGCCGCGCGGCGGACGGCGAAACTGCCGCCGTCGAGATCCGCGACCCAACGTCCAATCGTGTCGGCCGAAGGCTCGCCAGGCGTTTCGTCCGCCTGGGCCGGCACCGCGGCGAAAGCCGCGTAGCACACGGCGGCCCAAATGGAAGCCGATCGTTTCCTGCTTGCCAAGTTCATGCCAGGTTACCAAGCACCCCAATGACGCCTGGTTCCCATTATAGAGCGGCGGCCCGTGCCGACGCCAGCGGATGCTCGAGACGGTGGTGGTGCCCCAGCAGCCGTTACCCCACTACCCTCGAGACGAGTCCCGTCAGCCAGCCCTCGCATGGGGTTCGCCGGGCTCGTCCGAATGGGCCTGGAGCTCGGCGCGCGCGAACCGTTCGGGCACAAGCAGCGCCAGCCACCAGCGCCGCAGGTTGGCCGGCGTGGGCCGGCAGGCGAGCAGTGCGACGCCCAGCGAGCAACACACAATCGTCATCGCGAGGCCCGCCGGCAGCAACAACAAAAGCGCGCAGGTCGCCGACATGGCCAACGGCGGCACCCAGCGGCAGCAACGGTTGATACGTTTCGCCAGCGCCACCATCTCGGCCGTGTCCAAGGCGAAACAGGCGTGCGCCAACACCGACAAGATGAACGACCCGAACACGAACACCTGGCACACCAGCAGGAAATAATCCATGCGGGTCATGTAGGTCAAGGGGGGCAGGCTTGAGTCGATCGTGATCCGGTAGGCGACGACCGTGAGCATGGCCGTCACGCCGACGCCGATCTGCGAGCCGAACTCCTTGGGATCCATCCAGAACACCGACCAGCTCGTGATCACGATCGGCAACAGCGGCAGGACGATCGACCACCAATAATAGTGCGGATCTCGCTCGATTTTGATTCGAAACGTGAACCGTGAATAGGTTTCGTTCAGTCGCGGATAGCGGTTCTTGGTGACCTCGCTCGACGTTGCCAGCAGGTTCCAACCGTGCGGCACGACGCGGGCCGCCTCGTTTTGTCCCTGGCGTGGGCCGCTGTCCCCGGCCACGTAGCGCACGTCGTCGATCTCGCCCGACGTGGCCTCGATGTGCAGCTCCAACTCGTGGCGGTCGAAGGGAAACTCGTGCAGGTCGAAGTTGCTCGACACGGTTCCCCGGTAATACTGCCGGTAGAGCACCTTGCCGTCCGGCATGATGTGCGCGTGCTTGCCCCCTTGCACGTTCACGTCGAGGTCGTCGATCAGATCGGGTTCGGGGGTCCAGATCTCCTCGACGGGGACGATCCGCTTGCTCGAGCCGGTCTGAGCGGGGTCGAAGGCCAGCCGCCGGTCGTGCCACGACAAGAAAAGGTAGAACTCGACGTCGAATTTCTCCTCGTGGTCCTGAATCTGCGACACCTCGAGGAGCTCGAGGCTCATCTCGACCCGCACGGGCCGTTGAGACGGCATCTGGGTCAAGTCGCCGGCCTCTTTGTCGGCCGCGGCGGCGGGCAAGGCCGCTAGCAGAGATAAACAGAGCGCTCCCATGACATGGATTGCCAGGCGGCAGCTTACGAATCCGTTTATCAGCGTCGTTCCTTTGTCAAAGCGAGCCATCCGTGGTCCCTCTTGGCGTTTTACACCGGCCAGAGGAGTATTTTGCGCGGACTTCAACTTTAGGGAAAGGCCAAGTCGGCCGCACCCGTCTCCCGGGTGCGGGAAACTCGGGGTCTATCGAGCCAGCAGTTGCGTGATGATCGCGCTGATTTGTCGATCGCCAAAACGCCACGCAATCCACCCGAGCGCGAGCAAGCCGGCCGCCCAAAGTGCCCGTCGCCGCCATCGCGAGAGGTGTGTGGACGATTTGGGTGGCGGCGGCACCGCGCGCGCCAACGCCTCATGCATGGCGGCATGCCCTTCGACGTTGACATAGGCGCACCCGATCAGATAGCCTGCCCCGTCGGCCATTTGCCATTGGGCACGGGCGGCAACCGGCACCTCACGGCCGTCGCCGTCCGGCACGAACAGCACGATCCGTGCTCCAATTTTGCCCGGCCGCGGCGACAGAATACAGACGCCGCCCGTCGACACATCCCGCAGCTCGACGTCGAAACGGGCCGGATCGAGCTCCCATTGGGCGCCGGCGGACAGCGTTTTCGGATGGCGTGAGAAGATGCGCCGTTCCACCAGGCCCGACGCGAAGAGGGTTTCCAGGGCGGCCGTCGAGAGTTCGGGCAAGAAGGAGCAACCGGCGGTCCATTGATCGCTTCCCGCGGGCCGGAGCCAGCAAACCCTGGCCGAAACCGTCAGGTCGAGCTTGAGCTCGGAGCAAACGATCGTGAGAGAAATCGCCTGGTGCAGCTTCAGGTGCGTACACAACGAAAGCTTCACGCCGCCGGTCGAAATGTCGAGCAGCACCGCCGGGGCGGACGTCGGTGCGCCGCCGTTTTCCCACTCGACGGTCAGGGTCAGTGCGTGACGGTCCGTCAGTGCGAAGCGCCGAGGGCGGTCGATGGGCTCGTTCACGCTGGTTTCGCAGGTTGGGAGCTCGGGTGCGACTTGGCAAGCGATGGTGCGACCAACGAACACGTCTTGGTCACGGAGAATCCTAGCTCATTCTCGGCCCCAAGGCGTCCTTGGCCGTCCCACGGACCGGCGCCGGGTACGGAGGCGCCGAATGTGCCGGTTTCGCGGTTGAGATTAATGATTGACGCGCTTGTACTCGCCGAAGTTCCGCTCGGAGAGCGTCTTGAGGAACGTGTCGAACACGTTCCCCTCCGTCCCGACGCCGATGCCGATCGAATTGATCGTCACGCGGCGGGTGCGATTGAGCCTGGTGATCACTTCCACGATCGCGTCGGGCCCCACAACCTTGCCGCCGTGCGGGGCGCCGTCGGTCAGGAAGTAGACCGCCTCGGTGTCGAAATTGAACGCCGCTTCCAGCGCGTCATATGAGGCGGTTTGCAAATTCAACCCTTGCGAGCGCACGAACGCCGCCGCTTGCTCCTTGTTCTGCGGGCTGGCCACCATCAATTCCCTCGACCAGGTCCCCACGCGCGAATTGAACACCAGCACGCCGAAATAGACGCCCGGCGGCAAGTCGTTGATGGCTTTTACCAGCTCGCGCTTGGCGGCCTCGATCCGGCCGCCCTTCATGCTCGCGGAGGTGTCCATCACGAACAGCAGCCGCGAGGCATAGACGGGCAACCCGTAATACGACGATGATGACGCCTTGGCGCCCAGTTCGGCGCGGGCGACGGCGCGATGGGCGGCGGGTGGGAACTTGAAATCTTCGCGGTTCGCTTCCCACCAGGCGAGCCAGGCCTCGCTGTCCAGCCCGTACTGCTTGCCACTGATGCCGGTCAGGTACTGCACGATGTCGGCCCGGACCTCGCCCTGGATCGTGACCAAGAGGTCGATCAGGACCTCGACGGCGTCGGGCTGGTCGACGCGGGCCAGCGCCTGAATGACCGAACGGCGCAGGGCGAACTCGCGGAGGAACAGGGGGGACTTAGTCAGCTTGACCAAAGTGGAAACGCTGACCTCGTCGCCCGCCGTCCCCAGGTCGTCGGCCAGCGTGACCAGGAGCAGCAAGCCCCCCTCGGGCGAGCTGGCGGCTTGTTCCAGAAGTTTCAGCGATTCCTTTTCGACTTCGACCAGCTTCGAGGCCAAGAGCACGGCCAGCGACGCGCAGGTGCCCGGATCGGCATTGCCGCGCTTCACATCTTTCTTGACCTCGCCCAGCAGGAAGTCACAGGCGTCCTGGTTGTCCTTGAACGAGAGCAAGGTTTCATAGGAGGCCCTTCGGACGTCGTCGTCCTGGCTGGCGAGTCCCATTTGCACCAGCAGCTTGGCGGCGTCGGCCGAGGGATAATCGACCAGCTTGCGAACGGCCGCCACGCGTGCCTCGGGCTTGCGGCTTTTCATTTGCTGTTGAATGCCGCGACGCGCGTACTTGAATTCCTTGGCTTCCTTGGAGGTCTCGGCCGCACGGAGGGCCGCCGGAAAGACAAAACAGGCTATCACCAGCACCGCGGGCCCATGGAACGTTCGACCTCGCATGACCGCCTCCTCGCGATGGAAACCAGGCGCCTGGGGACCCAAAGGAACATGACGCGCCACTCAGGCCCTTCGCCCCAAAGAAGTTGGGCTCTCCGTACCATTCTCCCGCCGGGCCGCCGAAGTGTCAATTGTTTGTCGGAAATGACAAATAGAATTGCTTGAGCTGCTCTCGTCGAGGCAGTGCGTTCAGGATCGTTGGCCCACGAGCAGCGATTTGTAGTGGTGGGCCTGGATGTCGAATGTGAGTTTGATCAGTTCGTGGAGTTCATCGAGATCCCGTCGCGGCACGCGCGGGTAGCTCTCCAACAGCAAGTCAATCGCCTCACTCAGTAGTTTGTGTTCGACCAGGAACGACCAGTAGGTCTGTAATTGCGTCATGAAGACCTCGGCGTCGGCCGGCGTCGCGCGCAATGCCTGAAGCCGCAGGTCACCTGCCCGGCGATCATCGCCGATCGCCTCGTAATAGAACGCCAGCAGGCTGCAGCGGTCGGCGACTTGTGGCGCGCTTTCGGCAAACTCGTGAAACGCGGAGAGCACGAGCTGACGCTCTTCTTGCCACTGCGTGCCCTCGAGCTCGGGCAGTAGTGCGAAGTACGCATGGTGGAACAGGACGTTGCAGGCATCGAACAGGAGTGAGAATCGCTCGGGGGGCATCTCGCCATCGCGGTGCAACGCGAGCACGGGCACGATGCCAAGGGTGATCGCCGTTTCCATGGTCCTGCGGCGCAGCCGGACTTCGGACTTCCCCTTGTGCGCCGCGTCCGCAACGAGTTGGCTCAATAGTGCAAAATCGAATTGCTTGACCAAGCACGTGACCTGCTGAACATTGGCGGCGATCTTCGGAGAACGCGAGACGGTCGACTGGAACTCGAAAGTCCCGTTCCTCGCCACGATACGTTGGCCGAAAACCTGTTGGACGAGCGCGATTGCCTGATCCACACTGGTCAGTGATTCCTGCTTCACAAGCAGCTCTCGGTATTTTCGGATCAGTTCCTTCATCAGTGATGATCCGCTCGCTGGGACGGCCTACGCGAAATGTTCTTTGCCCGGTCGTTCAACCGCTTGCACTCCTTCGGTTCGCCGGAAAGCAAATGTTGGCGCGCTTCCGCGCGCAACTCACGCTCACGGCGTTCTTTCTCATCGGCGGGCAATTGATGATCGGGATCGTCGCCGCCCAGGGTGGTTCTCGGCATTTATTCCTTCGTCACCGTTTCGTCCAGGTTCAAGATCACGCCCGCCACGGCCGTGTACGCAGCAAGCTCCGCGACATCAAGGCGCTCATCGCGAGGCGATTCGCCGACGCTGAGCGACTTGAGCGCCGCCCCCGGCTCGGCGCGGTAATGGGCCAGGTGGTCCTGGAAGCCGCTCACCAGGATTCCGAGCTCCGCCGCCGCGGGAGGCCGCGCGACGGCCAGCTTGAAGGCGTGTGCGATCCGATCCTCCGGCGTAGCGCCCCCCTCGACGATCGCCCGCTCGGCCAGCTTCCGCGAACACTCGACGAACGTGACTTCGTTCAACAAGGTCAGCGCTTGCAGCGGCGTGTTGGTCCGCGTCTCGCGCACCGTGCAGGTCTCGCGCCCGGAGGCGTCGAACGTGATCATCGTCGGCGGCGCGACCGTCCGTTTCCAAAACGTGTACATGCTCCGCCGATAAAGCGACTCGCCGTGGTCCTGCGCGTAGTCGACGCCGGCGAGCTCGTTCCATAGCCCGTCGGGCTGGTAGGGCATCACGCTCGGTCCGCCCAGACGCTCGACCAGCAAGCCCGCGGCGGCAAGGGCCTGGTCGCGGATCATTTCGGCCGAAAGCCGGAACCGCGGGCCGCGGGCCAGGAGCCGGTTCTCCGGATCGCGATGCGCCAAGGCCGGCGTGACCTTTGAAGACTGCCGATACGTGGCGCTGGTGACGATCGAGCGGATGATAGCCTTCGTGTTCCATCCGTTGCCGGCGTACTCCGTGGCCAGCCAGTCGAGCAATTCCGGATGGCTGGGTGCCTCGCCCTGGGCGCCGAAATCGTCGACCGTCTTCACCAGCCCCGTGCCGAACAGCATCTGCCAATAGCGGTTCACCGCCACGCGGGCCGTCAACGGGTTGGCCGGATCGACTAGCCAGCGAGCCAGATCCAGCCGGTTGACGGAGCCAGATTGATTGACGGGGCCTGGGTGGTTGCCGGTCGCGCCGGCGTTCAACGGCGGCATGCTGGCCGGCACGGCCGGCGCCACGCGTTCGCCGTGCTTGTCGTATTCTCCGCGGACCAGGATGAACGTATCGCGTGGCGTGGGCAGTTCTTCCATCACCATTGTCGTGGGAAAACTCTCGACGAGCGCCTTCCGCCGATCGCCCAGCGCGACGACTTGCCGCCATGCCTGGCGAATGGGCTCGGGCGCCGGTTCGGCGAGGAAGTAAGCGCGGAGTTTTTGGGCGTGGGCCGGCGTGCGCCGCTCCACGGGGATCGAGACGATCTGATCGATCGTTTCGGCCGTGGCCACCACTTGCACCTCTTCCGGCGTCAGCGTTCGGTCGTAGACGCGCACGTCGTCCAAGAGGCCGTGGAATCGGCCCTCCGGACCGCCCCCTCCGCCAATCCGCAACGGCTGAGCGGTGGCGAAGGTCTGGTTCAGTTCGTCGAGCCGGACGGCCATCGGCTCGGGAGATCCGTCGATGTAAACTTTGACTCCGTTGGCGACGCGCGAGCCATCGTAGGTCACCAGCAGATGGTGCCACTGGCCCGGAAGCAAGCTCCGCTCGGTCTCGACCCGCAGCGCGTCGTCGAGCCAACGCTTGACCAGATTGACCTGCACTTTGCCGCCGGCCAGTGCGACGTAATAACCATCGGCTTGCTCGGCATCGGTCATTCGCGACACGAGCGTGCCGCCGCGGTCACTTTGCGGTCGCACCCACGCCGCGATCGAAAATCGGTCGTAATAGCCGAAGGAGCCGACGTCGCCCGCGTCGATGGTTTGGTTTCCGTCGAAGGCGCAAGCTTGGCCCAGCTTGCCGGGCTCGAACGCTCCCTCGCCCGCTTCGAACCGTTCCCCTTCGAGCCGTCCCCCCTCGAACCGCGCGAGCGCAGGGTCGGCACTGCCCTCCGGCGGCCCCGGCTTCTTGACGGGTGTGACGATCTGCTCTCCCCGCGTGGCTACGGGTCTTGGCGGCAGCGGTCCCGGGCCGACGGCCGGGGCGTGGTTCGCCGGATCGCCGTCAAGGGGGTATTGGACCTCAAGCCCGGTGGTGATTGTCCAATCAAGGGGCTGCGCGGCAACGAACGACTTTTCCCAATCGGCCTGAGCGGCGGCCAGTTGCGGCGACAGCGCCGCGAAGCGGGCCTGTGCGGCGGCAAGCTGCGCCCCGACCTGCGCGAGCTCGTCGCGCTCGCGCGGCGTCGGCGCCTTGACCATCGGCGGCGAGTTGCCGAATTTGACCGCCTTGCCTCGCTCGGGCACGTTGTTGAAGAACGCGAACAGTTGGTAGAAATCGCGCTGCGAGAGCGGGTCGAACTTGTGATCGTGGCAGCGGCAGCAGCCCATCGTCAGTCCGAGCCAGACCGTGGCGGTCGTGTCGACGCGATCCACGACGTACTCGACGGCGTATTCCTCGGGCACGATCCCACCCTCGGCATTGCCGCGATGGTTGCGGTTGAAGCCGGTGGCGATCCGCTGGTCGAGCGTGCAACCCGGCAGCAGATCGCCGGCCAGTTGCTCGATGGTGAATTGATCGAACGGCAGGTTGCGGTTGTAGGCATCGATCACCCAATCGCGCCAGCGCCACATGAACCGTTCGCCGTCGCTCTGGTAGCCGTTGGTGTCGGCGTAGCGGGCGCCGTCGAGCCAGCGGGTCGCCATCCGTTCGCCGAAGCGGGGCGAATCGAGCAGCCGGTCGACCAGGTTCTCGTAAGCACCTGCCGACGCATCGGCCAAAAAGGCATCGACCTCGAAAGGCGTAGGCGGCAGTCCGGTCAAGTCCATGGTCACGCGGCGAATGAGCGTGGTCCGCTCGGCCTCGCCGGCCGGAGCCAACCCTTCGCGTTCGAGTCGTGAGTAAATGAAGGCGTCGATCGGATTGCACACTTCCTTGCCGCCAGCGACGGCCGGAACGGAGGGGCGGCGCGGAGGAATGAAAGACCAATGGCCCTGCCACTTCGCCCCTTGCTCGATCCAGCGGCGGACCAGTTCGATCTGCTCGGCCGAAAGTTTTCGGCCGGAGTCGACCGGCGGCATCCGCTCGTCGGGATCGGTGGAGGCGATGCGGCGGTACAGCTCGCTGGCGGCCGGATCGCCCGGCACGATCGGCCGCGTGCCGTCGCGCTCGGCCCCTTCGTTCATGCCCAAGGCCGCGGATTCGATGTCCAGACGCAGCTCGGCCTTGCGCTTGGCCTGGTCGGGACCGTGACACTGGAAGCAGTTGTCGCTCAACAGCGGCCGGATGTCGCGGTTGAACTCGACGGCGCCGTCCGCCGCCGACAGGCGCGCCGGTGCCGGCCAGGCCAGCAAGGCGAGCGCCACGAACGCGTTGAATGGTTCAAGTCGACGGCGGTGCATACCCCATTCCACCACGCCGGAGGAGAAAAGTCCACATGCCGTGCGCCTGGACTCATCGTTTTGCACGCGTTAAGATACTCGGTTCATCTAGCCCGCCAAAGCCGAAAGAGAGAGGAACCACGGTCCCCATGTCGAAAGATACGATGCCCAAAGATACCATGTCCAACGATACCAACGTCCATTGGCACGCCCATAGCGTCACCCGCCCGGAGCGCGAGGGCCTGAACGGCCACCAGGGGTGCGTGATCTGGTTCACGGGGCTCAGTGCCTGCGGCAAGAGCACGATATCGAACCTGGTGGACCACAAGCTCCATTCGCGCGGCCTGCACAGTTTCGTGCTCGACGGCGACAACGTGCGACACGGCCTGAACGCCGGGCCGGGCATGCTCAAGGAACGGCACGGCGACGAGTTCGCCAAGCGCTTCGGGCTCGGCTTTTCGGCCCAGGACCGCGAAGAAAACATCCGCCGCATCGGGGCCGTCGCCAAGCTTTTCAGCGAGGCCGGCCTGATCACCCTCACCGCCTTCATCAGCCCCTACCGCCGCGACCGCGACGCCGTTCGCGCCACCATGACCCCCGGCGAGTTCATCGAGATCCTCGTGGACGCGCCGATCGAGGTGTGCGAAGCCCGCGATCCCAAGGGGCTTTACAAGAAGGCCAGGGCCGGGGAGCTCAAGGGATTTACCGGCATCGACGATCCCTACGAAGCGCCGCAAAAGCCGGAGCTGGTGCTCGACGCCGGGAAAAAGGACGCCGAAACGCTCGCCGAGGAGGTCATCGCCTACCTGACCAAGGCGGGCAAGATCAAGTAACGAGTGGCTAGCTGTTCGGAGACCGCCGCGCCGCCCGATGGACCAGCCAGAGACTGGCTGGTGCGTGTTTGAATGTGGAATTACGCATGGGGATCCGCGGTGTTTCAAGAGCTGGCGCAGAGATTCAAAATGAGTTGAAAGCAGTCGTCGTTGCCCAGGAGAACGGCAACGGAAGATTTTGCCATGCTAGCTGTGGCGAATTACGCGGTCAATCATGCGTCGCAAGGCAAGACGGTAGGAGCTCTCAAGGAACAGACCTGTGAGGTCGAGACGTGCAACCGACGACCGACGTGTTTGGGCCGCCGGGGCGCGAATGAGACATTTTGCCGCAAGAAGATGGTGGTGGCTGGTGGCAAGCGTCAGCAATGCCCCGGCTAGGATGCGACCGGGGCATCGCTGTGCTCTGCCCGCGGTATCCGCGCAGCGGGTCGGCTTGCCTTTACGCGTGCGATGTCGCGGCGCTTCCGAAGGGCACCAGAGTGTCCATGACTCCTAATTCGTCGTGGACGCGCTCGACGGTGTGCGTGTCGACCAGCGCCAACTGACCTCCGGCCGCCGCGAGCAACGCCAAATCGGCGAGTGCCGACAGTCGACGGACGATGCCGCCCGACAACTCGTGCAGTCGAATCAGAGCGTCGGGAGTGAAGGCCGGATGATTGCGTCCCGCGCGCGAAAGCGACTGTGTGACGAATTGCTCCGTGTCGACCAGGTCCCAAGGCACGATATCGATCCGCAAATCGGCCAAGTCCAGAAGTCGGCGGCCGAAGAACGAAACGCGCTCGGTTCGCCCGGCAATTACCAGCGTAAGCCTCGCGTCGCTGCCGGGCGCCGCGCGGCAGAGCCGGCCCACCTGGTCGAGAACTTCGGGGCCGGCGTCGTCGGCGTCGTCGAACAAGGCCACGGTCCGAATTCCCTGCCAACGGTTCTCGGCCAGCCGGTCGCTGATGGCACGCCAGAGCGCGAACGGGCCGTCCGCTCGGTCGGGGCTTAGCCCCCAGTCGGCTGCGAGTTGCCAGAGCAGGTCGTGGAGCTCCATGCCCAACAGGCTGACTTGCGAAACCTGGCAGCCCGCGTAACGCAGTTGCCTGGCGAAGATTTCCAGCAGCAAAGATTTGCCATTGCCACTGGGCGCCAAAAGCAACCCCAGACGCCGCCCTCCCTCCGCGAGAAAATGCAGCCGGGCCAAGGCCTCTTCGTGCGACGGGCTCGGTAGGTAACGCCGCGCATCGACCCCGTCGGAGAACGGCTTCTCGCGCAAACCCCAATAGGCGTGGTACATCGGGTTTTCCTTGGGCGTGAGGGGATTGGGGGGATGACGAGGGGATAAGATAAGGGGATGACGAAATCGGCAAATTCCCTATCTCTTGTGTAATCGGTAGAATTGGCCCGATGACTTGAAAGAAGCTGTTAGGCGATAGGCGTTAGGCGATTGGCTCGATCGGGTTCGCAAGAAGGCGGGCCGCTGTCGCGAGTCACGGTAGCCTAACGCCTATCGCCTGACGCCTATCGCCTCCGTAACGCCTCCCATGCCCGACCGCTTTTACGTTCCCGAGCCGATCGCGTCCGAGCGGGTCACTCTGGGAGGCGAGGAAGCGCACCACCTGATTCACGTCTTGCGGGCAAAGGCCGGCCTGGCGGTCACGCTGTTCGACGGCGTCGGCAGCGAATTCTCGGCGCGAATCGAACGCGTCGGTCGGACCGAAGTGGAACTGGCCGTCGAAGGCAGCGCCTTAGTCAGTCGAGAGCTGGCGATCGAGCTGACACTGGCCGTCGCCTTACCCAAGGGGGACCGACAGCGGTGGTTGGTCGAAAAGGTGGTCGAACTTGGGGTAAGGCGCCTGGTGCCGTTGCAGACCGACCGGAGTGTCGCCGAACCGCTCGAAAAGGCGCTCATACGGCTGCGGCGGACGGTGATCGAGGCCTCGAAGCAATGCGGCCGGAATCGGCTCATGGAAATCGCGCCGCCGCGAAATTCAATCGAGTGGTTTGCCGAGCCAGGTTCGATCGGCGTGGCCGACCCTTCACGTCGGCGCGCCATGGCCGATCCGAGAGGTGCCATTGGCGCGAGAGAATGGTGCGAGACTTTGCGGTCAACGACGGCGATGCGATCAGCGCTCGTCGCTGTTGGTCCCGAAGGAGGCTGGACCGATTCGGAGCTGGAGTTGGCCCGCGCTCACGGATGGGACGTATTGAGCCTGGGGCCACGAATACTGCGGGTCGAAACGACCGCGGTGGCGCTGGCGGCATTTTTCGGATTGGAATAAGTCAATCATCAAGACCCGCCCGCTTGCGAGCGCGCGCCCGAACTTCGGTCCATGTCGTCGCCGTGACGCGACCCTCGTCGTATCCGGCCGAGCGGCTTTGGGCTATAGCGATCCATTCGTCGGTTGGCATGGGCCATTCGGTTGAAGGAACATCTTCCCAAAGCGCATCGACTAAACGCAATCGATCCATTGGTGCCAGTGTCCGGGCAGCGTCAAGAACTTCGTTAAAAGTTGACATTGTCAGCCTCAATTTCCACGTGGACATTACGATAGCCTACGTGTCCAGGTTCGACGAGTCAATCGACTCCGCATACGGGCGTGCAGCCCACCAAACCAACTGCGGCCGGCTCATTCGGCCGTGGCGAAGCGGTCGGCGGCGCCGACGACCTCTTGAATCTTTTCGTCGGTCAACTCATCGGAGGCGAACACGAACCGCTCGACGATTTGCTTGCGGCGATAGAGCAACACGATCGCGCGGGCGTTTTCGGGCAGGTCGAGCGCGCCGGGACCACCGCTCTCGACGGGAATGGCCAAGGGAAGCGAAAGGCCTCGGCGGTGCGCCAATGTGGCCAGCGTCGGCTGCAATTCGGATGGGCGGCCGTCAAGGAACATCGCAAAACCGCGCAGTCCGTCGCCTCGGTGCGCGTCGATCGTGCGGTCGATCGCTTTGATCAGCGCCTCGCACTGGGCATCGAGCCGATGCACGCACACCAGCGCGACGGGCCTTGCCCCGTACTTGCAGACGAGGCAGGTCGCCAAATCGGGTCGCCGCCCCATCACGTCGCGCACGTAGAACGAAGGCACGGCGGCGCCAACCTCGCACCCCGCCGGTTGCCCTCGGATCGCCTCATCAGCCGACG
>Ga0307373_10009920_pt1 | contig 14118 bp, 11 predicted proteins | sample OX2MG_FD_202534 | JGI IMG/M metagenome (GOLD analysis project Ga0307373, IMG submission 202534) | Soil microbial communities from Risofladan, Vaasa, Finland - OX-2 | ecosystem: Environmental > Terrestrial > Soil > Coastal area > Acid sulfate soil | place: Finland: Risofladan, Vaasa | collected... | reverse complement strand
CGTCGTCTCCCTGCTCCGCCGACGTCCCCGTGACCGTGAGGTAGTAGCTCCCCCTCTTCGGGTCGTCGCCCTGGTTGAGCCTGACGTTGACGTCGAGCGGGGACTTTGACACGAGGTCGTCAACCTCGTCCCTGACGTCCTTGATTATGCTGGCGTACTCGCTCGCGTCCTTGATCTGGCCGCTCACCATCGCCGCGGCGACAGTGGTGTTGAGCTTCTTGCCCACCCTCATCCCCATGACCTTGACGTCCTCTCCCACAGCGGGGTACTTCTTCTTGAACTTCGAGGAGTTGAGCAGCTGCTCGACGGAGAAGACGACCTTCTCCGTCTCTGAGAGCGGCGCGAACCCCACACCCACGGAGGTGTCGTTGGCGACGGGCATCGCCTGTTTCCTGAGGAAGACGGCGACGAGGTCAGGAGAGCCGGCCCTTATCATCGTCTCGACGCGGGTGTGCTTCTTCGGGTCGAGGAAGCGCATCGTCCCACGGATGTAGTTCGCGACAGCCTCCTTCGCGATGGTCTCGACCGGCACCTCCTCGGTCTTGTTCCCGATCGGGACGACGTCGGTCGCCCTCCCCGCCACGAGGATGTAGATGGGGTCGATGACCCTTCCCCCTCCGAAGACCGCGTGCGACTTGCCGCCCACGAGCAGCCCCTTGTCGACGTTGTGGTGGAAGATGACGTCGAAGTTGTCGAGATAATACTTTGAGAGTGCTATTGAGACCGCCTCGCACGCCCCGTCGATCATGCTGTCGGGGTGCCCTATCCCCTTCCTCTCGACGATCTCCACCTCAAGGTCGGAGACGCAGTCGGGTAGCTGTTCGGAGTGGATTGACCTGTTCAACTACGAGCCACCTTCGAGCGCGGCGATCAAGCTACTAATCTCACAGAGAGTTATCGAGCTTCACGTAGAGGACGTTGTCCCCCCTCACTATCACCCTGCCGTAGTTCGCCGAGAGCCTGCCGCCCTCGAACTCCTCGGCGTCCTCGAGTATCACGTTCATGAACGCGTCCACGTTGGAGACCCTTCCTCTGTATTCAACGTCGGTCTTGAGCCGTATGGTCGCTTTCTTGCTTATTGCTTTCTGTAGGACGGCGAGGGGTCGCTTTGGCGTCTGTTGAGAACCGTTCACTTTGGAGCTTTCCGACCGACCTTTCGGCGTGAATAAAAACGTATCCGTGTCGAAGCGGCCTGGGGGCGAGCGCGGGTTTTGAAAGAGCGAAGGCCCGCGCGCAGCGTCGGTCTGGAGGTATGTCGAGAGGAGGCCGGGCGTCGTCAGGATGTCACGCACCAGATACCTGTGGCAGGGCAGACCGGCCTTCTCGTAGCAGAGCAACGTGACGTCCTGAACATCGCTCAACGCCGCAAGGGCTACGAGCGCCTCGAGGCTCTCAGGGCTCGCCCTTAGCTCCCCGATGAAGGATTCCTTGAACTCGTCCCAACTCTTCTTCCCGCCTCTGTAGCTGGAGAGCAGCTCGCGGCTCGGGGACAGAGGCTTGACCCACCGGTCGAAGCGGTCTCTCTTCACGCCGCGGGGATAATACCTCGTGATGAGCATCCTGACCCCGTCTGCCGGCTCCGCGGGCTCGTAGATGCTCTTCGTCGTCACCGGCAACCTCGCTCTCCCCTCCCCCATGGGAGAAGCGCGGGTGGACGGATATGCTTAGAGCCGGCAAGGGAGCCCGCCTATGGACGTGGCTTCGCATTGGATGGCATCCCGTCCTCCGTCGTTCTCAAGTCTGGTAATCGTGTATGCCGCTAAATAATGGGGGAGACGGTGGGCCGATGATAAGGGCTTGGACTCGCGAACCAGGGAAAGCGCAATTATCGTGGGGCTTATAGTGGCTGCCGTCGCGCTGAGCGGCCTGCTCGGCTTCTACGCCTCCACGATCGCTAACTCGGTCACGACTAACAATCAACCTCAGGCTCAGGTGGTCAACATGGACGTCATCCCCGACTACGGGGGCGCGGGGTATGACGCGTTCGTCCTCGCGGCAAATGCTGGGAGCGGTGTGGTTCCCACCCCAGCGACAAACACCACGGCGCCCGGCCCGAACGACAACAACGTCACCGTCAAGGCCGGCACGACAGTAGATTTCGTACTCACCACGATAGACACTGCGATCCTCCAGAACTTCTCCGACCAGGTCACCACTCCCTTCACCGTGTACAACGACACGGCGAGCGGCGTGGTCGCTACCCAATACGGCCAAGGCCAGTCGATCTCCAACATGCCGATAGGACACACGTTCACCATCACGGAGTTGGGAGTCAACATCCCCATCCCCGCGACCACGGTCGTACACTTCGCCGTGACCTTCTCGAAACCCGGGGTCTACATGTACATGTGCGACACGCCCTGCGGTCCCGGGATGGGGCTCAACGGCTACATGCAAGGGTACGTCGTCGTGACCTGAGCCTCGAGCGACCTAACGGCCAGGCTCGTGCGCAAGCGAAGCTTCATTCAGCCTAGAAGGGCGGCGAATCGACGGACGGGCAGCTCCGCATGGGCTATATGCAACGGCTCCGAGCGGCCCTGCCTCCCATCTTGAGACCAATGCGATTGGTTTCGGTCAATGTCAGCACTCCCCGAGAGATAGGCACGTCGAGAGGCAAGCCGGTCCTCTCGGCCATCCTCAAGGAGCCCATGGAAGGCCCGGTCTCCGTGAGGTGGGGAAATATGGAGGGAGACAGGCAGGCAGACCCCGCGGTCCACGGCGGCGAAAGGAAGGCGGTGTACGCGTACCCCTCGGAGCACTACGAATACTGGAGGAAGAGGTTCCCCGAGATGGACATCCCCTGGGGCTCCCTCGGTGAGAACCTCACCACGGAGGGGTTGCTGGAGGACGTAGTGCACTCGGGGGACGTCTTTGCGATTGGGTCCGCCCAGCTCGCCGCGACCCAGCCGCGCCTCCCGTGCTTCAAGCTGGGCATCAGGTTCGGCACCGCCTCGATCATCAGGACGTTCCTAGAGTCGGAACGGACGGGGTTTTACCTTCAAGTCCTGAGGGAGGGCCAGATCCAGGCGGGCGACGAAATCCGGCAGGTCAGCGCCAGCCCGGGCTCGGAGACGATCACCCAGATGGTCAGGGCGGTAAAGAAGCGGGCCTGACTCGCCCTCATCGAAGATGGGGAATGAAAGCTATTATCGTCCCCAGGGGACTTGACTTTGGTTCTCTTGGAGGAAAATGACGCGTCCAGGAATGGGCTGAGGTCATTCACATTCGCCGAGGCGCTAGAGGTCGCAGAGAGCCTGGGGAAGCTCCCCACAGGCTCCGCAGCCCTCGACGGGCTGCTGGGCGGGGGATACGAGGAGGGAAAGATCACGGAGGTCTTCGGGGCGAGCAACTCGGGCAAGACGCAGCTGGCCATCCAGGCGACCGTGATGGCCGCCGCGCGCGGGTGGAGGTCGGTCTACGTCGACTCGGAGTCAACCTTCAGGCCCGAAAGGGTCGTGCAGATGGCTGAGTCGAGGGGAATCGAGGCGAAGGCCGCGCTCGAGATGGTATACTGCCTGAGAGCCCGCGACGTCGACGCGCAGTCCCGCGTATTGGGGAGGATGGCGGACGACCCGCGGGTCGCATCAGCGAAGCTCGTAGTCGTCGATACCGTCACGAAGAACTTCACCTTGGAGTTCCCGGGGAGGGAGAGGACGGGCAGGCGCCAGGGCGCGCTAGGCGCGTACCTCAACCGCGTCGCGCTCGACGCGTACATCCACCGCAGGGCCGTCCTCCTCACAAACAGGGTGGCCTCGATAACCGTCGACGGGATGAGCCGGGACGTCAACGTTGGCGGCCTGACCCTCGGGAGGTTCGTCAGCAAGTCGATCCGGCTGAGAAGGGAAGGCAGCTACGTCTATGCAAGCGTCGAGTCTCCACGAGGAACGGGGCAGCAGGTCAAATGCCAGATATCAGAGAAGGGCTTCGAGTAGAGCCTCGCCCGCCCGACAGCCGGCCATCGTAGGTAGCGCGGCCTAATATAGGGCCGTCTCTCCGTTCGGGCCAAGGTCATCTTGAGCAGCCTCACGACCAAGGTCCTTGCGGCGTTCGTTCTCGTCGTCGTCATCGCCTGGGCCGGGGGAACCTACCTTCAGTATGGCCTCGACCGGACGCCCGCAGGCACGTCGTCGGCGTCCGCCGAGGCGTCGACATCCGGCTCCTCATCGAGCGTGGTGACCAGCGCCGGGGGCGGCCCCTCCGCAAGCTGGCTCCCGGACAATCCTGCACTCGTGGGGAACTCCTCGAAGATCGACACCCCTCCGGACTACGGCGCGCTCGCGAATTTCACCCTCAGCGTGATAAACGGCGACAGAGCCTCTGCAGGACTGGCTCCGGTCGCTCTGAGCAGCGTGCCCTCAGGCCAGCAGCACGCGGACTCGATGGCATACTTCGGATACTTCAGCCACTGGGACAACCAAGGATACAAGCCGTACATGCGCTACACGCTCCTCGGCGGGACGGGGAGCGTGTCTGAGAACGCCGCGCTCAACTACTGCACCACGTCACCGCCCGATACGAAGCACCCCGCAGCCGCGCCCTGCTCACTGCAATCGGTCGAGAACGCCATCAACGGGTCCGAGTGGATGATGATGAACAACGACAGCACGTGCTGCAACAACGGGCATCGTGCGAACATTCTCGACCCCCTGCACGACCGGGTGTCTGTGGGCGTCGCGTACAATTCGACGACCGTGTACCTCGTGGAAGACTTTGAGAACAGCTACATCGGCTCTGAATCGCTCCAAGTCTCCTCGGGGGTGGTGACCTTCCAAGGCGCGGTACTGCCTTACCAAAAGGGCTGGATGGAGAGGCCGTCCGGCGCGGAGATCTCGGTGTTCTACGACCCCACTCCGAGCGGCATCAGCGTCAGCGACCTCAACCTTCTGGCTTCCTGCGTCCAGTACAACGAGCTCAGCGAGCCCGCCTCATGCCAGTACCAGGGCGCCTACAACCCGGGGGCCCAGATCTTCACCATCTTTCCACCCTGCCCGCCTCAGGACGGGTGCAGCGGTGCGGCCAACTACACCTACGCGCAGGCGTGGCAGCTGAACTTCAACACCGGGCAATTTGACATCGTCTTCCCCATCGCCGTGCTCGAGGCAGCCCATGGGAACGGGGTGTACACGTTCTATCTATGGCCGTCTGAATCAACCCCAGACCCCATAACGAGCGTGAGCGTCTTCGTGACGGGCCAGTAGCCACTATCTCGGCCGGGTGGGCGAGGGAGCCATACCAGGGGTCGACGGACGCCTCTAGAAACGAACGGTCGCGCGAGACAGGCCCTTCCAACGGCTGCTCCGGGGCTTCTTCCGAGGCTCCGCGACAAAGGGTTTCTATCGCGACCCTCCGCGAACGTGAAAGGTAGCCGTTGAGAGCGCTCTTTTCGGGGCATAGGCATTTAAGCAAACGAAAGCAATGCGTCCGTGACCAATGCTCTCAAGCAGCATGATTAAGGAAGAAGTCGACGAGATCATCGAATCACTGGCTCACACCAAGCTCGAGGACGCACGGCAGAGGCTCGCCCACATGGCGCCGAAGGTGACCTCGGAGTACGGCAAGGGCGCGCTCCTCGCGCTCAACGGGATATTCAACGTGACCGAGAACAGGACGCCCGACAAGATGGCGGACGCCGACAAGATACTGCGCGCGGTCGAGAGGCTCCCCAGGATCCAGATGATGGACGACCTCGACAAGGGCTACCTTCAGACGCTCGGCAAGTGGGCGAAGCGCGTCAGTTCTGATGCGCCTCCAAAGAAAGCAACCCCCTAGCGCCCGCTCCAAGGATTAGAGTCATCGTCTCGTCCCCATCACGGCTTCATTTAGTGGGCCGAGCCCGCGGAACCGCGCAGGCCATTATGTTTTTGGAGGCGATCGACTTGACGGTTTGCAATCGCGCAAAATAACAATTAGGTCAAACCATGATTTAACGACCTATGCTCCGAAACCGTACCCGGACTCGCCGGTCAAAGATTCAAGTAAGCAATGCCCAGCGTGTAGAGCAGAACCCAGCTGAAGACGAAGAGCATAAGATAGCCCCCCACCCCTGTCGTGTAGAGCTTCCGCTGCTGGTCCTTCTCGAACCCCTTCCCGACCGTCCACTTCAGGACGTAGAAGGTGGCGAGGTAGACGAAAAGCCCAAGGAGGATGCCCGTCGAGTAGTCTGGGCTCAGCCCGTTCACGCACGCCCCCCCGCTCGTAGGCGGCGGGACGAGAACCTTGCAGCCCGTCAGGAGCTCCGCGGAGACCCCGACGACGACTCCCAGCCCCGTCCTGAGCCAGTATATCTTGTCAAGCACAGTGAAGGGCAACAAAAATCACTCGATTACGGAAGCTCAAATTTAGCCGAGCCCGCAGTAGGTTAATAAAACTTGCACGGAGTCAGCCTCTCAAGGCGCGGGTTGAGAGGAGATGTCGTTGCGTTCGGACAAGCTTCAGGGTTCGCTTTCTGGCCTCGAGTTCAGGGTCCTCTCCAAGGAGATCTCTTCGGCGCTCGCGGAGACATACGTCTCCAACATCTACTCGATAGGCGAGAGCCAGCTCCTGAGGATGAGGAGGTCCAGCGGAGCCGAGGGCGAATCGACGGAGGTGTCCCTAGTGCTCTCCCCGAAGCTTGGCGCATGGATAACTGAAAAGCCCGCCCGGGTGGAGACCACCGAGTTCACCACCGCTCTAAGATCGCACCTGCTAAGGGCCAGGATCCAGTCGGTCACGCAGTTCGACCTCGACCGGGTACTCATACTGGAGTTCGAGGGGAAGGGAGACGAACGCTTCAAGCTCGTCCTCGAGCTGATGCCACCTGGGAATATCGTGCTGACTGGGCCTGACGGGAAGATATCCCTCATCCTCCGCGACGTCAAGACCGAGGCGAGGAGGCTTGCGAAGGGGTACCCCTACATTCCGCCTGCCCAGACGCGCGCTTCGCTCGAAACGGTCAGCCGCGAAGACGTGACGAAGGCGCTTGCGAAGGAAAAGACACTCGGCCGCGCCTTGGGGAAGGGGCTCTCGATCCCCAGGAGGTATGTGGACGAAATACTCGCCCGGCTCTCGCACGGCCAGGAGGACCCGACCGAAATCCCCGAGAAGGAGGTCGACCTCATCATGACGACGGTCAGGGAGTTGCTCGAGAGCCTAGAGGACCACTCGTGGCCATGCCTTGTGAGGACAGACGAGACGACTGTGGAGGTAATGGTGACCCGTCCCACGGGCAGGGAGGTAGTCGAGTCCTCGCCGACCCTGAGCCCGGTGCTCGACAAGCTGCTATTCTCCGACCTCTTGACCACGGAGGAGGAGAACGTAGCGCGGGCTGAAAGGGCCGAGGCGGGCGGAGAGGGGAAGATTGACGCGCACGAAAGGAGGGCGATGGAGTACAAGGCGACCATCGCCGACCTCGAATCTAAGAAGGGAGGGCTCGCGAAGCTCTCGGCCGAGCTGAGGAAGCTGGCACCCCTGGTTAGGGCCGCCCCCGACACGGAGCAGGCCCTGGAGATCGCAAAAGCGTCGAAAGTCCTCCCGAGCGACCTCCTCTCCTCGCTGGACGTGCTGGCGGAGAAGGGGCAGGCGTCAGTCGCGTCGGCCATCTTCGACCGGGCGAAACGGGCGGAGAGCGAGGTCAAGGACATCGACACCGCGGTCAAGGGGCTGCAGTCGAAGCTCAAGAGGGAGAGCGGGAAGGGCGAGACCGCCCGCATGAAGGCGATCCCTCTCTCGAAGGCGAAGAAGGAATGGTATGAGAAGTTCAGGTGGTTCTTCACGACGGGTGGGAAGCTCGCCATCGGAGGGCGAGACGCACAGACCAACACGACCCTGATACGGAGGCACCTTCAGGAGGGCGACACGGTCTACCACGCCGACCTGTTCGGCTCGCCCTTCTTCGTTCTCAAAGGAGGGAGGGAGCAGACTGAGCAAGAGGTCAGGGAGGTGGCGAAGGCGACGGCGACATTTAGCAGCGCATGGAAGACCGGGTTGGGCGCGGCGGATGCGTACTGGGTCAGCCCGGAGCAGGTGAGCGCGGCGGGGCCGAGCGGCGAGTACCTCGCCCACGGCTCATTCGCCATCAACGGGAAGAAGAATTTCGTCACTAAGAACACGGTGGAGGTTTCGGTCGGCGTCGATGCGGGGGGAAGAATACTCTCAGGGCCAGAAGAGTCGCTGATGAAAGTGACGAAGGCCTATGTCACCCTAGTCCCGAGCAGGGAGAAGCCTTCCGACACGGCAAAGCGCGTCCTCCACGAACTGAAGCCGTTCTCCAACGCGCAGATCTCCCTCGGCGTCGACGACGTGCTGCGCATGCTCCCTGCGGGCGGCGGCAAGATAATCAGGAGACGGGAGGACAAGAAGCTCGCATAGGCGGTTGGTCCGAAGAGCTCGAGTTGAATGGCGACCATCATCTACGACTACTTTTCAGGACCGGTCGCCTCCCCGTCAAGAAGCGTTATTATCAGGCGAACGGGCGCAGCTCTCGCACCCTATTGAGAGTCTCCAGGAGAGGTCTCTTCAAGATCATCATCGGCGGCGTCGCGACGACGGCCGCGGGCGTCACGGCCTTGGTCCTTGGCACAAAGCAGGGAAGGGCAGCCTTTGAGTCTCTCGTGCCAGCTGCCACGCCGGCGGCAAGCAATGACATCGTGATGAGCTTGAATGGTAGCGAGGTGCGCATCACGGCCAAGGCAAATCGGACGCTCCTGAAGGTCCTGAGAGAGGACCTGAGCCTCACCGGGACGAAGCCGGGCTGCTCGAACGGAGAGTGCGGATCTTGTACCGTGCTCCTCGACGGGATGCCCATCTACTCTTGCCAGAGGCTTGCGGTGGAGGTGGACGGCCACCAGGTCACGACGATAGAGGGCGTCGGTTCCGTGGGAAGACTCAGCGCCCTCCAGCGGGCGTTCATCGACGAAGGGGCGTTCCAGTGCGGCTACTGCACGCCGGGCTTCATACTCTCCGCGACCGCCTTGCTGCAATCTAACCCCAACCCCAGCGCAGACGAAGTACGCGAGGGGCTGTCAGGCAACATCTGCCGGTGCGGCAGCTACCCCCATATCACCAACGCTGTCCTTTCGGCCGCAAAGGGGGTAAACTCGGAGTGAGCAACCCTGTGGTCGGGACGAGCGTCCCCGACGTACGCGGCAAGGAGAGAGTGACCGGGACCGCACAGTACACCATCGACCTCAGCAGGCCGAACATGCTAGTCGGGCGCGTCGTGAGGAGCACATACCCCAACGCCAAGATCCTGAGCATAGACACTTCGAAGGCCGAGAGCCTTCCCGGGGTCAAGGCCGTCATCACGGGAAAGGACGTGCCGGAGATACCGTTCCCCCCTTTCCTCTCATACGACATGAGGGTCCTGGCAGGTGCGAGCGACAGCTACGTGAGGTTCGTGGGAGACGAGGTCGCGGCGATTGCTGCGGAGACGGAGGAGATCGCGGACGCGGCGGCCAAGCTCGTCGAAGTCGGGTACCAGCCGCTCCCTTTCAACCTCGATGCGAAGACGACGACGCAGCCCGGAGCGCCGGACGTGGAATCTAGTCTGGGGTACCCGGGGAACGTGCAGTTGGGATACTCGCCTCTCGTGATGGCAAGGGGTGACGTCGACGCCGGGTTTGCCCAAGCGGACGTCGTCTTCGAGGGGGAGTACCAGGTGCCGCCTCAACCGGCCGCCTCCCTGAGACCCTTCTCATGCCTCGCGGAATGGGACGGACCCAACCTCACGGTCTACAACGACAGCCAGGTCATCTTTGTGAGGCAAGGAGAGCTGGCAGACCTCTTAGGGATACCCACCGCAAACGTGAGAGTGGTCTCCCAGTACATGGGAGGAGGTTTCGGCGAGGACAACCTCTACAGGTTCATCCCGCTCGCCGCCGTCCTGGCGAAGAAGACCTCGCGCCCTGTCAAGATGGTGATGCCGCAAGACTATGCGTTCGAGGGGTCTCCGAACAAGCGGCACGCCGCCAGCTTCACGGTGAAGTTGGGCGCGAAGAGCGACGGCACCATCACGGCCATGGACCTCCAGGCCACCTATGACAAGGGCGCCTATCTGGCGGGTGGCGCGTCGGTGCCATACGTCGGGGCCAGGGCCGTCTTCAACGGCTACCGCGTCCCCAACATGCGTTACACCACATACGCCGTCTTCACGGACAACCCACCGGCAGGCGCCTTCAGGGGATACGGAGGGGTGCAGTCGAACTTCGCCGTGCAATCTGCCATCGACGACCTGGCAGAGAAGCTAGGCATGGACCCCACGGACGTCCAATATCTGAACTGCATCAGACCAGATGACGTGCTCGAGATAGAGGGCAGGCCGGTCGACTTCACCCAGGTCGGCGGCTCGGCGTTCATGGAGGCGATAGAGAAGGGGAAAGCCGCGACCGACTGGAAGTCGAGGTGGAGCGCTTCCGGCGCGGCGGGCGCCCCAGGGCAAGTGCGGACAGGACTCGGGATGGCGCTCCTCACGTACGGGTTCGGGCACAAGCCTGACACCGCAAACGTATCCATCTACATCAGGCCGAGCGGGCAGGTCGACGTGATGACGGGGACCGCCGACCTCGGGGGCGGACAGCCGACGACCATCTCGATGATAGTCGCGGAGGAGCTCGGCGCGAGGTTGGAGGACGTCTCGATCTCGCTCGGAGACACGAACCTCCCTCCCGCCCCCTTCCTGGGCACCTTTGGGAGCCGGACTACCTTCATCGCAGGAAACGCGGCCAAGCTGGCCGCCGCTGACGCGAGGCAGAAACTTCTGGCGGCGGCAGCCGGAGTGCTGGGCACCACCCAGGACCAGCTAGGGACGAGCGGCAGCCAGGTTCTGGTCAACGGGTCGGACCAGAGCGCGACCTTCTCCGAGGTCGTGCGCAGCCTCCCTGGGGGAGCGAGCATCGAAGGGGCTGGCGAGTACGTCCACACGGCCCAGACGAGCAGATCGGGGTTCCAGTTCGGAGCGTGCTTCGCAGAGGTGGAAGTCAATCAGTGGACGGGGAAGATAGGGGTGAAGAAGCTCGTCATGGCCCAAGACTACGGTCGGGTGATAAACCCGCGGGCGGCAGAAGGACAGATGCAGGGCGCCGCGATACAAGGCCTTGGCTACGGGATACTCGAAGACTACGTAGTGGATGCGACGACGGCCCAATCAATCACGCGTGATTGGCTCTACTACCGCGTCCCAACGATCATGGACGTGCCGGAGATGTCATCGATCGCAATCGAGAACCCCGACCCGAGAGGGCCTTTCGGCGCGAAGGGCGGAGGGGAGAGCATGATCATCTGCACGCACTCAGCCATCCGGAACGCCGTGGCGAACGCCATCGGTGTCAGGTTCACCTCACTTCCAATCACACCGCAGATGGTCATAGAGGCCTTGAAGGCCGGTGGGGGGCGGTAGCTTGTCGAACGACCTCCCTCCCGAGCTCACGCCGAGGTCGACTCCTGAGTTCAGCTACATAGCGCCGTCCACCGTCGCCGACGCGATATCGCTGCTGGGGAGGTACGGGAGCAAGGCGAAGGTGATGGCCGGAGGTTCGGACCTGCTCAACCTCATGAAGAGGGACGCGATTTCCGAAGTTCCTGAAGTGATTTTGGACATCAAGAAGATTCGTGAGATGAGCCAGATGGCCTTCGACACAGCGGGCGGACTCTCCATGGGTGCCTTGGTGACGATAGGCGAGGTCGAGCGTTCCGGCGTCATCGCTGAGCACTACCCGCTGCTGGGCCAGGCCGCAGACCAGGTCTCTGTTCCTCAGGTTCGGAACGTCGCGACGGTGGGCGGAGCGCTGTCCCAGCAGGTGTGGTGCCCTTTCCTGAGGAACGCCCTGAAGTGCTGGAGGGCCGGCGGCGAGATCTGTTACGCTACCCTGGAAGGAGCGGACAACAGGTACTACCATAGCGTGATGGGTGGTGCCGACTGCTACGCCGTGCATCCCTCCGACCTCGCGGTCGCCCTCGAAGCCCTCGACGCCTGGGTCGTGGTTGCGGGTCCCTATGGGACCAAGACGATGCAGCTAGGCGACTTCCTCCCCGGAAACGTGTGGGTTGGGAGTCTCCTCCAGTCGCACATCCTCTCGCAGACAGAGCTGTTGACCGCAGTCCAGGTTCCTCCCCCCGCCTCAGGAAGGCGCTACGCGTACCTAAAATCGAGAGTGAGGAACGCGCTGGACTTTGCGACTGCGAGCGTGGCCGTGAGTCTCAGCGTCGAACAGGGCGTCGTCCAGGATTCGAGAGTGGTCTTCGGCGGCATCGCGCCTTCCCCGTACCGGGACCTCGGGGCGCAGGAGAAGCTGAACGGGACGTCCCTGTCGTCCGCCCTGCCAGAGGAGGTGGCTCTCGTCGCTCTGACGGGCGCGACCCCGCTTCAGAATAACGCATACAAGGTAGATGTCGCGAAGGGCCTTCTCAAGGAAGCGATTCTGGAACTCTCTGCACAATAGCGCAGACAGGCCGACTTCATTCAGCGAGCTGCCGGACGAAAAAGAATACCGCGGGGAGCGGGTCGACTGGCTCCGTCGAGAACCGGTTCGGAAGCTGTATTAACCAAATCGAGGAGAACGCGCCCACCCGATGTCCGAGCCGGTGCGCCAGAGCTACCTCTTCCTGCCATCCTACGCGCCCGCCTTGGTCTACCTCACGTTCTTCGCCGCAGGGCTCATCATGCTCTTCGGCCTCTATAGGCATCTGAGGGGCTACGGAATGGGGCTCGGGGAGTTCTTCTCGCTCTCGTCCAAGGACCTCAAGACGAAGCTCGGTAGGTTCTCGAAATACGCGTTAGGCCAGAGGAAGGTCCTAGAGGGCGGCTCGGGAGGGGCGATGCACGGCGCGATCTTCTACGGGTTCCTCATGCTCTTCCTTTACACAAGCCTGATCTTCGTCCAGTCGGATATCCTGCCCGTCTTCGGCGGTGGGATATTCATCAAGGGTAACTTCTACCTCACCCTCGAGTTCCTCGGGGACACCCTAGGTATCCTCTTCATCGTCGGGCTCGTGATGGCGGTCTATCGGCGATACGTCCAGAGGCTGGACAAGCTAAGGACGGGCTGGGACGATCGCGTTGTGCTGGGAATGCTCATCTGGATAGGCGTCTCTGGGTTCATCCTCGAGGCCCTGAGGTTCGTCGCCATCCCCTCGCAGTGGGCCATCTTCTCGCCAGTGGGGGACGCACTCCGGGGTCTCCTCGGGAGGACACTGGCGCTTTCGGTGGCGCAGGCGCAGGTCGTCTACCAGGGCTTCTGGTGGGCGCACATGTTCTCGGTAATGGCGCTGATTGCGGCGACACCCTACACGAAGCTCGTGCACGTCTTCACTTCTGCCTCGAACATCGTCCTCGCCCCGGAGAAGCCCCGCGGGCAGCTGAGCACCCCCTTCAGCCTCGCGACGATGCTCCAGACGGGCAATGTGGAGACACCCCCCAACGCCCACACCGCGGCCGACTTTTCCCCCTTGAGGCTACTCGCCCTAGACGCTTGCACCAACTGCGGGAGGTGCCAGGAAGTGTGCCCGGCCAACGCGGCGGGGAGGGACCTTTCGCCCAGGGACGTCATCCAGGACCTCGGGAAGCAATCGAGGACAGCTCCAGAGGAGGACGTCTTCGCGAAGGGCGTGATTCGCGAGAGCGAGCTCTGGGCCTGCACGACCTGCAACGCCTGCGTGGAGGCCTGTCCGGTCTTCATCAACCAGGTCGACTTCATCGTGGACTTCCGGCGGACTCTGGTCGCCGAGAACAGACTCGACCCCATGAAGCGCACGTTCCTCGAGAACGTCGGAAGGGCGAACAACCCCTTCGGGCTACCCCAGCAGGAGAGGCAGAGCTGGCTCGTCGCGGCCGGGGTGCCGACACTGAAGACGAACCCCCACCCCGAGTACCTCTATTGGGTCGGGTGCCAGGGGAGCTACGACCCCAGGGGGAGGAAGCTCACACAGGCGGTGGTGAAGATCCTCGACGCGGCGAAGGTCAACTACGCGGTGCTGGGGAACGAGGAAGCGTGCACGGGGGAGCCGGTCAGGAGGATGGGGGAGGAGGCGCGCTTCCAGGAACTCGCCCTCAGGAACATCGAGAACATCGCGCGCTCAGGTGCGAGCAAGGTGGTCGTCCACTGCCCGCACTGCTTCAACACCTTCCTCAACGAGTACCCCGAGTTC
>Ga0307373_10009919_pt1 | contig 14119 bp, 23 predicted proteins | sample OX2MG_FD_202534 | JGI IMG/M metagenome (GOLD analysis project Ga0307373, IMG submission 202534) | Soil microbial communities from Risofladan, Vaasa, Finland - OX-2 | ecosystem: Environmental > Terrestrial > Soil > Coastal area > Acid sulfate soil | place: Finland: Risofladan, Vaasa | collected... | reverse complement strand
CGGATTGGTCGGCGGGTCGATCCGGGCGACCATCACCGGCGGTTCCGGCGGGTCGCTGATCGCGGCCATCACGGTCAGGGCCGGCGTCGAAACGGCGATCTGCGTGCCGTTGCCCAGCACAAGAATGCTGCTGCCGTCGTTGCTCTCCATGACCGCGCGCACATCTTGGGGACGCACGAACACACGCCGTTGCGTCGTGTCGTTCGAGCCATAGATCAACCACTGAGGCATCAGGCGGCCCTCGCGAGCGGGGACGGAGGAGCGGCGCCAGCGGGAGCGCCGATGACAGGTGCTTGGTTCGGGCCGCCGCCCTGCATGCGCATCAGCGCCTGCATCGGCTGGGCCTGGGCGGCGCTGCGCGCCATGTTGAGGAGCGACATGATCTGCTCTTGCGGGTTCGACTCGCCGCCGTCCTGCAAGTGCTTGATCAGGGATTTCGTCGAGTTCAGCACTTCGCTGTGGAGCGGACTGCCGATCGGGATGTTGGGGAGCGCCCCTTCGAGGATCTTCACGGCGGCGCTGACATCGGCCATCGCCTTGACGGCGAGACCGGGGTTGCCTTGCGGCACGACCGCGCCACCGAGGTTGGGTGTCGCGGAACCGAGTTGTACGGGCGGATGCGGCATCCCCGGAGCGGCTCCCGGTACGGGCGGAGCACCACCGCCGATCGCCGGCATGGATGGTGGGGAGCCTGGGAGAGCGATGGGATCGGGCATTGCCTGCTGAGGTACGAGGCCGGTGTCGCGCGAGACCGCTGGCTGAAGGGGCTGGCGGCTCGCGCGATATCGCCGGAATTACTTCCGGTGCGACTTGCGGCCCATGTGGCGACCGCGGCGGTTGAAGCTCGTCATCGAAATCTCCTTCCTGATCAGGACAGATCCCCTTGCGGGCCATTCGCATATAGACGAAACGAAACGACGCCGATGGTGGAAAGAGAATAGATGTCACAAAACCGTACCTCTCGATTTCCAATCCCGGAATGACTTGCCTAAAAATGTACGGTAAATAGACACCCCATGAAGGGGTGCCCCGCTTGTTCCGATTTTCGCGTATGGCGTAAGGCGTTAGGCCTCACACAAACCGCGGCTGCCAGAAAATTGGGGTATTCCAGAGGTCAAATTCACATGTACGACGCGGGCAAGAAGACGCCCGACCGCACGCTTCGTTGGGCGATGCGTGCTATCTCAGAGGGGCTGTCGATCGATGAAGACGCCGGAACGGAGTACCCACGCGCTGCCGCCTGACGCGCAGGCGCTGCCGGCCGAAGGCGAGCCGCTCGACGAGTCCGGCTACGATGACGAGGACGAAGGCGACGAACCGACATCCGAGGGTGACCCCGAGGATGAGGACGTAGAGCAGCCGCTCGGCGCGGCCGACGGAGACGAGGAAGCGCCAGAAGACGCCGAAGGACCGGCACCAATCGGCGAACCTCCGACCGAAGGCGAACCCGTCAAGGTCACCCCGTTCAATAACCCGTGGCGCTTGATCGATGAAGCGCCGAAGGACCGGATCATCGAAGGCCGCCTCGGCGACGAGGAGGTCGGGCAGCCGATCCGCTGGCGCAACAGCCGCCGCCGGGTCGGGCCGAAATGGGTCGATGGCGGGGTTTGGCACTCGGCCGAGCTTCGCGGCGCGGTCGAACTCCACCCGGTCGAGTGGCGCGAGTATTTCCCGGTGCCGCTCCGGTTCGAACCGCAGAACGAAGCGGAGGCGGCATGACCATCCGATACCGGACCCGGTACACCTGCACCGCCTGCTCCCACAAATGGAAAGGCACCCCCGTCAGCGCGCACGAAGGCCTGACGCCGGAGCAGGACGCGCTCTACCAGGCCGAAATGCACGGCACGCCGCCGTGCCCCAACTGCGGCATCGATCAGAGGACGCGCGGCATCGACCTCACGCTCAACAAGGCCCCCGCCTCAGTCGGCCAGAGCCTCGGCGTCAAGGCGATCGACGAGACCGCGAGGATCGTCATGCAGGACTACGGTTTGACCGACCTGCGCAGCGATGTCCGGCAGGGCGAGACCACGGCCCCGAAGATCGCCCCCGCGTTGCAGGCGCAGGCCGACAATTTCTTCGGAGCTCCCGGCAAGCGGCGCACGATGGCGGCCCGCGACCCGCAGACCGGGCGCGTCGTCCCGCTGCGCACCAATCCGAACCTGATCGGCCGCGCCGCGATCGCCGGCGCCTATCGCCAGTCCAACGCCGCCACGGTCGGCGGCCTCAGCGAGGCGAGACGACTGCCGGTCAAGGTAATCGCGGGTGACACCACTGGACGGCGGTGATTTGTGTATGTCCCTTCCAATCTGAGGGAAATCGGCGACTTCGCCACTGATCTGGTCAATCGATGCTCGGTGTCCATGCGCCAGCGCATCGAGCGCGGCATCGTCTACCGCAACATCTTCCTGAGCGGCGACTCCGAGGGCACCCCGCAAATCTACAAGAAGACCTACGCCTACATCGACGACCTCGCGTCGATGCTCTATAGCCCGGTCGAACTGAAGCTGAACGTCGCGCCGCATGGTCGCGCCGGCCCGATCGACCGCGCGATGGGGCACGCCGCCGCAGCGCAACTCAACGCCGAACTGCGCCAGACCGAGGTGGACGAGCTTTGTGAGGAAGCCGTCCTGTGGTCGCTCGTCAAGGGCAAGACCTTCATAAAACTCGGATGGTCGAAAGCCGGCCTTGAGCCTGACCTCGTCATGCCCGAGCAATTCGGCGTTCTCGAAGAGGGTAAGCCGAAACTCTCCCAGCAGAAGGCCTTCTTCCATCGGACATGGATCACGCTCGACGATTTCCGTGATCGCGTCGCGGAACTGCGGCTGCCGCCACGCAAGGCGCAGACGCTGCTACGGTCAGTCAAAAAGTACACGGTCGGGCAGCCGGACAAGAATCAGTCCGACCAGTACTCCACCACCCGCATGGTCATGCTCGGCGGCCTCTACCCCTTCCAGGCGGCCGGCTCCCCGATCCCCGGCCAGCGCAGCAACCGCGGCATCGTCGATTGGCTCACCGCGCCGCAACCCCAACTCGCGCCCGAAACCCGGATCGAACTGGTCGCGCTCGACGAAGTGTGGGCGTGGGACAGCAGCGAAGAGGATTGGGTCACGGTCCAACTCGTCGGCCCCGACTGCGTGCTGACCCCAAACAGCATCCTGCTCAACACCTTCGCCGAGTACGTCGATCCCAAGACGCCGAAGGCCCTCCTCTCCGCGCACGAGTATCAGAAGAAGAAGGCCGAGAACCCGCTGCGCGGCAAGCACCCCTTCGTCGAATTTGCCCCAAATCCATTACCAAATTATTTCTGGGGCGATTCGGATGTGCGACTGGTCGGCGCGGTGCAGGAGGCGCTCAACGCCAGGATCAAGGGCATCCAGGGCGTCTTGCGCATGCAGGAGCGACCGGCGCGCATCATCTCCGGGGCGTCGATCAACCAGAACGCCTACGCCAAACTGAACAAGCCGGGCGGCTATCTGACTGATCCCAGCCCGCAGTTGAAGAACGAGACGTTGACGCCGCAGATGCCGCCGGATTTTTACGTCTCGCTCGACCGCTACGAGGGGATGTTCAACGACATCGGCGGTATGCCCTCGGTGGTGCGCGGCCAGGGCGAGTCCGGCGTCCGCTCGCAGGGCCATGCCGACACCCTCGTCCGGATGGCGAGTCCGCGCTTCAAGGATCGCGCGCTTCGGATCGAGCGCAGTGTCGACTCGGTCGGCGGCCTGCTGCTCGACCTCATGCGCAACCACAACCCCGAACAGCAGGTCGCCTGGGTCAAGGAGGCCTTCGCCGGCCCGTACAAGGCACACCCGCTCGACCCGATGCTATACGAGCCGCCGGCACCGGGCCTATTCGGTATCATCTTCAAGTATTCCGATCTATCACCGAACCTCCGCGTCTCGGTGGACGCTCACTCTGCCTCGCCGATATTCCAGCAAGACGAGCGTCAACTTATTTTCACCCTCGCTAAACTACAGGCGATCTCGCCGGAAGAGACCATCCGGTTGACGCACCCGCCGCGCGAGGACGAGTTGATCGAGGAACTGGAGCAGAAGGCGGCGGCTGAGGCCGCCTTCATCGCTGCGCATCCGGAAGTGCTACAGAAGGGTGCGCACGGCGGTCGGCGGAAGTAATGGCACGCTCGCAAAACCTTTCGGCATCCCTGAAGAAGCGGGCGCGGCGGCAAAAATGGCTGCCGCTTTTGATCAAGTTCCTGGCCGAACTCCGCATCCAATCGAAAGAAGTCTCAAGCTTTGATGACGAGCGCGGTGGCGCGCCTCTCGAACTTTGGGACTCGCAGAAGATGTTCCTTGAAACACTATGCGACGGCCTCGAAGAAGGTATTCACGAGTTTTACTATTTGAAATCTAGGCAGCTTGGAATCACCACGATTGGTCTCGCGATCGTTCTATTCTGGATGGCGGTACACCCCGGCATGATCGGCTGCATCGTGGCCGACGACGATGCTAACTCCGCCGGGTTCCGCGAGCAACTCACCAAGATCATGGAGTCGTTCCCGGAAGATTTCATCGGGGACGACTTCGCCATCACCACCAACAACCGGCACTTCCTGGCGTTTTCGAACAACTCCCGCCTCGATTTCCTGGTGGCCGGCAAGCACAAGACAAGCTGGGCAGAGTCTAAGGGTTACGCATTAGCGTGGCTGAGCGAAGTCAGCAAATACGGTCGGCAAGAGGGCATTGACAGCTTCAAGGAAACACTTGCTCAAACCAATCCTGAGCGGTTGTTTATTTTCGAAAGTACAGCGAACGGTTTCGCGAACGCGTGGCGCGATATGTGGCTCGCGGCCGGCGAAGACCCCTACACCAAACGCCGCCGGTTCATCGGCTGGTGGGCGAAGCCCGCGAACAGCATTTCGAAGAAGGACCCCCGCTTCCGCATCTACGGCCGTGAGATCGAGATGGGCGGCGACGAGACCAAACTGATCCAGCAGGTCGAGGAGCAGTACGGCCACGTCATCACGATGGAACAACTGGCATGGTATCGGTGGCGCCAAGCTGACAAGTCGTCGGCCGAAGGATCTCTCGACACTCACCAGCCGTGGACAGAACAGCAGGCGTTCGTCCAGCCAGGGTTCTCGTTCTTCCGGATGCCTCAGATCGAGAAATACTACAACGCGATCGTCGAAGACCAGACGGCGTTCAAGGGCTACAGGTTCATCCTCGGCACCAAGATTTTCGAGACGCGGATGGAGCAGATCCGCGACCCCGCGCAGCTTCCCCTTGTTGACCTCCGGGTGTGGGAGGAGCCGAAGAACGATGCCGTCTACGCGATCGGGTGCGATCCGGCTTATGGTCGTAATGAATGGAAAGACCGGCACTGTTGTTCGGTATGGCGTTGCTTTGCAGATAAGATGGTGCAGGTAGCTGAATACGCTACGTCAGAAGTAGAGACGCATCATTGTGCGTGGACTCTCGCCTACCTCGCCGGTGCATACCGAAACTGCGTGATAAACCTTGAATTGACCGGGCCGGGGCGCGCCGTCCTGAGAGAACTCGAAAACTGCCGCGAAATGATGAACAGCGATTTGTATGCGCGCCGGACTAGAGAATTAGAATGGGAAGACTTCCTAGGGCAAGCGCGGTGGTTTCTGTATCATCGATACGATAGCTTCGGAGGTGGTCTGGCGAAGGGATTCGAAACTACATTCCGATCAAAGACCGAGATTATGAACCAGCTTCGCGACTCATTCAGCGCGGATATCCTTCTAATCCGAAGCCTTCTTCTGTTGGACGAAATGTCATCTATCACACAAACCCGCGATGACATCGCCCCGGCGGCAGGTGGCAGCCACAAGGACGATCGCGTGTTCGGCCTCGCGCTGGCGAACCGGGCATGGATCGACTCGCTGCGATCGTCTCTGCTACAGCAAGGCGCAAGTTACGATTCGATCATCGCCAATGAAACCGGCGAGATGACGGCCACGCAGCAGCAGATCAAACGAATGGTTTTTGATTTTTTCCGAACCGCCGAAGAACGCGCGCAGGAAGAGTACGTGCCGTCTTGGTTGCAGGATCAGGGACTGGTCTAGGATCGGAGCACAGTGAATGTGCCTGTGCCGCTACCGGCGGCGGCGACGCCTTGGCCGGTGCCTCCCTCGGCGGTCGCCGAGGTCAAATAGACGCCCCAAGACCCAAGCTCGCTCAGGTCTCCGGAGACGGTGGTGTAGGCGACGACTTCATTGGTGGGAGTCAACGCGCCAGCGACGGCGCTGATTCCATAAATGAGACTGGAGGCGGGGATCAGCATGAGCGTGCCGCTCGGCCGCGTCAAAGTCATACCTCCTTGCCAATTTCGCGCGAAACTGCTGGAAAAAAACAACGTGAAACCGATCTGCCCGAGGACGGGCCAGCGCGGGGTCGAGAGCCGGGACGGGAAGCCGCGACCGCCGGCCGACGGCTGAACGTAGCTCGTTGACGGATCGACTACGATCGTCCATGCACCAGCCAGCAGCGACGCGATCGTTGCCATGCTATCCTATTACGATGGAGCGGCTGAAGGATCGCAGATTGATGTGGCGTGGTCGCCAAGCCGTGCCGCACCGGGGCACTCCCGAGCTAGGCCGACCGTACCAAACCGCGACCGCCGTTCCGTGACAGAGACGAGACCCTCCAGCCGAGAGAGGATAGCATGACCGACCCGCTCGCGACATTCGAAAAAGACGACAAGTCCGCGCCGGTCGCCGGCACCAGCTATCGCGTCGGCGCCACACTCGCCGATCGCGTCAACCGGCTGATCGCCGAGGCCCCGGCCGACATCAAGATGGACCTTCAGCGCTCGCTCCGGGCTGGATACATTGATCACACACAACGCCTCGCGGCACATCTGAACCGGATCGCTGGCGGAGGTGCGGCTGCTCCGGGGCATCCCGACCACGCGAGCCTGCACGGCGAGGGAATCGAATGGGGCCGCAACATCTCGCCGGCGGCATGGCGCTACCTGAAGGATCACGCCGCCGCTTATCATCTGGGATTCCCGGCCGGTTCGCACGCTCCGACACACATGCAGGCGCATGAATCCTATGCCGCATCCCACGACATTCTGCCAGTCATCGCCTATCACGAGTCCCTGGGACTGGCCCATAAACTCGGCATCTCCCCTTACGTGATCGGGTATGGCGGAGCGGACCTGTCGCACGCGCCGCTCGACGCTTCGGGCTTCCCGATCTGGCCCGGCAGGCCAGGACCGGCAGGTATAAGCCACGCCGCCGGTGTCGGCCAGATGGAGCCAGCGCTGTGGAAGGAAACGGTCGATCGGCATTTTGGTGGACACGCCGATTTTCACGACCCTGAGCAGCAGGCTGCGGTAGTACGAGCGGCCTACGCCGACCACGGCATGAGACCGTGGGCAAGTAACCCTATGCTGATGGCACGGATTGGCACGGGAGGGTCGGCAGCGCCGGTGCCCTTCGCCTACGACGACATCTACCCGCCCGATACGTCGGCACCGCCGATGGCAACGCCGAAGCCGGCGGCCCCCACAGCGGCGGCGGCCCCTGCGGCGACGGAGAGCGCACTAGGGAACGTCATTCTCACGCCGCCGACGCCGATGACCACGGTGCCGTTCCACCCGATCCAGGGTCCGCACGGCACGATCGGCGCACCGAATCTGGCGAACGGCTTCCGGCAGGCGCTCGCGGCGATCCTGCGGACGCGGTGATCAAAGCCCCCTGTACGCCTGCTGCATCATTCGGATCATCATCGACTGCGGGTCCGTCGGGGCCGCGGCGTCCTGCCGGTAGCGGTACGTGGCGAGCATCTCCTCGGCGGCGGCGAGGCGCTCCTTCTGGTGCTGCGACGCCGAGATCATGTGCTCGATCTGGCTGATCTTGCCCGCGATGATCTGCTCCAGGCGGTTCGGCTCCTCATCCGGCTTGGCGACCGAGAATCGCCCGGCGAGGATGCGGTACTTGTCGCGCGTCGTTTCGAAGGTGGCGAGCTGCTTGTCGAGTTCGGAGCGCATCCCCTTGAGGGTCGCCCGCATCTCGGCGATCAGGTCCACCGTCTTGAGGTCGCGACCCGCGTTGACGATTCGGCGGAGCGTCTGGTCGAGCGCGTAGGACGCGGTTTCGATCAACTCGGCGAGGGCGTTGTCAACGGGCGTGCCTTCGTCGTATTCGCCGGTCGTGTCGTATTTCTGGCGGCGGGCGTCGTCGGTCAGGACGAGCAGCGCGGTCCGGATACGGTGGAACTGCTCTGGCGAGCCGCCAGCGTCGGGGTGTGCGCGCTTCGATGCCTTTCGGTAGGCTGCGCGCACGTCCTTCGCGGTGGCCGAGCGCTCGATACCGAGGTCGGCGTAGAGGTCAGCCGTCGCCATCGCAGACCGCCGGTTCCGTCAGATCAGTCCCTGGCGACACCACTACGGAGCCGCGCATCAGCCCGTGCAGCTTGTGGGGCGCTGCCCGCCTGTTCATATCGCTCAACGCCTCTCGGAGTGCGGCGTAGCGCTCTTGAAGCGCGAGAAGGAGATCGCGCTGCGCGTGCTCCGGGATCGGCGAGTCGCCGCGGACCCACCGCCGCACCGTGCGATCCGATACCTTCAGATCGCGGGCTAGCGCCGACTGCCAGCGCTTGCCGTAGAGGACACGACCGCGTGCCGCCAGGCCATCGGGGGTCACCGCAACATCCCCTCGATATCGAGGTCGCACACCGACCGCGGACCCCGGATCGCGATCGCCGGCCGCGCCGACCACATGCGCTCGATCGTCCGCGCGATGTGTGCCGGGCCTACCCCATCGTACATCGCGAGTTCCTCGTCGAGATCGTAGGCCTTACCGTGGATCGCGAGGTGGTGCACCGCGCTGGACAGCCGACTCCACGCCCGCTCCCGGCCCATGATGATGTTAGCCTTGCAGAGCTTCCGGCCGAGGCTAAGCTGCGCCTCGTTGAAGCCATCGCGCGACCGCTTCAACTGCTCACACAGCATCGCGATCGCCTCGGGCGCTTCGTCCTCGCCGCACGACATCGACGCGACGGAGATGCCGGCCTGAACCCACGAGTAACCATCAAAATCCGCCGCGTAGCAGAGGCCGCGCTTCTCGCGCAGTTCCTGCCAGAACATCGAGGATTGGCAGCCGCCGACGAGTTGAGCGAACACCACCTCCGCGTAGAGGTTTGGGTGGCCGAGCGGCAGCGACGGGAACGCGATCGAGATGTTCACGTTCGGCGTTTCCGCGGCATGTCGGAAGACGCCACCTCGGTAGGCCGTGGGGTGAGGGGCTGGCGTCCGCGCTGGCTTCATCGCACCGCAGTGCCCCTCGACCGCGCGGGTGAAAGACGCAGGATCGACCCCGCCGGCCGCCGCGACGATGATTTTGGCGGGGATGTAGTGCTGGTCTACGAAGTGGTGGATGTCCGCCCGATGGATGCCGTGAATCGTCTCGGGTCGGCCGAGGCCGGGCAGCGCCAGTGCCCCGCTGAAGGCGGTTTCCATCAGGCGCTCGCTGAGCCATGAGGTAGCGTCGTCTTCGAGGTCGCGGTTCTCTTGCAGGATGACCCCGCGCTCGCGGTCGACTTCATCCTCGGGGAAGGTCGAGTTGAGCACGATGTCGGCGATCACGTCGAGCGCCACGTCGAGATCCTCGCGCAGCACTCCGGCGTAGAACTGCGTCGTGTCCCGGCTGGTCTGTGCGTTGATCCAGCCGCCCCGGTCTTCGATGTCGCCCGTGATCATCTGCGGCGTGCGCCGCTCGGTGCCTTTGAACGCCATGTGTTCGAGGAAGTGCGCGACACCATTGACATAGGGTGCCTCGTGACGGGTGCCGCATTCGACGGTCACGGCGACGGCGGCGAGCGGGGAGTCGTAGTGATCGACGACGGTTCGGACGCCGTTCGGCAGCGTGGTGATTTCGATGGTCATTTCTTTTTTCTCCACTCATCGAACACCGGCTTGAGAATGTGCTCTACTGCCCCGCAATTATCGCAGTACACGCCCATCATTTCATAGTAGGTTGTCGGCCGGTTATCTCGCCACATGCTTTGTACGCAAACGACAATAACAGCGCTGTCCGGCATAGCTGACCATGTCTGATTACCGCATCGTACACAGTCTTTGTTTTTCCATTTTTCGTTTATGAACCGGGTGCAGTCCGCGAGAAACTCCTGATCGTCAGCCATTAGCGTGCGGCCTCCCGCATCAGACGACGCCCCGTACCGTGCCGCTGACCTCGGTTTGGGCCGACGCGTAGAACTCTTGCCGCCTCAGAAGATCGTAGGCGTTGAAGATCGTCGCGCCGAAGCCGTCCTGGCAGTTTCCGTGGAACACACAGAGCATCTTTCCCATCCCACTATTCCGCCGCGACCCGGCGGCGCGCGCGGTCGCCGAGGCCCGCCTGCTTGGCGAGCACGCTACGCTTCGCCGAGTAGCTCGGCGCCGTCATCGGGTAGTCCGGCGGCAGACCCCACCGCTGGCGGTAGGTCTCGGGCGTGTAGCCGAGCGACTCGATGTGGCGGCGCAGCATCTGCAACCTCCTCCCGTCGTCGAGGCAGACGATGTAGTCGGGCTGCACCGATTCGGCGATCGGCACGAAGGGGTTGCTGTGTGCTATGACCTCGGCCTGCGCAGCCGATTTTTCGGAGCCGGCGCGCAGGAAGCCGAGAAACACCTCGGCGACCACCACCACATCCTCGGCGTGACGCTGGCCGAAGACCGGCATCGCCGCACTCGTAAAGAGCACCGCCTCGGTCAGGGCCTTCTCGCGCCCCAGCGTTTCGTCAAATTCCTCGGGCATCTCCGCCTCGACCGTCGCTGTTGGTTATGTTCCATGCGGCTCTACACCAGCACAGTCAAGTAGTCTATAGAAAATAATGACTTCGACTACCGCATGATCCGCGGTCGCCGTGCGCACTCCGGGCACAGCACCGGGCCGTCGCCGGTGTAGACCCATCCCGCCGCGACCGCCGGGTGCCGCGGGTCGCCCTCGCTCACGTCGAAGTCCGCCTTGGGCGGGTCCAGCAACCCGTGGTCGCCGTCGCACACCAGGTAGACCCTCACCGGGTGCGGCACCGGCACCGTGTAGTCCGCCACCATCCGCTGGCCCATCACTCTGCCTCCTGCTTCGCCGCCGCTGCCCGTCGCTTGCATCCGCACGATATGCCCCGCTCCGCCCTCAACACCCACGACAGCCGCTCAACCTCCCGACCGCAGTCGCACCGGCAGAGCCACGCCGGACTCCGGGCCTTGCCGCCCGACCCCACCACGCGGGTGATCACCACCAGCATCCCGAACCGGACGCCGGGCCTGATCTCAACCGTGAAGCCGGAGGCGGATTTCACCATCACCTTTTCGCGAAAAACGCCCAGATCACCACGCCTGCCCCGCAGACCACTGCGATCGCCAGCGCGTCCAGACTGTACCCGAGGTAGGCTTGGAAGTCGGGGAGGGTCATCCACCCCCCAGGTGAACCGTGATCTGGTGCGCGGTGTGCCAGACGTAGGCGTGCTCGGCCAGCGCCGTCGCGCCCTTCGGCCCATAGACCACGCCGTGGGTTCGGCCGGAGGCGCGCTCTGTGAAGCCGCCTTCGATGTACTGGTGGACGAGTTGCGCGGCCCGCACGATGTCAGCCGCGGTCTTGGCGCCGCTGATCAGAGTCCGTCGCCGGTACGGCGTGGGGTCGGCGGTCATCGGCCTTCGTCCCTCATGCGCCGGGCCACCGAGCCGAGGGCGTCGAAGTGCTCTGGCCTTAGGTAAGCGGTCAGATCATCCCACTTGTCGCCGTCACCGCGGCGCGTGTAGACGATCAACCCATAGACGCTGCCGTGGCGCTCTTGGACTTCGACGATCGAATCGTCGGTCTCAAGGATCGTCGCGACGACAGCGCCGGTCTCTTGCTTCTCAAACTTGGCTTCGGCGTGCAGGCCGGCACGTTGCCGCCTCTCGGCCTCGCGCCAGATGGCGTCCGCCTGCGCGTCGCTCGCGCCCATCAGGAAACGCGGCGGGTTGTCCCGGAACTTGGGCCAGTCGTCCTCACTCAACTCGGGCAACAGGTCGGCGTCGATGTTGTAGAGGCCGCGGAGGCGGTTCATAAATTCGCGCTGGGTCATCGGTCGTCCCTCATGCGGTCGTAGGCGGCATCCGGGTCGGGCCCCTGCTCGTCCTCGGCCAGCTGGCAGGCCAAATCGTACCCGTCGTCGTTGAGCCAGTCCTGCGCCCACTCGTTGACCGTCTTCTGGTCCGGGTCGAGGCCATCGCCGTCGAGCAGCTTGGCGCTGACCAGTTCGACCTCCGCACCGGACCCCGGCTCGCCACCCGAGTCGTAACTCGGCCCGGTGGCGGGATACCCCGGTGTGTAGTCGAACACGACCTCGATCTTCGGGTCCGCGCTTTCGAGGTCTTCCAGCCCCGGCACCCGGAACCGGACCGTCGGCTGCGCTACGATCGTGTGGCGAGTCATGCGCGACATCCCTACCGTCAGGACGCGGAGCCTAGACCCTCCCTACCCAGGCACGCAAGGCTAATCGTTGCACCCGATGGTAAAGGTCGCGTCGGCGAGATCGGCGATCCCTTTGTCGGTGAGCCGATAGTCAGCTTCCCACCAGCGCCGCTTGTCGTCCGCGTCGGCCAACGCGAGCCAGCCCCTATCGATGGCGCGCTGGAATGTCTTTTCGCCGATGCCGACCGAGTTGGGTAACCGGATGAACCGGCCGCGACTCGCCGTCCCCGCCCAATGCTCCAGAGCCATCTTGTGCCGCCAGTTCATCATCGCCTCCCGGAAGACCCATCACGCCGATCGCCGCGCGATCCCGTCAATCGTTGCACCCAGGGTCAAACCCATAACGTAAGAGGCCGGCGAGGTTGGGGAACCCGCCGGCCTCTTGACGATCATGTAGCCGATCGTCTAGGGTGTCTTTGTGAGGAGACGGAATGACACATAACCCAGCCGATAGCGAAAAACAACCCCCCTTTATCGCCGAGGGCACGAGCGATTGGCTCGAAGCCGAGGATGTGATCGGCGACGCCATCAGTAGCCTTCCGGTCGGCGACCTGTTCGAGGACGACGGACCGCGCGAGATCATGCGCGCGCTGGAGGCAGCCGGCTTCATCGTCCTGAAACGCGGTATTCCGATGCCGGGACCGCGATGAGGCGCCCCTGGCAAAAACCCGAACCACCAGCCGTGAAGCGCCTAAATAAGGCCGCTACCGACTGGCTCGCCCGTCACGACCCGAAGACCAAACATCAGAAATTTATCGACCGGAAACGGCGCGAGCGCGCCGCCCGTCCGGGTGCCCGCGTCCACGCGCTAAAATAGCCGCCGCCTCTTTCGCAGCCCGGAGAGGTGTCGTCCCTCTCCCGGTGGGTGCTAACCGCCCCAGCAGCGCCGGTCCTACCCGCCCCCTCTCAATCGTGGAGAAGGGGGGTAAGGGGGGTAGTGGCTGAGCATGTAAGCCGCCACAGGCTATCCCGACTGATCAAAGCGATGCGGCTTCACCTCACCGACCCTCGCTTTTTGCAAATCGGACCCGAAATATACCGTTGCACCCACCAGCAACCCAGCGAACGGCACATCAATAACAACCGTTGCACCCACCCCCAGCCGGGGGGAAAAATCAGAGCCTCCCTCTGAAACTCGCGACCGTGCGACCCATCGGCCTGCCGGGACTTGACGGCAGCGACGGTGCGAGGGCGACCGGCAGCGGCTCAGGGAGGGTCGAGCGCCGACGGCAAGCAACGGGAGGGTACGGCGGATATCGCACTGCAGAGCCTTCCTGTTTTCCATAATCACCGTTATGAGATATTCCCACGCTAGGGATTACAACGGCTTAGCGAAATGCCGCGCCGCAACCGACCACGAATGACGCCGAAAACACAACATGTAGTGCTGAGCAGTTGCGAGAGCGATGCGACCGAGCGGCCGACCCCGTTACCTGCCGCTGGCGACCGTCCTACGAGCTTTCTGGCGCCTCAAACCGACGTTGACCTAGATTTTTCCCCGTGTCGATTGGCTCGCCTCATCCCGTGTCGTCGCGCGGGGCGGTGGCGTTTAACGGTGGGCCGTGGTCGAGGCGGGGGCTCGTCTAGGCTGTCTGTATTCCAGAGTGGACGATCGACGATGGGGTGCGCCCGATGCAAGGAACATCGGGAAAGGTGCGCTGACGCGCG
>Ga0307373_10009918_pt1 | contig 14119 bp, 10 predicted proteins | sample OX2MG_FD_202534 | JGI IMG/M metagenome (GOLD analysis project Ga0307373, IMG submission 202534) | Soil microbial communities from Risofladan, Vaasa, Finland - OX-2 | ecosystem: Environmental > Terrestrial > Soil > Coastal area > Acid sulfate soil | place: Finland: Risofladan, Vaasa | collected... | reverse complement strand
GCCGCCTCCCGGTCGCCGCGGAGCAAGGCCAGGCTGATCGGGCTGTGCGGCCCTCCCATCATCACCGTGCAGTGGCCCAGCTGCGCCGGATCAACCCGGCTTTCAGTGGCCGCCCCAGCACTAACTTTCCGCACCCGCCGACGCTCCAGGGCCGGCGGCAGAGCGGCGTCCCGGCCGCCTCCGACTCCCCCGGCTGCGGCTGCCAGATCTGCGGTCAGGCCCGCCAGATGGAGTTGGTGAGCCCCCTTGGCGCCCGCCAGTTGAGCCTGGCTCACCGCCCGGCAGAGCTGCTGATAAGAGGGTCGGTCGGTGGCCCAAAGGACCAGCCTGCCGCCACCGTCCAGGTTCAACTCCGCCCCTACCATCGCCGCCAGCCCGTAACGTTCGGCAGCCTGAACCAGTCGCACCGCCCCGTACAGCCCGCCGCGATCCACCAGGCCCAAGGTGGTCATCCCTAGCTCGGTGGCCCGGGCGACCATCGCCTCGGGAGCACTTGCGCCCTCCAGAAAGGAGAAGTAGGAGCGAGCCCAGAGTTCGGAAAAGGCCACTTGGGTCACCGGGCCATGATACGAACTAACGTTCGCCATCGTTGGCAGACGAGCTGCTCATGACTACGCTTCCGAGGTGCCTGCCAAGGTTCGGCTGATTGGCGCCGATGGCTGCCCGGACGGCTGGATGGTGGCCTTGGAGTTTGCCGATCACGCGACCGCCCTGGAGCGCTGGGATACCCGCCAGCTGGGAGCGGCCGCCCGGCTAAGCTCGGTAGTGGCCGCCGTCCTCGACATACCCATCGGGCTCTCCGCCAGCGGACCGCGGGCCTGCGACCTGGAGGCGCGCCGGCTGCTAGGCCAGCCGCGCGGCAGCAGCGTCTTTCCAGCCCCTCTGCGCCCCATGCTGGCCGCCACCAGCTATCAGCAGGCGCAGGCCATCCGCCAGAGCATCGAGGGCACGGGATGCTCGCGTCAGGCCTTCGGAATCCAGGCGAAGGTGGCGGAAGTCGACCAATTGCTGCGCCACCAGGGCGCTGATCACCTGCGTGAGGGGCATCCCGAACTGGTCTTCCGCACGCTGGCGGGCGCGGCCGGTCTGCCCGCCTCCAAGCACACCCAGGAAGGCCGGGTGGCTCGGTGGCAGCTCTTACGGGCGGAGTTCCCGCAGCTGGAGAAGCTCGACCCGGAACGACCTTCGAGCGGTGATTCCTTGGACGCCTACGCCTGCCTCTGGACGGCCAGCCGGATAGCGGCGGGCACGGCCAGCTGGATTCCGGGGGAGCTCGACCAGCTTGACCCGGAGCTGAAGGTCCCGATGAGAATCTGGTACTAGCGGAGCAGCGAGGCAGCGGTCAGTCGGCTCCCACCACCCGGGCCCGGGCGGCGACCAGTCCCGGCCCGATCTCGACGGCCAACACGACCAGGACCAGCACCAGCGGAATGTGCCAACTGCCGGAGACCTCCCGCACCAGGCCCAGCGCCAATGGCCCGGTCGCCGCGATCACATAGCCAATCCCCTGGGCCATGGCGGAGAGCCGAACGGCGGTGGTGGCGTTCGCCGACCGCAGCACGACCAAGAGCAGCGCCAAAGCGAAGGTGGCACCGGTGCCGATGCCCAAGATGCACACCCAGAGCACCGCGGTGCTGAGAGGAGCCAGGAGCACCCCGAGCACTCCCACCGCGGTGATTGAGATACCCATCACCACCGCGACCCGCTGGTCCTTGGTGCGGGAGGCCAGAGCCGGCCCCGCCAAGTTGCCCAGGATGCCGACGGTGGCCAGGATCGCCAAAAGGAAACCGGCCGCGGCCGGGCTATCTCCCCGCGCTCGGTAGACCGAAGGCAGCCACGACAACATGGCGTAGTAGACGAGGGACTGCAGTCCGAAGAAGGCGGTGACCCCCCAGGCGACCGGGCTGGTCCAGAGCCGACTCCCGGGGGCACTCGCCAGCGCGCTCGTACTCTGACGCTGGGCGGCGGTCTGGCGCCAGGGGCCAATCTGGGTCAGCCAGACCAACAAGGCCACGACAGCCGGCAGTGCCCAGACCCCCAGAGCGAAGTGCAGGGACCTGGTCGCGTGCAGGATGGGGACCGTAAGCCCCGCCGCCAGACCTGCGCCCACGCTGAGCGACACCGTATAGGCCGAGGTCATGGCGGCCGCATGGGCGGCGAATCGGCCCCGGACCACCGCCGGGACCACCACATTCATGATCGCCACGGCCAACGCCGCGACCACCGTGCCGGGGAAGAGTCCCACCTGGGGCCAGCCGGCCCGGATCACCAGCCCGATCGCCAGGGCCGCGATCGCCACCAACAACAGCTGTTCTTCGCCGAGCCGACGCCGCAGCCAGGGACCAGCGAGCGCTGCCAGCCCAAAGCACAGCACCGGCACCGTCACCAGCAGGGACTGTCCGGCCGCGCTGAGACCGAGGTCGGCCAGGATCGGGGGCGTGCCGGACACCGCCAGACGCAGATTGAAGGCCAGCAGCAGGACGGCGACCACCGCCAGCACCGGACGGGCTCTCCTTACTGAGCTCGCTCCCCCCAGATCGACCGCCGCCTTCAGCGGGCTGGGAGAACCGGCTCCGCCACCACCGGGGGAGCGTCTTGAGAGCTCTCGGGGGGCGGCGGGCCGACCGCCGCCGGACCGGGCTTGGCAGCCAGTCCGGTGACCTTCAAAATCTCTTCCTCGTCGAGTGACTCGTCGCGGAGAAGGGCCTGGGTCAGCGCCTCCAGCTTGTCCCGATTCCGACTGAGCAGGTCGCGGGCCTCGGTGAAGCACTCCTCGACGATGCGCCTGACCTCCGAATCGATGACCTGAGCGGTCGCCTCACTGTAAGGACGCTGGGTCATAACCAGGGCCCCGCTGTCTTGCTCCTCGGTCAGGTTGAGCGGGCCCACCAAGGGACTCATGCCCCAGTTGACCACCATGTGCCGGGCGATCACGGTCACCTGGTGGAGGTCACTCTCCGCCCCGGTGGTGACCTCGTCGTAGACCAGCTTCTCCGCAGCCCGACCCCCGAGGGCCCCGACGATGCGGGCCCTGAGGTATTTCTCGGGGTAGTTCTGACGGTCGTCCACCGGGGACTGCACGGTGACTCCCAGGGCCCGACCGCGGGGCACGATCGAAACGCGACGAACCGGGTCTGCCTCGGGAACCAGGAGACCCAAGAGGGCGTGGCCGCTCTCGTGGCAAGCGGTCCGACGCCGGTCCTCCTCCGACAAGACGATGCGCCGGGCCGCCCCCAGCAGCACCTTCTCCAAGGCGTCAGTGAAATCCGGCTGAGTCACCGCCTTGCGGTCCCGCCGGGCAGCCAGTAGGGCGGCCTCGTTGACCAGGTTGCGAAGCTCCGCTCCCACCAGCCCGGGCGTTTGCGAGGCCACGTTATTGAGGTCGACGTCCTCGCCTAGGGGAACTCCCCTCGTGTGGATCTTGAGGATGGCGGCCCGGCCAACCCGGTCCGGCGGCTGAACCATCACCCGGCGGTCAAACCGCCCGGGGCGCAGCAGGGCAGAGTCCAGGACATCGGCCCGGTTGGTGGCCGCCAGCACTATCACGCCCTCCCGCGCGTCGAAGCCGTCCATCTCGGTGAGAATCTGGTTGAGGGTCTGCTCCCGCTCGTCATGGCCGCCGAAGCTGGCGCCAACTCCTCGACTCCTGCCGATGGCGTCCAACTCGTCGATAAAGATGATCGCCGGCGCCGCCGCCCGAGCCTTGGCGAATAGGTCCCGGACCCGGGAGGCGCCCACGCCCACGATCATCTCGATGAACTCCGAGGCAGAGAGGCTGAAGAAGGGCACCTTGGCCTCGCCCGCCACCGCCCGGGCGAGCAGGGTCTTGCCGGTGCCCGGCAGCCCGACCAGCAGCACCCCCTTGGGCACGGTGCCGCCGAGCCGTTGGTACTTGGCCGGTTGTCGGAGGAAATCCACGATTTCCTCGAGCTCCTCTTCCGCCTCCTCGATCCCGGCGACGTCGGCGAAGGTCGTGGCCGGCCGCTCGGCGTCGTAGAGGCGGGCCTGGCTGCGGCCCATGCTGAAGAGACCACCCCCAGCCGAGGCGGCAGCCCGCCGCATCAGGTAGATGAACCCGACCACGATCAGCAGCGTCGGCCCGAAGCTGAGCAGCAACTCCTCCCAGAAAGGCGTGAGCGTCGACTCCGCGTTGACCGTGACGTTGTGCTTCTGCAGGAGGGCTTCCAGGCCCGATCCTCCGAAGCTGGGCACCTGCGTGGTGAAGTACTTGGCCTTGTTCTTGGCAGACGGCGAGGCTCCCGTCTCGTGGCGGAAGGTGCCCTGGATGGTGCCCGAGCTGGTGGTGATGCTGGCGACGTCGTTTTGGCCGATGTCGGTCACGAACTGGTTGTAGGGAATGGTGATCGACTTGGGCGCGGACGGCGCCAGGAAGACGTTGACGATCAGGACGTTCAGCACCAAGATCACGATCAGCGGCATCCAGCTGCGCAGCGATCGCCAGTTCATGGGCGACCGCCCACCGGGCGGGGAACTCTGGGGGGGACGCGAAGCCGGCGTCGCCGGGCCATCGGGCATGTGGGCACGCTATCAGATGAGACTGAACCTCATCCCCAGCTCCGCTCCAGGCTCCAGCTACGAGCAGCCAGATCGAAGCGCAGGTCCAGACAGCGGCCATCTCGGAGCAGCACTCGCCAGCCGTCCCGCCTAACCGATCGCTCCGGGGCCACCCGCCACCAACCGACCTCGATCCGCCACCGCTCCACGACCGCGGTCACCTCGACCCAGCCCAGACCGGAATCCACTGCGCAGGGGCTCTCCGGGGTGCCCCCGGTGCGGACCTCGATCGAGCTCATCGAGAGCTCCAGACGAACCGTTCCTCGGGAACGTCCCCGGGATGTCCCGGCCGCACCTCAACCCGCCAGACCAGGCCCTTGCCGAACCGGTCGTGGAGCCGGTCCACCGCCCGCTGGACCACCTCCCGGTCGGCCGCCCGCCCCTGCCAAAGGCCAACCTGGGTCACCGGGGGAGCGACCAGGTCAAAGGCCGCCAGCTCCACCACCGTGACCGGGGTCAGGAGGCGGGCCCGGCCGAAAAGGCTGAGCAGCGGCCCCATCAGCTCGTCGGCAGTGGCCAGGGGGGTGGGGGGTGCGACCTCTCCCCACCAGGTCTGTTGGTCAGCTGAGGACGGCCGCTGGGGCTCGTCCTCTCCCCGCAGGACGAGCCGGATCCGCCCCGCCGCCCGCCCCTGCCGGGACAGTTCCTGGGCCAAACCCCTGGCCAGTTCCGCGGCCCCGAAGCGAAGCGACTCCGAGTCCTCCACCCCCCCCGCCAGGACCCGACGGACGCCACAGGGAGGCGGCTCCCGCCAGGGATCGATCCGGGCGGAGTCCAGGCCCCGGCAGAGCCGATGGAGCAGAATCCCGTCCGGTCCGAACTGCCGCTGCAGATCCACCATGGTGATGGCGGTGCAATCGCCGCAAGTGTGCAGACCGAACTGGATGAGACGCTCCCCCACCTCCGGCGGGATCGGCAGCGCAGTTACCGGCCAGGAGGCTAGGAATTCCGCGGCCTTCCCCTCTGGCACTAGACGCACCCGACCCGGGGCCGCCAACTGCGCCGCCACCCAGGCCGAAAAACGAGACGGCCCCACGCCCACGCTGGGGGTGACGCCCAAGGCCTCCTGAAGGGCCCGACCACAGTGAGCTGCCCGGGAGCTCTCCTCCGGCCGCAGCGGATCGCTGCCCGCCAGATCGACATAGGCACTGGCGTCATCGCCCCACTCCATCAGGGGGCTGCAGCTGGCCAGGGCCAGCCGGGCCTGCCGCCGCAGCTCGGCCACCTGGGCCCGATCGACTTCGAGCCGGACCGCCAAGGGGCAGAGAACCTCGGCCCGCCGCCACTCCTGGCCGGGCCGAACCCCCTTGGCCCAAGCCACCGGCGAGGCCGCCACCACCACCTGCCGGCCACCTTGGTTTTGGCCTCCCACCAGCACCGGCTCTCCACCTAATTCAGGATGGGCCCGCCCGGCCAGCACCAGGGCGAGATGGGGAAAGGTGAAGCAGGCGAGGTGGGCCCGGCGGTTCGGCTGGCTCACCGGCCACCCCCGCCCGCCACCTGGAGCAGCTCCCCCGCCAACTCCTCACCTGCGGTCAGCTCCCCCAACTCCTCCAGGCCCACCCGGAGCTGGTAGGGCCTAGGAAAGTTGAGCTGGAGCCGGCAGCTGGCCCCGGGCGCGCCCAGGTGACTGCGGCTGACCTGCACGCCTAGCCGGAGCCCACAGACATCCCCGTGCGCCAAAGCCCAATTTAGCCGCCAGCATTCCAACTCCAGGCAGATCCTCTCTTTGAGCGCAGCTGGGATCAGCCTCCCCCCCAGCAGAAGACCGGCACAGTCGCCCTCGGAGAGCGCCGTCAGCAAGGCGGCCGGGGCCGCGCGCGGGGTGAGCCGGGAGCAGTCCCCAGCCACCAAAAGGCACAGGGCCACTCCCACCTTGGCCAGCGCTCGAGCGGCTGCCCATCCCTCCTCCGGGCGCCGGGGCCGGACCAGCCAGCAGTTGTTCAGCTCGCCCCCGTAGGCTTCGACATGCCCGGGATCCAAGCCCAGCGTGAAGTCGATGATGGCCACGGCCGCGGATCGAGATACCGCCGCCGCCAGAGCCAGACCGAGTTCGAACGCCCCGGATGACGAGCCCCCGGTCAGCCGGCTGATCCGGCCCCGGGGCAGTCCCTGGCAACCGGTGATGTCGTCCAAGGCGCTCACCCCAGTCGCCAGCCCCTGGAGGAGCGGTGGAGCTCCGATGTGAACCGTCCCCGGGCCATAGCGAAAATTGAGCGAGGACAGGGCCAGCGCCAGAGCGCCAGCCTCCGGTTCGCTGGGTCCTCTTTGCTCCCGCCAGGCCAGTTCTGAGGACACTGGGAAACCACCCATTTTAATTTTTGGACCGGACCTAGGTGGAGCTAGGCTCCACCTGACTCCCCCCAAATTGTACGAACGTCTGTTCGATAAAGCAAGCTGCCTCCCCAGCCCGGGAGGAACGCTCAGAAAAGTCAGGGAAAGTTCGAGCGCTCCGCTACGAAACAGCGAAACCACCCACCTTTTCCTTAGTATTCGTGCGTCGCCCAAACCGTCTTAGTTCGTCCACAGGGAGGTGCTCATCACATGAATCGCCGTGAGTTGGCCAAAGACCTGCAAAACCGCATCCAGTTCGAGAATGACGAAGGCAAGCAGGAACCTTTTTTCTCAAGTTTTATGCTCGCCGACGACACCCTCAAGCTGATCTTCCAGATCATCGGCAACGAGCTACAGGGCGGCGGTGAGGTTTCCGTCGCCGGATTCGGTCGCTGGAAGGTCCGTCAGACCGCCGCCGGGCTGAGGCGCAACCCCCAGACCCAGGAGATGGTTCGGGTACCCGCATCTCAGAAGGTGCGCTTTTATCCCTCGACCGCCCTCAAGGCGGCGGTCGCCGGCAAGACCACCGCGCGCCGCCGCACCAGCAAGCGCGCCTGAGCTTGCGATCTTGCGGGTAGCCGTCGTCGGTGGCACCGGTTTCGTCGGTAGCCACCTAGTGCCCCAGCTGCTGCAGGCTGGACACGAGGTCAGGGTGGTCGGGCGCGGCGTGCGCTCGGCCACTCTCCCGCCCGGGCTGGCTCCCACCTACGGGGATGTGGTCAGCGGCGACGGCTTGGCGGAGGCCTTCCAGTCCGCCGACGCGGTGGTCAATCTGGTGGCGGTGATCCGCGAGCGGGGTAACCAGACCTTCGACGCGGTCAATGCCGAAGGCAGCGCCAATGTGGTGACCGCGGCCACCCAGGCGGGGGTCAGAAGACTGGTCCAGTTCAGCGCCATCGGTGCCGACCCCGACCCCACCTTTCCTTACCTGCTCAGCAAGTGGCGAGGTGAGCAGGTGGTCACCGCCAGCTCCTTGGAGGGGGTCATCATCCGCTCCTCGACCATCTTTGGTACTGGAGAAGGGTTCTTCACCCTCTTAGCCAAGGCCATCTCCCTGCCCGCTCCCTTCCTGATCATCCCTGGCGACGGGACGGCCATCTTCCAGCCGATCCACGCCGATGATGTCGCCCGCTGCGTATTGGCGGGGGTCGAGGATCCCGGGCGCGCCGGCCACCTTTACGAGATCGGCGGTCCCGACCAGGTCAGCCTGGAGCAGATCACCATGGGCATCGCCCAGGTGATCGACAAGGAGTGGTTCGGGATCTCTAAGCGCAAGCCACTCCACCTCGACCCGCGCCTGATCCGCCCTGGAGCCTTGGTGATGGACAAGCTGCTGCCTAATCCCCTGGTCACTCCGCAGCAGCTGGATATGCTGGCCAAACCCAACGTCACCCGGCTGGATGCGGTCAGGACCGAGTTCGGTTTCGAGCCACGAGCGATGTGGGGCAACCTCGGCTACCTGAAGCGACCCAGCCGCTGGCCTAAGCTGGCAGCCTGACCCGCCCAGCGGCGATGAATCAACACCCCCACTTCCGGGAGGCAATCGCGTGGCCGACGCCGAGCTGACTCCGCAAGAGATCATCGACCAGATCCCCGCCGCGTTCCAGGCTGACAAGGCCGAAGGGCTGGATTCGACCTTTCAGTTCGACATCACCGGCGGCCAGGGCGGCCAGTGGTATGCCGAGATCAAGGACTCCCAATGCCAGGTGACCAAGGGGACCTCGCCCTCCGCCGACATCACCATCACCCTCAGCGACGAGAACTTCGTCAAGCTGATCACCGGCAAGCTGGATGGCACCATGGCCTTCATGACCGGCAAGCTCAAGCTCAAGGGTGACATGGGACTGGCGATGCGGCTGTCAGGCCTCTTCCGCCTTCCCGACTAGCGCGGGCGCACTCCCGGCCCGCCGCTCGGGGCAGCGCTCGACGAACGGACAGTCCGCGCAGGGACGGTCTGGGTAGCCCTCGACTGCCCGGTAGTCACCCGCCTCCACCCGCCGGACCGCTGCCATGGCCCAGCTGAGGGCTGCCTCACGCTCTGGCGGCCCACTCGGAACCATGATTAGTTCGCCACTGCGGAGCATGGCCAGCGCGGTCTCCGGAGCCGGCAACGGAGCGCCCATGACCCCGGCGGCGACTGCCGCGGCATAGAGCTGCAGCTGGCGCGAGTAATCAGCCAGGTCGGCAGCGCTGAGACTCAGATTGGTCTTGTAGTCGATGATCAACAGCCCGCCCGACGGCAGGCGCGCGATCCGATCGATCACCCCCACCAACGGCGGACAGCGGGGGCCCGCCCAATCCGACCAGCTGAACGCAAACTCGGTCGCCACCGTGGGTAGTGCCGCCGCCGGCCCGGCGACGTACGCGCGCAGCATCACCTCGGCCGCTTGTCGCTGCTCTGACCCGAGAGCACCAGCCACCGGCGCGAGCGCTGCCAACGCCTCAGAAATTGTGGCGGCCCGCTCGGGAGAATCAGCGTGCCACCGCTCCAGCACCTGGTGGACTGCCACCCCCAGGGCCAGAGCCTGCTCGCGCCCCGCCGCTGCGCTGGCGGAGCCGGCGTCGGTCACTGACCAGGAGGGCTGATCGGAACTGGGGTAATGAGCTAGGTACTGATACCAGTACTGCCGTGGACAGTGCTGGAGGACTTCGATCGCGGTGAAGCTGAGCTGCTCCGGTTGCGGTGGCCTTCGTTGCGCAGCCGCCCACATCTGCTCAATCTCGGCCCAGCGCTGGAGTAGCCGCGGGACTGAGACCTGGCGTGCCGAGGCTATCGGGTCCACGTGAATCGAACGGTCCGAGGTAGCTCCTGGAGTCGCCCAGGGAAGCCCGGCCAGCTCGCCGAAGCGAGGCCATTCCTGGGCCCACGCGTACGGCCCGGCCGCAGCCTCGGCCAGCTGTACGAATTCGCCATCCTTGCCCGGCCGAGTGGTGGTCACCAAGAGCAGGTCGCGGGCCCGGGTCATGGCCACATAAACGAGCCGGCGCCGCTCCTCGCGATCCACGGCAGCCGCGGGGCTAGCGCCCCAGCGTTTATAGGCCGCGGTATGGGTGCCGCCGACTCGACTGCACATGACCGCCCGCTCCTCCCGGACCCAGCTGACCGCGTCCTGGGCCCGGGCGTGAAACGGCCGACAGTCGGCCAGCACCACGACGCGCCACTCCAGACCCTTGGCCCGGTGGATGGTGCTGAGGGTCACCAGATCCTCGTCGGTCTGGGCGGGCGGCTCCGCCGTCTTGGCTTCCTCTTGCATCCGCTCCAACCGGGCGAGCAGACCGCCTAGGCTCAGCCACCGGGCGGGAGATTCCGCCGCCCAGGCCACCCGCTGCAGTTCCCTCAGCGAGGCCAGGGCTCGCCGGCCCACCGGATCGCCGGCCCGCACCCTGGCCTGCTGAAGCTGGAGCAGCCCGCTCACGGCGAGAGTTCGAGCCAAAAGCTCCCCGGCCGGGGCAGTCCGCGCGGCCTCCCTCAGGGTTCCCACGACCGACAGGACGCGGCCCGCCCGCTCCGCCCAGGACCGCTCCCAACTGGGGGCTCCCCTCTCCAGATGGTCGCGCAGCCGCTGGACGAGCGAGCTATCGCGCTGGCCAGGTTGCGCCCGCAGGGTGGCCAGGGCCCGGTCCGGGATCCGGCTCACCTGGCACTGCAGGGCCCGCAGGCAGGCCAGGTCGTCCCGTTCGTCGGCGACCAGCCGGAGAAAGGCCAGGACATCCCTCACCTCGGGCCGATCCAGCAACCCTCCGGTCGCCGTCTGAAAGGGAATGCCCCGTCGGCGCAAGGCCTCCTCCAACGGAGCGCCGATCCTGCCATGGGTGTAGGCCAAGACCGCCATCTCTCGCCAGAGAACTTCGTCGTGGCTGCCGTCCGGGTAGGTGATGCCGGCGTGGTGGATCTGGTCCAGGGCGGCGGCGATCGCCTCCGCCTCGTGCGCGGGGTCCTCGACCTCGGCCACCCAGACGGGGAGGGGGCTCTCGGAGCCGCGCGCCGCCTCCATCGGCTCATCCGCCGCGAAATTGGGGTCAGCCTTGATCACCTCGTCGGCTGCGGCCAGGATCGAGACCCGGGAGCGGTGGTTGCGAAAGAGCCCGAACTGCCGACCGACCGCCTCGGTCATGATCCCCGGCTTGGCATCCCGAAAGGCGTAGATCGACTGTCGGGCATCGCCCACCATGAAGAGGCTGCGGTGGTCGGGCCCGGTCAGCTCGTGGACCAAGGACTCCTGAAGAGCGCTGGTGTCCTGATACTCGTCCACGATCACCAGACGGAAATTGGTCTGACACCAGGTGAGCAGGCGAGGCGAGCGGCGGAGCGCCAGCAGTCCCTCTCGCAGCAGGCCGTCGAAATCAAGAGCGCCGCGCTGGGCCAGCCGCCGCTCATATCCCTGCCAGATGGTGGTGGTCAGCGCGAGGGACGTGCGGTGCCAAGCGAGATCCTGGGGAGAATCCCCAAGCTCCTCCCAGCGCGCATAGGCGGCCAGCGATTCCCGCTCACACTCCGCTGGCCCAAGCTCAGTAGCCCGCAGCCGGAAAACGGTCCGGGCGGCGCCGTCCGGGAGCGTCAGAATCGTTCGGGGATCGGGCTCGGGCGGTAGCCGCTGGAGCCAGGAGGAGGAGCCAGCCCCTGCCCGGCGCACCTCAGTGAGAGCCTCCTCCATCACCATCCCCGCGGCGACCTCATCGATGAGCTCCAGATCCCGCGGCAGGCCCGCAAGGTAGGCGCGCTCTCCCAGCAAGCGCCGGATCAGCTGGTGGAAGGTGCCGATCCAGGCCCCGTCGAGGGCCTCCGCGGTGGCATCCGGGGGAGCGAGTTCGGCCTCGATCATCACCGCCAGCACCTTCTGGCGCAGCTCCGCGGCCGCCCGCTCGGTGAAGGTCACCGCCATGATCTGGCCCACCGGCAGGGTGCTGATCAAAGCCGCTGCATAGAGCCAGGCCATGGTGGTGGTCTTGCCGCTGCCAGCCGCGGCCACCACCTTGACCGGTCCCTGGCCGAGCTCCCGGACCACTTCGTACTGAGCCGGGGTCAGCGTCTGCCGGGCTCGCTCCCAGAAGGCTTCGCGCTGGCTCACAGTTCGGGGGCCGGCGTCGGGAACTCACTTCCCACCGAATTCTCACCGTCACACCAGAAGGCAACCGGGCAGCCAGACCGCCCGTCCCGGCAGGTTCGCTGGGAGTGGCGCGGTTGGGCGGGAAAGTGGCCCGCCAGGATCACCTGGGCCAGGCGGTCGATCTCGCTCTCGATCCGGTCCAGCTCCCCCTCGGTCAGGGTGCCGGGGCCGCCAGCGTCCTCGTCGCCTGCGACGATTCGGAACCCGGCCGCCACGATCGGGTTCGGATCCTTAGGGCCGGGGTCTGCCCCCACATACCAGTTGCGTACTCGCGTGGGCAGCTGGTCGCCCAGTTGCTCGACGAATGCCCCTCCCCTCGCCGCGATTTGGTAGATCGGCAGCTGCCACTGCTGGGGTCCCTCGGGAGGCTTGCCGAACACCTCAGCCCGCAGCGCTCGCTCGCTGGTCGCCGAGCGGGCGGTCTTGTAGTCCAACACCTCGATCTCGCCATCGGGATGGCGCCAGAGGGCATCGACCTTGCCGCGCAGTTGCCAGCCGTCCCGTAACAGGTCAAAGTCCACTTCCTCGGCAATTGGCTCCCCCACCTGCTCACCGCCGGCGACCACGATCTGGCGGCCCCACCTGGCCACCAGCCGCTCCAGCCAGAGCTGCACGTAGACAACCTGGAGCGGGTCGTCCAGGTCGGCGCGGACCTCGGGCATCAGCTGCTCCCGGACCAGCTGACCAGCCACCTCGCCAAAGGCGGCGGGCTGGCCTTCCCAGGTGGTCCGCTGGCGGTACAGAAGCTCCAGCAAACGGTGCGCCTGAGAGCCCAGAGTCAAGTGGACATCTGGCTCACTAGCCGGAGCCAGCAGGTGGGCCAGGTACTGGCGGGGACAGGCCAGCCAGGCGCCGATCGAGGTGGCACTGATCGAGAGCGGCCCTCTGATCACGGCCGCCCCCTCCGCGACCGGGTCCCAGGGGGCTAGGGCCTGGCGCAGCTGGGTGGCGGCGCGTCCCAGCGCGCCCCGCACCTCGGCGATCCCTGGCGATGGCGGGGCCAGGGCCAGCTCCGTCGCCAGATCGTCTGGATGCACCAGCTGGGCGTGGGGAGCCGCGACCTCAGGCCGCCCGGCGCCAATCAAGGCCTGGAGAAAAGGTGATCGCTCCGCCACCCGACCTTGGTATCGGCGGGCCCAGCTGCATGTGACTTCGGCGGTGGCCCTGGTCAGCCCGACCAGAAAGAGCCGGGACTCGGCATCCTGCTGGCGGTCGCCGGCAGAGACCACGTCCTCCAATTCGGGCACCCGGCGGACCAAATCCTGGACCTCCTCCGAGTCCAGCAGCCCGCCGGATTCAGCCGGGGCCGGGATGGTGCCCGCGGCGCAGCCACAGATGAAGACCCGAGGCCAGCTCTGGCCCTTGGCCTGGCGAATGGTCAGCACCACCACCTCGGAGCGGTCTCCCCGAGCGACGGCTTCGGTCTCCCCGCCGGCGTGGCGCAGGGCGAGCTGCAAAAGTTCCAGCCAGGCCGCCATGGTCAGCTCGCCGCGACCCAGGCGGCGCTGGATGTCGGCGACCGCCTGGGCGGTGTAGGCCAGCTCGGCGAGGGCGGCCGCCAGGTCGAGGTCCTCCAGCGCCAGTGCGGCCAGTCCCGAGGCCAGCTCGATCTGACCGAGGATCGCCCCAAGCCGCGGCCAGCCCAGCGGCCGACTGGCCGCCCCCTCATCCCCCGGCTCCAGGCTCAGCCACGGCTGGCCTGCGGTCTGAAGCTGGTCTCGGAAACCCGCCGCCGCGTCCCGCTCGGTGGCGGGCCGAGATCCCCTCTCCTGCCCGCGAGCCCACTCCCAGAAGACCCGCTGGAGGGAGACGTTGCGGCGGCCGGCCGCCTCGCGGAGGACGCGGATCGCCGCCGCCGAGACGGCGCCGGGACCAGCCACCAGCGCCGTCAGGAGCGCGGCGTCATCCCGGGGCAGGCAGAGCACCCTCATCCAGTTGAGGGAGACCGCCACCAGCGGGTGTCCCGCCCAGTCCCGGCGCGTCGCGTTGCGATAGGGAACGCCAAGACTGGTCAGGGCCGCCTGAAGGGGAATCAGCTGGCGGTTCGCCGAGTGCACCAGGATGGCCACCTCACCGAACTCGACCTCGCCGTGGAGGCGGGC
>Ga0307373_10009917_pt1 | contig 14119 bp, 14 predicted proteins | sample OX2MG_FD_202534 | JGI IMG/M metagenome (GOLD analysis project Ga0307373, IMG submission 202534) | Soil microbial communities from Risofladan, Vaasa, Finland - OX-2 | ecosystem: Environmental > Terrestrial > Soil > Coastal area > Acid sulfate soil | place: Finland: Risofladan, Vaasa | collected... | reverse complement strand
GACCAGCCCCGCGGCGCTCGGCTGGCTGCGCAAGATCTATCAGGCCACGCAGCATCTGTCCTACAGCGGGACCTTCGTCTACCAGCGGGGCGACGAGACCGAGACCTCCCGCATCGTGCGCGTGGCCGGTGGCGGATCGGACGTCGAGAAGCTCGAGGCGCTGGACGGCGCACGGCGCGAGATCGTGCGCACGCGCGACACCGTGCAGTGCTACCTGCCGGACATCCATACCGTCAAAGTCGACCGCCACGGCGTCGATTCGAGGAGCCACGCAGGCGGCTTCCCGGCGATGCTGCCCGAGCGGCTGAACGGCCTGGCGCGCAACTACGCCGTCACCCTGGGCGGGGTGGCGCGCATCGCGGGCTACGAATGTCGCGAGGTCGTTCTCACCCCGAACGACGACTACCGGTACGGCTACAGGCTGTGGGCGGATCGGCGCACCGGAATGCTGCTCAAGGCGCGCACGTTCAACACGAAGGACGCGACGCTGGAGCAGTTCACGTTCACGCAGCTCAGAATCGGCCGCGTGCCGCGCGCCGAGGCGCGCGTGCGTCGCATTCCGCATGGCTGGCACGTGGAGGATTCCACCGTCGAACCGGTCGATCTCGCCGCCGCGGGATGGCGGGTGAGCGCGGATCTGCCCGGGTTCGAGAAGATCGCCGAGGTGAAGCGCATGCTGCGCGAGACGCATCTCGTCGACCAGGTGGTGTACTCCGACGGCATGGCCGCGGTATCCGTGTTCATCGAGCCGTTGCCGGCGCACGGCGCGGGGGTGGAGCCCGGACTTTCGCGCACGGGAGCGACCAACATCTACACCCGTGAGGTGGCCGGCCATCTGGTCACCGTGGTGGGCGAGGCGCCTGCGATCAGCGTGCAGCGCATCGGCGACAGCGTGGAGTACCATCCTCCGCACTAGCCGCAGCGGCGCCGGGGGGCGCCGTATCGAGGGAGGCAAATCCGATGCAGGTAATCCGAAGGCTGTTTGCGCTCTGGCTGCTCGTCTGCGCGGGACAGGTGTTTGCGCAGGCGCGCGCGCTGCCCGACTTCACTCATCTGGTCGACGAGCAGGGCGCGGCGGTCGTGAACATCAGCACCACGCAGGCGTCGCGGCGCGCGGCGCTGCCCGGCGTGCCGGGCATCGAGGACGACGAGCTGAGGGAGTTCCTGCGCCGCTTCCTGCCGCGCAACCCGGACAACGCGCCGCGCGCCGAGAGCCGCTCGCTCGGCTCGGGCTTCGTCATCAGCCCCGACGGCTACATTCTCACCAACGCGCACGTGGTCGCGGACGCGGAGCAGATTGACGTGCGCCTGACCGACAAGCGCGAGTTCAAGGCCAGGGTGATCGGCCTCGACCGGCGCTCCGACGTGGCACTCATCAAGATCGAGGCTTCGGGCCTGCCGGTGGTGCGCTTCGGCAGCCCCTCCGCCCTCAAGGTGGGGGAATGGGTGGTCGCCATCGGCTCGCCGTTCGGCTTCGAGAACACGGTCACCGCCGGAATCGTCTCGGCCAAGGGGCGCGTGCTGCCCGAGGAGAATCTGGTGCCGTTCATCCAGACCGACGTGGCGATCAACCCGGGCAATTCCGGGGGGCCGCTGTTCAACATGAACGGCGAGGTGGTCGGCATCAACTCGCAGATCTACAGCCGCACCGGCGGCTTCATGGGGCTTTCGTTCGCCATCCCGATCGACATGGCGCTCGACATCCAGAAGCAGCTGCGCGAGACCGGCCGGGTCGCGCGCGGGCGCATCGGGGTCGTGATCCAGGAGGTGACCAAGGCCCTGGCCGACTCCTTCGGCCTGGACCGCCCGCGCGGTGCTCTGGTCAGCAGCGTGGAGAAGGGCGGCGCCGCAGACCTGGCCGGCGTGCAGCCCGCCGATATCATCACCGGCTTCGCCGGCAGGGCGGTCCGCTCGTCGAGCGATCTGCCGCGCCTGGTGGCGGCCACGCGTCCGGGCACGCGAGCGCAGCTCGAGGTCTGGCGCAACGGCGCGGCGCGCACGCTGACGCTCACCGTGGGCGAGCTGCGCGAACAGCGCGTCGCCGCGCGCGGCGACGCGCCGCGCGGGCAGAAATCCGCCCGCCCCGAGGCCAACCGCCTGGGCATCGCGGTGAGCGAGCTCAGCGCCGAGCAGAAGAAGGCGCTGCATCTCGAGCACGGGCTGGTCGTGACCGACGTGCGACGCGACGCACGCGCGGACCTGCGCGCCGGCGATGTCCTGCTGCGGCTGGTGCGGCGCGGGCGGCAGACCGAGCTGACCTCGGCTGCGCAGCTCGAGCGGCTGCTCGCCGGCCTCGAGCGGGACGCGGTCATCACGCTCTACGTACGGCGCGGTGAGAGCACGACCTTCGTCACCGTTGCCGGCTTCGCCGGCGAGGGCTGACTTGGAACTGACGCTGTACGGGCGCACCTACTGCCACCTGTGCGAGGACATGGCGCGCGCGCTCGAGCGGCTGCAACCCGAGCTGGGCTTCCGATTCGAGGTGCACGACGTGGACGCTGACGCGGCGCTGGAGCGCCGCTTCGGGGAGCGAGTCCCGGTTCTGGTCGACGCGCAAGGGCGGGAGATCTGTCACTACTTCCTGGACGAGTCGGCGCTGCGCACGCGGCTTGCGGTAAAATAAGGCCCTGATCGAGGGTGCCCTTCGCGGAGCGGCACCCTCTTTTTATGCTCCAGAACCGCATCCGGAATTTCTCCATCATCGCGCATATCGACCACGGCAAGTCGACGCTCGCGGACCGCTTCATCCAGCTGTGCGGCGGCCTGTCGGAACGCGAAATGGGCGAGCAGGTGCTCGATTCCATGGAGCTCGAGCGCGAGCGCGGCATCACGATCAAGGCCCAGACCGCGGCCCTGCGCTACCGGGCGCAGGACGGCGAGACCTATCTGCTCAACCTGATCGACACCCCCGGGCACGTCGATTTCTCCTACGAGGTAAGCCGCTCGCTCGCGGCCTGCGAAGGCGCGCTGCTGGTGGTGGACGCCTCCCAGGGGGTCGAGGCGCAGACGGTGGCCAACTGCTATACGGCGATCGAGCAGGGGGTCGAGGTGATCCCGGTGCTCAATAAAATCGACCTGCCTTCGGCGGACCCGGAACAGGCGATCCAGGAGATCGAGGACGTGATCGGCCTGGACGCGCACGGCGCGATCCGCGCCAGCGCCAAGACGGGCGAACGGGTGCCGGACATCCTCGAGGCGATCATCGCGCGCGTGCCGGCGCCGCGCGGCGATGCGCACGCGCGCCTCAAGGCGCTTGTGATCGACTCCTGGTTCGACAATTACGTGGGCGTGGTGATGCTGGTGCGGGTGGTCGACGGCGTGCTGCGGCCGAAGGACCGGGTGATGCTGATGAGCGAGCAGGTTTCGCACCTGTGCGAGCAGGTCGGGATCTTCACCCCGAAGTCGCAGGCCTGCGACGAGCTGTCCGCCGGCGAGGTGGGCTTCGTGGTGGCCGGCATCAAGGAGCTTCGCGCGGCCAGGGTCGGCGATACGCTCACGCGCGCCGATCAGCCGGCCGCTGCGGCGCTGCCCGGATTCAAGGAGGTGAAGCCGCAGGTGTTCGCCGGCCTGTACCCGGTCGAGGCGAACCAGTACCAGGCGCTGCGCGAGGCGCTCGAGAAGCTGCACCTGAACGACGCCTCGCTGCACTACGAGCCGGAGGTGTCGCAGGCGCTTGGCTTCGGCTTTCGCTGCGGTTTCCTCGGACTGCTGCACATGGACATCGTGCAGGAAAGGCTGGAGCGCGAGTACGGCATGAGCCTGGTCACCACCGCCCCGTCGGTGGTGTACGAGGTCGAGCTGCGCGACGGCACGATGGAGCATGTATCCAATCCGGCCAAGCTGCCCGATCCCTCGCGGATCGCGCAGATTCGCGAGCCGATGATCGCCGCCACCATCTTCGTGCCGCAGGAGTACGTCGGACCGGTGATGACGCTGTGCACGCAGAGGCGCGGCACGCAAACCAACATGCACTACACCAGCCGGCACGTGGTGCTGTCCTACGACCTGCCGCTCAACGAGGTGGTGCTCGACTTCTTCGACCGGCTGAAATCGATTACCCGCGGCTACGGCTCGCTGGACTACGAGCTCAAGGCCTACCGCGCGGCGGACATGGTCAAGCTCGACGTGCTGATCAACGGCGAGCGCGTCGACGCGCTCTCGACGATGGTCCATCGCGCGAGTGCGCAGGGGCGCGGCCGCGACCTGGTCAACCGGCTGCGCGGCCTGATTCCGCGCCAGATGTTCGACGTCGCGATCCAGGCCGCGATCGGCGCGCACATCATCGCGCGCGAGACGGTCAAGGCGCTGCGCAAGAACGTGCTGGCCAAGTGCTACGGCGGCGACATCACGCGCAAGCGCAAGCTGCTCGAGAAACAGAAAGAAGGAAAAAAACGCATGAAGCAGGTCGGTTCGGTCGAGATTCCGCAGGAGGCGTTTCTCGCCGTCCTGCAGATGGAAGACAAATGAGCTTCGAGGGCTTTCTCTTCATTCTGCTGCTGATCAGCGGCGCGGTGTGGGGCCTGGAGGCGGCGCGGCTGAAGAAGCGCCGCCCGGCGGGGCGCGCGCAGCCCTGGTGGGTGGAATACTCGATCAGCTTCTTCCCCGTGATCCTGATCGTCTTCCTGCTGCGCTCGTTCGTGGTCGAGCCGTTCAAGATTCCCTCCGGCTCGATGATCCCGACGCTGCTCGTGGGCGACTACATCCTGGTCAACAAGTACGACTACGGCATCCGCCTGCCGGTGATCCACACGAAGGTGATCGACATCGGCTCCCCGCAGCGCGGCGACGTCATGGTGTTCCGTTATCCCGACGATCCGTCGCTCGACTACATCAAGCGCGTGATCGGGCTGCCGGGAGACCGCATCGAGTACCGGGACAAGCGGCTGATCATCAACGGGAAGCTGGTGCCGGAGCACCGCATCGCGGATTACCTGTCCAAGTCGACGATGCAGTACTCGACGCGCTACGTCGAGGATCTCGGCCGGGTCACGCACCAGATCCTGATCGACAAGGACGCACCGGCGTACGTGCCGCGGCCCGGCCCGTTCCCGTTCGAAAAGGATTGCCACTACAATGCGAACGGTGTGACGTGCACGGTGCCCGCGGGGCACTATTTCGTCATGGGCGACAATCGGGACAACTCGAGCGACAGCCGCTTCTGGGGCTTCGTGCCCGATGCGAACATCGTCGGCAAGGCGTTCTTCATCTGGCTCAACCTCAACGAGCTGGGACGCTTCGGCCCGCTGCATTGAATCGGCAAACTGGGAGGAAACATGCGCCACAGGCAACACGGCCTCAGTCTGAGCGGCCTCATGGTTTGGCTGCTGCTTTTCATCGTGGTGGCGCTGGTCGGGCTGAAGGTGGGGCCGGCCTATCTGGAGTTCTTCGCCGCCAAGAAGGCGATCAACGAGGTCGCGCAGAACGATCAAAACGCGACGATCGCGGACATGCGCAAGGATTTCGATCTGAAGGCAGCGATCGACAACATGGCAATCGCCGGCAGCGACCTCGACATTTCCAGCAGCGGAGGCCAAGCGGTGATCTCGTTCGCCTACCGGAAGGACATCCCGCTGGTCGCCAACATCGGGCTGTACGTCAACTTCCAAGCGAGCACGCAGTAGCAGCCGACCGCCTTGTCCCGCGCATCGCGGCTTGAAGCCCGCATCGGCCACCGTTTCAAGAGCAGCGCGCTGCTCGAGCAGGCGCTCACCCATCGCAGCTTCGGCTCGTCGCACAACGAGCGCCTGGAGTTTCTCGGCGACGGAGTGCTCGACTGCGTCGTCGCAGAAGAGCTTTACGCGCGCTTCCCGGAGTTGCCCGAGGGAGCGCTTTCGCGCCTGCGCGCGAACCTCGTGCGCCAGGCCTCGCTCGCGGGCGTGGCGCGCGCAATCGGACTTTCGGGCTTCATGAAGCTCGGCGAAGGCGAGCTGGCGAGCGGAGGCGCCGAGCGGCCGTCGATCCTGGCCGACGGCCTCGAAGCGGTGTACGGGGCGGTGTTCGTGGACGGCGGCTACGGCGCGGCCCGCGCGACGATCCTGCGTACCCTCGGCGAGGCGCTCGGGCGGCTCGACGCGGCGGCGCCCGCGAAGGACGCCAAGACGCGCCTGCAGGAGCTGCTGCAGGGCCGCAGAAACAAACTCCCCGAATACCGCGTGGTCGCCACCAAGGGTGCGGCCCACAAGCAGACCTTCGAGGTGGAATGCACGGTCGCCGAGCTGGCCCTGCGCGCCACCGGCAGCGGCAGCTCGCGGCGCGAGGCCGAGCAGAAGGCGGCCGAGGGGCTGCTGCGCCAGCTCGAGGCATGAGCGAATTTCGCTGCGGCGTCGTCGGCATCGCCGGGCGCCCGAACACCGGCAAGTCGAGCCTGCTGAATCGCATGGTGGGTCAGAAGCTCTCGATCGTCTCGCCCAAGGCACAGACCACGCGCCATCTCGTGACCGGCATCCTGACGAGCGCGCAGTGCCAGTACGTGTTCATCGACTCGCCCGGCTTCCAGACCCGGCACCGCAACGTGTTCAACCGCGCCCTCAACCGGCGCGCGGCGGAGGCGGCGCGCGACGCGGACGTCGTCATGTTCGTGCTCGAGGCCGGGCGCTTCGGCCCCGAGGACCGCGACGTGCTGGAGCGCATCCCCGCGGCGAGCAAGGTGGTGGCGGTGGTCAACAAGGCCGACCTCGTGAAGCGCGCCGCGGATCTGCTCCCGTTCCTCGCCCGGCTCGCCAAGCAGCGCGAATTCGCCGCCATCGTCCCGGTGAGCGCACGCACCGGGAAGAACCTCGCCGAGCTGCTGCGCGTGCTGCGCGAGCAGCTGCCGCAGGCGCCCGCGCTGTATCCGGCGGAGCAGCTCACCGACCGCGACGAGCGCTTTTTCGCGGCCGAGATCCTGCGCGAGAAGCTGTTCCGCGCGCTCGGCGACGAGCTGCCCTATCACTGCGAAGTCGCGATCGAGAGCTTCAAGGAGGAAGGGCGCCTGCGCCGCATCGAGGCGACCATCTTCGTCGAGCGCGAGAGCCAGAAGGCGATCGTGGTCGGCGCGAGAGGCGAGACGCTCAAGCGCATCGCTAGCGCCGCGCGCAAGGACATGGAGGCGCTGTTCGGCGGCAAGGTCTACCTCGGCGCTTGGGTGAAGGTGAAGCGCGGCTGGACCGAGGACGAGCGGATGCTGCGCCAGTTCGGTTACGGATGAGCGCGGCACGCCGGGACCCGCTGCGGGTCGAGGCGCGCGACCTGGATGCGAGACGGCACGACGGCAGCCTAGATGGCGCGGCGCAGAGCTGAACTGGAGCCGGGGTACGTGTTGCACACCTACCCCTACAAGGAGACCAGCCTCATCGTGGAGGCCTTCACGCGCCGTTTCGGGCGCGTGGGGCTGCTCGCGCGCGGCGCGCGGCGCCCGCGCTCGGCGCTGCGCGGGGTGCTGCTGTCGTTTCATCCCTTGCGCCTGAGCTGGAGCACGTCGGCCGAGCTCGGGACGCTGCTGTCGGCGGAATGGTTCGGCGGGCAGTGGGCGCTGCGCGGCTTCGGGCTGATGTGCGGCTTCTACCTCAACGAGCTGTTGCTCAAGCTGCTGCCGCGCGAAGACCCGCACGAGGCCCTGTTCGACGCCTACGCGGCGAGCCTGCCGCGGCTCGCTGCCGGCGAGCCGGAGGCCACGGTGCTGCGCGCCTTCGAGCGCCGGCTGCTCGCCGAACTCGGGTATGCTCCGCTGCTCGAGCGCGATGCCGCGAGCGGCGCGCCGGTCGAGCCCGGGGGGCGCTACGCGTACGAGCTCGATCGCGGCCCGGTGCCGGTGGGCGCCGTCGGCGGCGGCGATCTGGTGGTGAGCGGCCAGACCCTGCTCGACGTGGCGCGCGACGACTACGCGCGGCCGGAGACGCGGGACGAGGCGCGGGCGCTCATGCGGGCGCTGATCGCGCAACGCCTGGGCGCGCAGACGCTGCATACGCGCGCGGTGCTGCGGGAGCTGCAGGAGCTATGATCGAGCTGGGAGTCAACGTCGACCACGTCGCCACGGTGCGCCAGGCGCGGCGCACCTACGAGCCCGACCCGGTGTGGGCGGCGGTCGAGGCGCACCTCGGGGGCGCCGACGGGATCACGGTTCACCTGCGCGAGGACCGGCGCCACATCCAGGACCAGGACGTGCGCCGCCTGCGCGAGCTCACGCACATCAAGCTCAACCTGGAGATGGCGGCCACCGACGAGATGGTCGGGATCGCGCGGGGCATCCGTCCCGAGATGGCGATGTTGGTGCCCGAGGGGCGGCACGAGATCACCACCGAGGGCGGGCTGGACGTCGCCGCGCAGGAGGCCAAGCTGAAGGACACGGTGGCGCGGCTGGCCGACGCGGGCATCCGGGTGTCGATGTTCATCGACCCCGATCCGCGCCAGGTCGAGGCGGCGGCACGCGCCGGCGCGTCGGTGTGCGAGGTGCATACGGGCCCCTACGCGCTCGCGTTCCACGCCAAGGGGCGCGACGAGGAGAGCCCCGCGGTGCTCGCCGAGCTGGACAAGGTGCGGCGCGCCGGCGAGGCGATCCGCGCGCTCGGCATGCGCTTCAACGCCGGCCATGCGCTCACCTACTTCAACGTCGGGCCGGTGGCGCGCCTGCCGGGAGTGCGCGAGCTGCACATCGGCCACGCGATCGTCTCGCGCGCCGTGTTCGTCGGCATGCGCGAGGCGGTGCGCGAGATGAAGCGCCTCATCGTCGAGGCGGCGCGCTCGCGCAGCGGCGCCTGAAGGCCGGACCGTGCGTCCATGATCTACGGGGTCGGCACCGATCTGATCGAGATCCGGCGCGTCGAGCAGGCGCTGGCGCGCTTCGGGGAGCGCTTCGCCCGCCGCATCCTGTGCGCGCCCGAGCTGGCGCGCTTCCGGGCGCACCGCCAGCCCGCCGCCTACCTCGCCAAGCGCTTCGCCGCCAAGGAGGCGTTCACCAAGGCGCTCGGCACCGGAATCCACGCGCCCGCCAACTGGCACGGGGTGTGGGTGGTGAACCAGCGCTCCGGCAAGCCGCACCTGGAGTTCACGCCGGCGCTGCGCGCGCTGCTCGATGAGCGCGGCGTGCGGCGCGCGCATTTGTCGCTCACCGACGAGCGCGAGATGGCGAGCGCCACGGTGATCCTGGAGTGCGAGGGATGAGCGCGGGGCCGGCGCTGATCGACGTTCTCGGCCTCGCGCTCGCCGAGGACGACCGCCGCCGCCTGCGCCATCCCGCCTGCGGGGGCGTGATCCTGTTCGCCCGCAATTACCAGGATCCGGCGCAACTCGGCGCGCTGGTGCGGGAGATCCGCGCGCTGCGCCGCGAGCTGCTGGTGTGCGTCGACCACGAGGGCGGACGCGTGCAGCGCTTTCGCGCCGGCTTCACGCAGGTGCCGCCCATGCGCAGGCTGGGCGAGCTGTGGGACCGCGACCGCGCGGCCGCTCGCCGGGCGGCGCACGCCGTCGGGGTGGTCATCGCGACCGAGCTCGCGGCGCACGGCCTCGATTTCAGCTTTACCCCGGTGCTCGACCTGGACTACGCGCACAGCGCCGTCATCGGCGACCGCGCTCTGCACGCTGACCCGGAGGCGGTCGGCGAGCTGGCGGCGGCGCTGCTGGGCGGCCTGGCCGCCTGCGGCGTGGCGGCGGTCGGCAAGCACTTTCCGGGGCACGGCTACGCGCAGGCCGATTCGCACGTCGCCGTGCCGGTGGACGAGCGGCCGCTCGCGCAGATTCTGGCGCGCGACGTGGCTCCCTATCGCGCGGCGATCGCCGCCGGACTGGCCGGCGTGATGCCGGCGCACGTGATTTACCCGCACGCCGACCCGGAGCCGGCGGGCTACTCGAGGTTCTGGCTGCAGGAGGTGCTGCGCCGGCAGCTCGGCTTCGACGGCCTGATCTTCAGCGACGACCTGTCGATGGAGGGGGCGAGCGGCGCGGGCGGCGTTGCCGAGCGGGCTCGGGCGGCGCTCGCCGCGGGCTGCGACATGGTCCTGCTGTGCAATGATCCCGCCGGCCAGGACCGGTTGCTCGATTCGTTGGCGGGGGTCGCGCCGTCGGTGGCGCGACGCGTGGCGCGCATGCGCCTGAAGGATGCCGGCGACCGGCGCTCGAGCGCCGCCTACCGGGAGGCAGTGGGCGAGGTCAGCCGCCTGGCCTGAGCGCCGCGTGCGGGCTCAGGCGCGCTCCATGTAGGTGCCGTCGTTGGTGTTGACCTTGATTCTCTCGCCCTGGCTGATGAAGGGCGGCACCTGCACGATGATGCCCGTCTCCATCGTCGCCGGCTTGAACGTGTTGGTGGCGGTCGCGTTCTTGATGCCCGGCTCGGTTTCGCTCACCGTCAGCACGACGTTGGGCGGCAGCTCGAGCCCGATGGCGCGGGCGTTGTAGAAGTTCACCTGCACGTCGGCATTGGGCAGCAGGAACCCGGCTTGTCCCTCGAGGAACTCGGCCGACAGCGACAGCTGTTCGTAGTTCTGCTTGTCCATGAACACGTAGCTGTCCCCGTCCTGGTACAGGTACTGCATCTCGCGCGGCTCGACGAAGGCGCGCTCGACCTTGTCCTCCGTGCGAAAGCGCTGGTTGGTCTTGGTGCCGGACTCGATGTCCTTCATCTCGACCTGCATGAAGGCGCCACCGCGCCCGCCGACGTGTACGTGGTAGCACTTGAGCACGCGCCAGACGCGCTTGTCCCATTCGAGGAGGTTGCCGACGCGGATTTCGACTGCCGAGACTTTCGCCATGGTGCGCTGGAATGTTCCGAAAAAAGGCCGCGAATTTTACACTAAATCAGGGGCCTGCGGACGTATAATCGCCCTCGCGCCATGAGCGAAGCGAAGTTCGACCCCAAGGCGTTCGTCGCCGGCCTTCCCAACCTGCCCGGGGTTTACCGCATGCTCGGCGCGGCGGGAGAGGCGCTCTACGTAGGCAAGGCGCGCGACCTGAAGAAGCGGGTCGGCTCGTATTTCCACCGCCAGGTGCCGGGCCCGCGCATCGCGATGATGCTGACGCAGGTGGCCTCGATCGAGGTGACCGCGACGCGCTCCGAGGGCGAGGCCCTGCTGCTCGAGAACAACCTGATCAAGAGCCTGGCGCCGCGCTACAACATCCTGTTCCGCGACGACAAGTCCTACCCCTACCTGATGATCACCGGCCACCGCTTCCCCAGGATCGGCTTCCACCGCGGGGCGAAGGATCGGCGCAACCGCTACTTCGGCCCGTTCCCGCACGCCCACGCGGTGCGCGAGAGCATCCAGCTGCTGCAGCGGGTGTTTCGCCTGCGCACCTGCGAGGACACGGTGTTCGAGAATCGCTCGCGTCCGTGCCTGCTGCACCAGATTCATCGCTGCACGGCGCCGTGCACCGGCCTGATCTCGGAGGCGCTGTACGCGCAGGACGTGAAGACCGCCGGGCTGTTCCTCGACGGGCGCGAGGACGACGTCATCGGCCTGCTCAGCGACAAGATGGACGCCGCGGCGCGCGAGCTGCACTACGAGGAGGCGGCCGCCTACCGCGACCAGGTGCGCGCGCTGTCCAGAGTCCAGGCGCGCCAGTACGTGGAGAGCCACCGCGGCGTGGACGCCGACGTCGTCGCCTGCGTGTTCGAGAGCGCTCTGGCGTGCGTGAACCTGGTCATGATCCGCGGCGGCCGCCACGTTGGCGACCGCAGCTTTTTTCCGCACAACGCGGATCAGGCGTTGCCGGGGGAAGTGCTGTCGGCCTTTCTCGCCCAGCATTACCTCGAGCAGCCGGTGCCCGCGCTGATCGTAATCAGCGACGAGGTGGACCGCGAGGCGCTGGAGGAGGCGCTCGCCGAGCGCGCCCCGCACGGCGTGCAGATCGTGGCGCCGCAGCACGGCGAGCGGCGCGTCTGGCTCGACATGGCGAGCAAGAATGCCCGTCTCGCGCTGGGGCAGCGGATGCGGGAGAAGGCCACGCAGGAGGGCCGCATCGCGAACCTGCGCGAAGCGCTCCGCCTGCCCGAGAGCGTGCAGCGCATCGAGTGCTTCGACATCAGCCACACCATGGGCGAGGCGACGGTCGGGTCGTGCGTGGTGTACGACCGCAACGCGCTGCAAAAAGCCGACTATCGGCGCTTCAACGTACGCGACATCGTGCCGGGCGACGACTACGGCGCCATGCGCCAGGTGCTCGCGCGCCGCTACGAGCGCGTGACCACCGAGGACGGCAAGATCCCCGACCTCATCCTGATCGACGGCGGGAGAGGGCAGGTGAACGCAGCGCGCGCGGCGCTCGCCGAGCTGGGCTTGAATGACGTCAGCGTGGTCGGCGTGGCCAAGGGGCCCGAGCGCAAGGCCGGGCTGGAGGAGCTGATCGTCGAAGCCGAAGGCCGCACGCTCGCGCTGCCGCCGCAAAGCCCGGGCCTGCATCTGATCCAGCAGATCCGCGACGAGGCGCACCGCTTCGCCATCGTCGGTCACCGCGCGCGTCGCGGCAAGGCGCGCACGACCTCGATGCTCACCGGCGTGCCGGGAATCGGCGCCAAGCGACGCCAGGCGCTGCTCGCGCATTTCGGCGGCCTGCGCGGCGTGCAGTCCGCGGCGGTGGACGAGCTCGCGCAGGTCGAAGGCATCAGCCGCGGGCTCGCCGAGCAGATCTACAAGCACCTGCACGAATCGGCTGCCGCATGATGCCGCTCAACCTGCCGATCCTGATCACCTGGCTGCGGATCGTCCTGATCCCGCTCATCGTGGGCATTTACTACCTGCCCGTGGACTGGCTGTCGCCGGACGCGCAGAACGTGGCGGCGACCGCCGTGTTCATCTTCGCGGCGATCACCGACTGGCTGGACGGCTACCTCGCGCGGCTGCTGAACCAGACCTCCGCGTTCGGCGCGTTCCTCGATCCGGTCGCCGACAAGCTGATGGTCACGGGCGCGCTCATCGTCCTGCTGCAGCTGGGGCGGGTCGAGGCGGTGGTGGCGCTGATCATCATCGGCCGTGAGATCGCCATCTCGGCGCTGCGCGAATGGATGGCCAGCATCGGCCAGTCGAAGAGTGTGGCGGTGGCGTTTGTCGGCAAGGTGAAGACCGTCGGTCAAATGGTGGCAATCCCCCTGTTGCTGTATGACCGCGACCTGCCCTGGGTGGGGAACACGCAACTGCTCGGCACCGTCCTGATCAACGTCGCCGCGGTGCTCACGGTCATCTCGATGCTGTACTACCTGCGCAAGGCAATGCCGCACGCCGTCGCCCCGCCGGGTTGAGCGGGACCTGCGAAGGCCTTATAATCCGCAGTCCGATAACGCGGGAATAGCTCAGTTGGTAGAGCGCAACCTTGCCAAGGTTGAGGTCGGGAGTTCGAGACTCCTTTCCCGCTCCAGAATCGCGGGGAAGGTGGCACGCCACCTTCCCCTTCCTGTCTAGCCGCCCGCGTCGACTGCGGGCATTCCCCGGCGGGGTGGCAGAGTGGTTATGCAGCGGCCTGCAAAGCCGTGGACGCCGGTTCGATTCCGACCCCCGCCTCCAAGACCTGTTGTGGCTCACTATGAGCTCACCATCCTTTTCTGGTAAAACGGCGGGCATGGCGCCGCTTGCCACCGCATTCGCAGACACTGTGCGCCGCCACACGACGGCGGCAAGCGCGCTGGTCGTCCTCGCCGCGGCCTGGTGGTGGCAGCTCGCCGCGCTCGACGGCTCTGGCGAGCTGGTCTGGCTCGCAGTGACTGCGTTCTCGGTGCTCACCGGGTTTGCGGCGCTCGGCTGGCTCCGCCCGGCGCGCGTCGGTATCACCGCGCCGCAGGCGATGATGCTCCTCGGCACGCTCGGCATGCTCGGGGGACTCGCCATCGACGCGCATCGCCTGGGCCTCGTCGCCATTGCCTGGATGTGCCAGGCCCAGGCGCCCGACTTCTTTACCCTGCTGCGGCTGCACCTGGAATGGATGCCGGCGATGCACCTGGGCATGGTGATGGGCGGCTTCGGCGCGCTCGTCTGGCTGCGCCGCACGCGCCCGGGCTGCCGGCGCCAGTTCTGCGCGCGCTTTGTTCAGAATCTTGCCTGCTCGACCTGGATGATGGTCGGCATGGTTGCCGGCGTCATGCTGTACTACCGCATCGCCGCCTGGGTCGGCACGAGCGGCGGCGTGCCCGAGATGCTCGGCGGCATGATCGGCGGCATGG
>Ga0307373_10009914_pt1 | contig 14120 bp, 12 predicted proteins | sample OX2MG_FD_202534 | JGI IMG/M metagenome (GOLD analysis project Ga0307373, IMG submission 202534) | Soil microbial communities from Risofladan, Vaasa, Finland - OX-2 | ecosystem: Environmental > Terrestrial > Soil > Coastal area > Acid sulfate soil | place: Finland: Risofladan, Vaasa | collected... | reverse complement strand
CATCCTCTTGACCTGCGAGGTACCTCCGGCGTGATTGCCGAAGGACCGCCGGTAGATCCGATCGATCTCCCCGGCGAGCGGCGCCCACTCGCCGGACTGGATCTGTCCCAACGGCCCGAGGATCTCGATGCACCCTTGGGCGAACTCGGGCTGGAACTCCTTGGTGACCGCCTGGTGCAGGTGGGCGCCGTACCCGCAGGCGCCCTCGTAGCCGAGCACCTTTTCGATCTCCACGCCGATGGCCAGATCGGCGAGCCGGGCGCGGACGACGGGGTCCTCGCTGAGGGGGCGACCGTTCCGCCTGGTCGTGCGGCAGTAGCGCACGAGCTCGCGAAGCACCCAGGCCTGGCCCGCCTGCTCGGGCTCGTACTCCTCCTCGGGACCCGGGTCGACCGACTCGAACCGGGGGATCGGGTTACCGCCCAGGCCGAACCAGATCTGCTCCCAGCCCCGGTTCAGCTCTCCGAGGAGCCGGTTCCCCGGCACGCGGAGCTCGTCGAGGAACACCAGGTTCTGGCGGCCGTCGGCCAGGTTGTACAGGGGCCGCATCTCTATCCCGGGCCGGTCGGTGGGCGAGAGGAAGTAGCTGATCCCGTTGTGCCGTCGGGCCGCGTCGGGGTCCGTCCGGGCGGCGATGATGATCCAGTTGCAGTGATGGCCGGCCGTGCAGAAGGTCTTCTGGCCGCTGATCACCCAGTCGTCCCCGTCCGGCACCGCACGTGTCCGGAGCGAGGCCAGGTCCGACCCGGAGTCCGGCTCGGTGTACCCCTCGGCCCACATGATCTCGCCTGCCGCCATGCCCGGGAGGAACGCCGCCTTCTGCTCGTCGGTCCCGAGACGCAGGATGGCGGGGCCGACGGACATCCCGATCCCGGCGAAGCCGCCGGCCCGCCGCCGATCGAGCTCCTCCCGGACGATCCGTGCCTCGCGTGCCGACATCTCGGCCCCGCCGTACTCCTTCGGCCAGGTCGGCTCGAGCCAGCGCCTGGCCCCCTGCTTCCTCCAGAACTGCCGGTAGAAGGTCCAGCGCTCAGGATCTTCCTCGAAGTCCCACTGGAAGCCCTCGTACTCCGCCGGGAGCTCCTGGTCGAGCCATGATCGCACCTCGCGGCGCAACGACTCGAGCCTCGGCGTCGTCGTGAAAGTGATGTCCATCGTGGCGTCCCCCGTGTGGTCCTCGCCGCACGCTAGCTGCCGAGACCGCGGCGTTCCCCCTGCGCCCGACGCCGGCACCGTCCCGCCATCCCACGGGGCACGCGCTGGCCGATCCGGCGGGCCGATCTCAGAGGGGGTCGGGTCTCAGAGGGGGTAGTAGCCGGGAACAGCGCCGTGCGGTGTGTCGAGGTAGACCTTGGCTTCGGGATTGCCCCCGAATCGGCCATGGCTCCAGCGGATCTCCACATGGCCCCTGACCTCGCGCACTTCCGCGGAGTGCCGGTCCTCGACGTCAGCGGTCCAGCGGACCCTGGGCTGGCCTCCTGCTTCCGGCTGGCAGTGGAAGCCCTTGAGCCGGTGGTTGAGGCGCCAGTCCCACGGTGTGGCCACGCGGATGCGCAGGGGCTCGGCGGGTGACGCCCCCAGCACGAAGTAGGGAGCGCTGCCCATGCGCAGGATCCGCCAGAGCATGGCCTCGGCGTCCGCCGGCGAGCCCAGGCGGGCCCGCCACCGGCGCGCCGACACCTCGGCGACGGTGCCGGCGAGCTCGCGGTAGAGGTGACCACTCGGGCCCGGCCATCCGCCGCGCAGGGATCCCGCCAGCCACTTCCGATCGGCGGGTCCGAGGTCGGTGGCGGCCGCGGGGAGCTCCGAACATCCGAGCTCCGTTCGGACGGCCGCGTAAAGACCCTGGTACGCCTCTCCGGCCACCTCCTCGAACCAGTTCCCGCCCCTGACGCCGTGTCCACCCTGCAGGAGCCGATCGAAGACGTGTCCGGGCGATGCGTTGATCATGATCTTCGACAGGTACTTGCAGCTCACGAGGAACACGTGGTCGATCCGGAGGTCGACCGGCGCGACCTCGTCCCCGGGCGCCCGGTGGGAGCCCTTCCATTCGACGACGACGGGTCGCCGGCCCCGGAGCCCGTCGGTGGCGGTGAGGAAGGCCTGACCGTTGGCCCAGGCGAGTTAGAACTCTCGTGCGAGGGCGCCGCCCACGTGCGCGCGGCGAAGGATCTCCCAGTCCTCGGGGGCGACGCTGACCATCTCGGCCGGTCGGGATCGCAGCACCTCGTCGATGGATCCGAACCCCAGAGTCCCCAACCCCGTCACCAGCTCCGTGACCGTGGTCCGCAGGTCCGGCACCCTTCAGCCTCCCGGCCGCGACGCTGGCCCGGCACCGAGCGCCTGCGGCACCACCCGGCCGCGACGCGGGCCCGGCACCGAGCGCCTGCGGTGTGCCCCCGACCTCAAGCGCCCGCGGCGCGCCCCGGCAGCAGCGTCACCGCCGGTGCCCACCCTTGCAGAAATCCCGCATGGCGTCGGCAGCCGACGGCTCGAGCATCTCGACCACGCTGTAGATCGGCTTGCCCGGCCCGCAGAGATGCGCCAGGGCCCTTGCCCCCTTGCCCCCGGGGGTCGGGACGTCGGTCGTGAGGAGCACCAGGGGGGTGTCCCCCGTCTCCCGGAGCACTGCCGCCTTGCCCAAGGCCTTCCACAGAGCGTCCGTTCGCTTGAGCCCTGCCCGGTGGACCGTGTAGCTGCCCGGCACGTCGAAGAACCACGGCGCGCCCTTCCGGTCGCGGGCCGTGAAGTCGATCTGCACGCCGCCCGGCCTCTTCTGCCCCTCCTGCACGTCCACGAAGCCCGCCGAGTCGATCAGGGCCCGGGCGATCTCCTTGGCCACCCAACCTTCCCTCACCGAGCGGGAGTGGAGATCGTCGGCCCGGCCGGGCGTCGCTGGAGCCGCCGGCAGGCTCACGCGGGCCCGGCTCGCCGTGCCCTCCTCCTCCAACAGCCGTCGGCGTTCCTCGGCAACGCGCTCCTCGGCCAACTGCACGTAGGACTCGTCGAGGTCGTAGCCCACGTAGTGACGACCGGTCCTCAGGGCGGCCACCGCCGTCGTGCCGGCGCCGACGAAGGGATCGAGCACGAGATCGTCCCGGTAGGTGTACAGCTCGATGAGCCGCGAGGGGAGCTCGAGCGGGAAGGGTGCGGGATGGCCGACCCGGGTGGCGCTCTCGGGCGGGATCTCCCACACGTCGAGCGTGTTCTCCATGAAGTCCTCCCGGGTCATGGACGCCTCCGACGGCAGCTCCTTCCGGTGCCGGTCCCGCGCCGGCACCGCCCGGTCGAACCGGCCCTTGCTCGCCACGATCACCCGTTCGGTGAGATCCCGCAGGACCGGGTTGCCGGGCCGCTGGAAGCTCCCCCAGGCGCACGATCCCGACGAGCCGCGCTGTTTCACCCAGATGATCTCCCCCCGTAGCAGCAGGCGAAGATCGTCCTGCAGGATGCCGATCACGTCCGCCGACAACGACCGGTACGGGCGGCGACCGAGGTTGGCGACGTTGACGGCGATCCGTCCTCCCGGCTCGAGCTTTCGGACGCATTCGGCGAACACTTCCCGCAAGAGCTCGAGGTACTCGAAATAGGTCGCCGGCACGCCGCCTTCGCCCAGTGCCTCCTCGTACTGCTTGCCGGCGAAGTAGGGGGGTGACGTGACGACCAGGGCCACCGACGAATCCGCGACCTCGCCCATCGAGCGGGAATCCCCCCGGATCAGCTTGTCGAGCTCCCGGTCCGAGTGCACCGTCGAGTCCGAGGACAGGTCCGGCGCGGTGAACCGGCTGTAGAACCCGCTGGCATCGTGGCTCTCCCGCCTGGAGACGCCGAACGCAGAAGTTGACGTGGAGCGGTTGACCACTGCCGTCATCGTACGCGACCGGCCCGAGCGCCTGCGCGATCCTCGATTGTCGCCGGCGTCGGGCATCGTCTGCTCGCTTCGCTAAAGTCCCAGGTGGGAGACCCGAGGTCTCGAGGCACCCGCCTGTGGGGCGCCAGGGGCGATGGTATCCGGAGCCTGTATGACCGGACCAGTGTCACGTCAGCGAAGGGCCGTCCCCTCCGGGAGCCGCCCGCCGAGGAGGAGCACGAGCATGCAGGACCTGACGGGCCGGGCTGCGGTGGTGACCGGAGCCGGGAGCGGTATCGGGCCCGGCATCGGGCCTGGGCGGCCTTCGGCCGGATCGACATCCTCGTCAACAACGCCGGTGTGTTCCCACCGCTCTCCCCCCTCGTCGACGCGAGGGAAGAGGACGTCCGATGGGTCTTCGACGTGAACGTCATGGGCGTGTGGAACGGCTGCTCGGTGTTCGGTCGAAGGTTCGTGGACCAGGGGTCGCCCGCGCACATCGTCAACACCGGCTCGGAGAACAGCCTGGGAATGGCGCATACGGGTGCTGCCGCCTATACGGCGAGCAAGCACGCCGTGCTCGGGCTCAGCGACGTGCTGCGTCACGAGCTCCCCGACCACGTCGGGGTGAGCATCGTCTGCCCCGGGATGGTGGCGACCCGTCTGGGGAGCGCCACCCGGAACCGACCCGCCCGGTACGGCGGCCCGCCGGCCGAGGCGGCCGTCCCCGCTTCCGGCTTCGGGATGGATCCCGACGAGGTGGGTCGACTCACCGTGGAGGGCGTGCGACGGGGGGACTTCTACATCGTCACGCATCCACCGGTGCGCGACATCGTGTCTGAGCGCTGCGAGGAGATCCTGGGGGCTTTTGATACCTACGCCCCGCGCTTCGACGGGGACCACCGGCTCGACACCAGAGCGGTCATGCGGCGCATGGAGGAGAGGGGGCGGACCGGGCCGCAGGCGTGAGGACCGCCCGGTCGTTCGCCCAGGGCGCCCTGCGGCTCGGCCATCACCTGCTACTCTGGGTGTCGCCCGGTCGGCGCCGCTGACCGGAAGCCGCTTCGGGCGGTGGGCCGGATTCGATTCCCGTTTTTCGAGTTGGCCATTTCTTCTAACTCGTCGGGAGCCTCTGTGCCTACGTCTTTTCTCGATCTCGGGGTACCCCCCCGCCTGGTGGCCCGCCTTCAGGCCCGAGGGATCGACAGCCCCTTTCCCATTCAGTGCGCCACGATTCCCGACGCCCTCGCCGGTCGCGACGTGTGCGGCCGTGCCCCGACGGGCTCGGGCAAGACGTTGGCGTTCGGCCTGGCAGTGGTGGACCGGGCGACCGGCTCCGCTCCCCGGCGACCGCGGGCCCTGGTCCTCGTCCCGACCCGCGAGCTGGCAGCCCAGGTGCAGCGGGAGCTGGCGGCGCTGTCGGAGGACGGTGGCCGACGGGTGCTCGCCGTGTACGGGGGAACCGGGTACACGGCGGCCCAGAAAGCCCTGGCCAGGGGGGTCGACATCCTCGTGGCGTGTCCCGGGAGGCTCGAGGATCTGGTGGCCCAGAGGGCGGTCGACCTCGGTGACGTCCGGACCGCGGTCCTCGACGAGGCCGACCGGATGGCCGACATGGGGTTCCTCCCCGCCGTCCGGCGCCTTCTCGATGCCACCGCTCCCGACCGCCAGGTGCTCTTGTTCTCGGCGACGCTGGGTCGCGAGATCGAGACCCTGGTCACGCGGTACCAGGACAACCCGGCCCGCCACGACGTGGCGCCCGACGCGGACGCCGCCGGCGACGTGGCGCACCTCTTCTGGTCCACCCCCCGCGAGCAGCGCGTCACCCTGACGGCCCGGCTCGTGGGTGAGCACGGGAGCGCATTGGTCTTCTGCCGGACCAAGAGGGGCGCGGACCGCGTGGCCCGCCAGCTCAAGGCGACCGGCATCGAGGCGGTCGCCATTCACGGCGACCGGACCCAAGGACAGCGTGAGCGGGCCCTGGCCGAGTTCGGCCGGGGACGGGCTCGAGCGCTGGTGGCGACCGATGTCGCAGCTCGTGGGATCCACGTCGACGACCTCCCCTGCGTCGTGCACTTCGATCCGCCGGCCGACCACACCGACTACCTGCACCGTTCGGGCCGGACGGGACGGGCCGGACGGACGGGCACCGTCGTGTCGCTGGTGACCGAGGACCAGCACAAGGCGGCCGGAGCGCTGCAGCGGACGCTCGGTCTGGCCGGGAAGATCCAGCCGCCGGGGACCGAGACGACCCGGGTCGAGACGCCGCGGGCCGACGTGCCGCGGGCCGACGTGCCGCGGGCCGACGTGCCGCGGGCCGAGACGACCGGGCCGAAGCCCGAGGCGCGCCCGGCCGAGGGTTCGCGGGGGCGCCAGCCCGAGCGAACGGTTCGCCGGTCGGACCGCCCGGTGAAGAACCAGAGGGGCCCCGAGGGCAACACCCACCGAGGCTCGCGTTCGCCCGTCGGGACCGTGAAGTTCTTCAACGCCGCAAAGGGATATGGCTTCGTGTCCCGTCCGGACGGCGAGGACCTCTTCGTGCATCACAGCAATGTCGCGGGTGGCGGGTTCCGGGCGCTCGAGACCGGCCAGCAGGTCGAGTTCGTGATCGCTCCGGGCCGCCGGGGACCCGAGGCCCGCGAGGTCAAGGTCGTCTGAGCGCCGGCGGCGCCATTACGCCGGGCGGCGGACGGCGCTCAGACAGAACCGCATGATCTGGACGGCGTCGGCGTTCGTCGGTTGCGAATGACGCCAGAGGAGCTCCTGCATGCGCCCCATGACGGCGTGGCACATCAGGGCGGCGTCCCGGTCGGGATCGGGGCTGCCGAGTTGGGAGAGCGGCTCGCGAAGCTGGGCGGCGAGGATCTCGTGATCGGGGGTCAGCTTGCCTCGTAGGCGATCGCCGAGCTGGTCGGCGTTCCACAGGACGGAGCGAGTGGCGTGCGCCACCTCGCGGTCGCCCGCTTGTGCGAGCACGCCGTCCACCCACCGCCGGACCTTGGCCTCGGGGCCCTTCCCCTTCTCCATCTGGTGCTGCAGGTAGCCGGCCAGGCGCTGCCGCCCGGCTTCCACGATGGCCGCCACCAGGTCGTGCTTCGTCGCGAAATAGCGGTAGAAGGCCTGGTTCGACGAGCCCGCCTCCCGAACGATCTCCGCGACCTTGGGGGTCGTGGTCGTCCCGCACCGCCGCATCACCTCCAACCCGGCGTCGAGCAGCCTGCGCACCTCGTCGGCGCTCGCCTCCTCCCGATCGGCGAGCGATCGCCGCACGGCCAGGTCGGTCAGGGTGAGCCGGGTGGGCACCGGGGGGACTCCGTCCGAACTTGCGTTCTCCATTGTCAGAATTCTATTCTGACAGCACGCCGACCGCCATCTCCGGCAGCCGACCGCCGTCGGGCGACCAACCGGGATCGACGTCTCGACGCCGCAGCGGGCCATCGAACAGATATCGAACAGATATCGAACGGGTACGGAACACCGAGAAGGGGGTCTCCAATGGGATGGGATTTCGAGACCGAACCCGAGTTTCAGGAGAAGCTCGATTGGATGGACGCGTTCGTGCGGGACGAGATAGAGCCCATCGACGCGCTGTGGGGTGACGAGGTCTACGACCGGCCGATGAACCCCGCGGTGGCCAAGATCATCGAGCCGTTGAAGAAGAGGGTGCAGGAGCAGGAGCTCTGGGCGTGCCATCTCGGTCCGGACCTCGGGGGCCAGGGGTACGGGCAGCTGAAGCTGGCCCTCATGAACGAGATCCTCGGGCGCTCGTCGTGGGGTCCCACGATCTTCGGTACCCAGGCGCCCGACACGGGGAACGCGGAGATCATCGCCCACTACGGCACCGAGGAGCAGAAGACCAAGTACCTCCAGCCCCTCCTCGACGGAAAGATCATCTCGAGCTACTCGATGACCGAGCCCCAGGGCGGGGCGGACCCCAGGGTCTTCACCACCCGGGCCGTGCGCGACGGTGACGAGTGGGTCATCAACGGATGGAAGTTCTTCTCTTCCAATGCCAGGTGGGCCACGTTCCTGATCGTCATGGTGGTCACCGAACCCGAAGTGGAGATCTACCGGGGCGCGTCGATGTTCCTGGTGCCCACGGACACGCCCGGGGTCAACATCGTCCGCAATGTCGGGCTGGTCGGCGAGCCGATCAACGATGGCGGGCATGCCCTGATCCACTACGAGAACGTCCGGGTCCCCGCGGACAGCATGCTCGGGGGAGAGGGGCAGGCATTCGCCATCGCCCAGACCCGGCTCGGGGGCGGTCGGATCCATCACGCCATGCGCACCGTGGGCCAGAGCCAGAAGGCGCTCGACATGCTCTGCGAGCGGGCCCTGAGCCGGCACACGGCAGGAAGCCTGCTGGCCGACAAGCAGACGGTGCAGAACTACATCGCCGACTCCTACGCGGAGATCATGCAGTTCCGGCTCTTCGTCCTGTACGTCGCCTGGCGGATCGACCGCATGCGCGACTACCAGAAGGTCCGGCACGACATCGCGGCGGTGAAGGTGCTCACCCCCCAGGTGCTGCACAACGTGGTCCAGCGTTCGTTGCAGGTTCACGGAGCGCTCGGCGCGACCAACGAGCTACCGCTGGCGCGGATGTGGCACTCGTCGGCCGTGATGGGCCTGGTGGACGGGCCGACCGAGGTGCACCGGGTCACGGTTGCCCGCCAGCTGCTTCGACGCTATAAGCCGGCCGAAGGCCTGTGGCCGAGCGAGTGGATCCCGGCCAAGATCGAGGCGGCCTCCGAGAAGTTCGCCGCCTACCTCGAGCACGAAGTGGCCAATCTCTGACCGACGACGTCCCCACGGGGAGGGAGCATCGATGACGACAGATCCCACGCCGAGCGCGCTCATGGATGCCGAGCGGCTCGGTAGATGGATGGACAGCAAGGGGCTGCCCGGGGCCGGTGAGCCGGTCGAGTTCACGTACGTGACGGGCGGGAGCCAGAACGAGATCTTCGAGATCCGCCGGGGTGACCTGCACTGCGCCCTTCGCCGCCCGCCTCAGAACCCCCCGCCCGGACGCAACGAGGGGATCCTGCGCGAGTGGCGGATCATCGAGGCGCTCGACGGCACCGACGTCCCCCACACCAAGGCGGTGGCGGTCTGCGACGATCCCGGTGTGCTCGGCTGCACCTTCTACCTCATGGGGTTCGTCGACGGTTGGTCGCCGATGGGTATGAAGGAGTGGCCCGAGCCGTTCCTGACGGATCTGGCGGCTCGCCGCGGGCTGGCGTTCGAGCTGGTCGACGGCATCGCGAAGCTCTCCAAGGTGGATTGGCGGGCCAAGGGGCTCTCCGACCTCGGCCGCCCCGACGGGTTTCACGATCGCCAGGTGGAGCGCTGGCTGCGGTTCCTCGACCGGGTCAGGACCCGGGAGCTCCCCGGTCTCGACGAGGCGACGGAGTGGTTGCGCCGGCACCGGCCTCTCGATTTCATCCCCGGATTGATGCACGGCGACTACCAATTCGCCAACGTGATGTTCCGCCACGGGGCCCCCGCCCGGCTCGAGGCGATCGTCGACTGGGAGATGGGCACCGTGGGCGACCCCAAGCTCGACCTCGCCTGGGTGGTGCAGGACTGGCCGGAGGACACGAGCGAGGCGGCCGGCCGCGGCTACGTCGACATCACCGGCATGCCCGGGCGCTCCGAGCTGCTCGACTACTACTCGCGCGAGTCGGGGCGACAGGTCGACGACATCGACTATTACGTGGTGCTCGCCCGCTGGAAGCTCGGGATCGTGCTCGAGCAGGGCTACACCCGCGCCATTCAGGGGGATGGCGACAACGAGAAGTTGCTCGGTTTCGGGGACGTCGTGCTCGACCTGATGAAGCGGGCTGCCGAGCTGGCCGAGTCGAGCGACTACGCACCGGTCGGCGGCGCGGCCCGGTGACCGGGAGCGGAGCCGCGGAGGGCATCCTGGCGGGGAAGGTGGCGGTGGTCACCGGCGGGAGCCGGGGGATCGGCCGGGCGGTGGCCGAGGGAATGGCTCGCGCGGGGGCGGCCGTCGTGATCGCCAGCCGCAAGGCCGATGCGTGCGAGGCGGCCGCCTCGGAGATCGCGAGATCGACCGGTAGGGAAGCGTTGCCGGTCGCTTTTCACGCCGGTCGCTGGGACGACTCCGACCGGTTGGTCGACGCCGTCTATTCCCACTTCGGCCGCTGCGACGTGCTCGTGAACAACGCCGGGATGTCGCCGCTCTACCCGGACCTGACCTCGGTCACCGAGGATCTTTACGACAAGACCCACGCGGTCAACGCCAAGGGGCCCTTCCGCCTGGCCACGCTCCTCGGTGCCCGCATGTACGCCGGCGAGGGCGGGTCCATCATCAACGTCAGCACGGCCGGGTCGCTCCGGCCCGGCGCGCACGACCTTCCCTACGCGATGGCCAAGGCGGGGCTCAACGCCCTGGCGCTCGGCCTGGCCGGGGCCTACAGCCCGAAGGTCCGGGCCAACGTGGTCATGCCGGGCGCCTTCAACACCGACATCACCAAGGCGTGGGCACCGGGCACCGTCGACCAGGCCGCGGAGATGAACCCGCTCGGTCGTATCGGCGAGCCCGGGGACATGGTCGGCATCTGTGTCCTACTCGCCAGCGATGCCGCCGGCTATATCAACGGCGCGCAGATCCTGGTGGACGGGGGTGCGTTCCGCACGCTGTGAGCCGGGACGGCCACCGACCCGGTTCCCCCGTGCGCCGGGCGTGCCTGCCCGAGGGACACGGGCCGAGGGACACGGGCCGTAGCCTGCACCCATGACCGACCCCGATCAGGCCCCGCAAGGCTCGCCGGCCACCCGGCGCTTCGCCATCCGGGTGGACCCGCAGTTCCGCGGGCTCTTCGTGTTGTTCGGCGCCGGCCGGCGCCATGACTACGTGCAGATCGGCGCGGGATCCCTGACCGTCCGGCTCGGATGGCTGTTCCGGGCCGAGATCCCGAGCTCCACGGTGATCGGCGTCCACCATCACGCGGACATGGTCGGGGGGTGGGGTGCCCACGGCTGGCGGAATCGGTGGCTGGTGAACGGCTCCTCGAGGGGCATCGTGGAGGTGGACCTCGGCTCGCCCCAGCAGGCCTGGGTGGCAGGGTTCTGGCCGGTCCGGCTGCGGACCCTGTACGTGAGCCTCGAGGATCCGGGGGCCTTCCTCCGTGAGACGGCGATCCGGGCCGGCCCCGCACCGAGGAAAGCTGACTGAAGTGGTCATGAACAGCCCTCGCCCGTCAGCGGTGTCCGGTGCGGGCCGCAGTTGCCGGCACGTCCAGGGTTGGCCCGCCCGGCCCGGCTGGGGACCCGGCAGGACCGGCCGATCCTTCGCTAGGATCGGCGGGGTCGGTCGGCGGTCCTTCATCGTGGCCTCTGCCCAGATCATCGATCGAATGAGCCACGTATGAACATCGTCGTCAGCAACGTGAAGGGTGGGGTGGGCAAGACCACCACGTCCGTCTACCTCGCGGCTGTTGCCGTCGAGCGGGGGCACGACCCAGTCGTGCTGGTCGACGCCGATCGACAGGCGTCGTCCGCCGAATGGTTCGAGCAGAGAGCGGTCGAGGGAGTCGAGCTCGTAGAGGCTCCCTCGGAGCGGACGGTGACCAAGGCCATGAACCGCCGGGCCGGCATGGTCGTGGTGGACACCCCCCCGGGAGACGAGCGGATCGTGCGGGCGGCCCTCGGGAAGGCCGACGCGGTCGTGATCCCGACCCGGGCCGGAGGTGTGGAGTTCACCCGGGTGGCTGCCACGCTCGAGATGGTCGACGATGGCACGCCGGTGGGCATCGTCATCTGCGGTGCCCGCATCGGGACGAACGATCTGGCCGAGACCATCGACTGGTGGACGGGCCAGCAGATCCCGATCTGGGGGGTCGTCCCCGAGCGCGTCGGGATCGCCGCCGGGCCCGAGGCTCGGCTGTACCGCGAGGGGCTCGACGAGTACGGCGTCGTGCTGAAACGGGCGCTGCGGAAGCGGGCTCGCTGACCCTCGTAGTCGGAGGGCCCTGCGGCTGCCGCTGTGGTTGAGACGAGGTTGCCCCGCCGTCCGCTTCGCGCCAAATACGCGCCAAACGTCTCCCGGGAACAAGAGAGCCGGGGCTCGCACCCCGGCTGACCTGTACTTTCGTGGTCGGGCTGCCCGGATTTGAACCGGGGACCTCTGCGTCCCGAACGCAGCGCGCTAACCAAACTGCGCCACAGCCCGTAACCGACAGCCAGCGGCCGGCCGGATCGCCAGCCTAGCCCGAGTCCCCGCCGGTCCCCGTCCCGCCGGTCCCCGGCTCGACGGCCGGCTCCGATCGGCTCTCGGCTCCCGAGGTGACGGCCCCGTTCGTGCCGGCCGGTCCCGGCTCGGGGTCGTGCCGGGCCACCACCTTGGCCACGCGACGCTTGTCCATCTCCACCACCTTCAGCTCCCACTCGCCGACCGGCAGGGTCTCGCCCTCCTCGGGGATGTGGCCGAAGCCGTCGAACAGGAGCCCGCCGAGCGTGAGGTACTCGCCGTCGGGGAGCTCGACCCCGAGCCGCTCGCGGACCTCGTCGACGCTCGCCCGCCCGTCGAGCAGCCACCGGCTGCGGTCGACCCGGACGATGGTCGCCTCCTCCTCCTCGTCGAACTCGTCGCGCAGGTCGCCCACGAGCGGCTCGATGAGGTCCTTCACGGTCAGGACCCCGGCCACGCCGCCGTACTCGTCCACCACCACGGCGAAGGCCCGACGTTGGCGTCGCATACCAGCGAGAGCCTCGAGGATCCCGAGCGACTCGGGCACCACATAGGCCGGGCGGACACGTCTGGAGATGTCGAGCGGGGTCGGCTCGGAGGGGCTCTCGGGTCCGCTCGGTCGACCGGTCCGGAAGAGGTCGTTCACGAAAAGGACGCCCACCAGGTCGTCGAGGTCGTCGTTGACCACGGGAAAGCAGCTGTGACCCGATTCGCGCACCGCTCGGGCGACGTCGTCGGCATGAACGGGGATGATCAGCGGGACCACGTCGACCCTCGGGGTCATGACCTCGCGGACGTCCATGTCCCGCAGGTCGGCCAACGCCTCCAGGATCAGCCGCTCCTGCTCGCCGGTGGAGCCGTCGTTCTCCGGTGCGCCCTGTCCGGGCCCCGCCGATCCGTCGTCCTTGCGCCAGAACCGCGGGTGCCGGGCCCCTGGTGGAGGACGGTGCTGACGTCGCCGGCGCATACTGCCCGGCTCAGGGGTCGGCGGGGCTCGGGCCGGTCAGCCCGAGCTCGCCGCCCACCAGGACTGGCACCGGCTGGTAGGAGTCGTCCTCGTAGGACCCGCCCTCCAACAACGATGCGACGGCCCGGCGGAGCCGGATGGGATCGAGCGGTTTGACGAGCCATCCCTCGGCCCCCGAACGGCGGGCGAGGAACACGTCGGGGCGCCGGTCGAGGAGCATGAGCACCGGGACGTGGTCGACGTCCCGGTAGCTCTCCTCGAGCCGCAGCTCGAGGCAGACGGCCATCCCGCCCATGTTCCCCATCTGCATGTCCACGACGACGAGATCGGGCTCGTCCTCGCGGACGAGGGCGATGACCTCGGGACCCGAGGAGGCCTCGTAGGTCGTGTTGCCGGGCCCCTCCACCACGGACACGATCTCCCGACGCAGGCTCGGCGCGTCGCTGGCCACCACGATGCTGCGCACCCGATGAGGTTATCCGACGTCGCCCTCGCCCGGCGAGGTGGGCGCCGGGCCGAAGAGATGGTCTGCCACCTCGGCCACCCCCTGCACGTCGTGGACGTCCGAGGACAGGAGCGGGACTCGTCCGACCGGAGCCGGATCCACCATCTTCACGAGCCCGGCGTAGGTCTCCTCCTCGCCGGCGGCTACCGCCCGCAGCTCTCGGAGGTTGTCCACCATTGCCCGCAGCTCGCTTCCCTCGGGAGCGTCGGGCAGGTCGTCGGAAAGGGCGTCGAAGCGCGGTTGGACGCGGTTGACCACGAGCGCTGCAGGCGTGACGCCCCGGTCCCTCAGGCGCTCGGCGAAGAACGTCGCCTCGGCGACGGCGTCGGGGCGGCCCGAGGTCACCACCACGTACGCCGTCGCCGGGTCGGCCAGGAGGGTGCGCACGGTCCCGGCCCTGGTGCGGAAACCCTCCTCCATCCCCTGAAAGGCCTGAAAGAACGCCACGGCGTCGTGGACGATCTCGGCTCCCGCGACGGTCGAGATCGTCCTGAGGAGCGTCCGTGTGGCCACGCTGACCGCACGCAGGTAGGCGCGGGTGGGAAGGAGCAGGGCCCGGAACAGCCGGTTCTCGAGGAAA
>Ga0307373_10009913_pt1 | contig 14120 bp, 8 predicted proteins | sample OX2MG_FD_202534 | JGI IMG/M metagenome (GOLD analysis project Ga0307373, IMG submission 202534) | Soil microbial communities from Risofladan, Vaasa, Finland - OX-2 | ecosystem: Environmental > Terrestrial > Soil > Coastal area > Acid sulfate soil | place: Finland: Risofladan, Vaasa | collected... | reverse complement strand
CTATGTCGCCAACAGCGGCGGCAACAGCGTCACCGTCGTCAACGGCGCCACCAGCTCGGCTGGCGCCAGCATCGAAACCACGCTTACCGTCGGGACGAATCCCCACGCGCTCGCCATCAACCCGGTCACGGGCAGAATCTACGTGCCCAATCTCGGCAGCAACAACGTCACGGTCATCACCGAGCAGGACGTGAACCCCATTCCGCTCACCGCAACCATTGCCCCGCTCGCCGGCAACCTGAGCGGCAGCTTGACCCCCAGCTTCAATTTCTCTGCTTCGAGCGCTTCCTGGCCGACGACGCCCGACGCCCTCTACTTCCAGCCCGACACCTGGCAGGGCCTGTGGATCAAGGCGACGAATAACAGCGGCGGCTCGTTCAGCGGCGCGATCCCCGCAGCCGAGCAGGTTCTGCCCGGCTTCCACATTCTGTACGCCTACTCGACCGACGGCCAGGACGCGACTTCAACCATGGGCTCAAGTGGCAGCGGCGCGGGAACCAGCTCCTTGACGAGCAACGTCACCGCCTATGGCTTTCTGGTCGCGCCGGCCCAGGCCAGCGTTTCTCCTGCGAGCCTCAGCTTCGGCAGTGTCACGATCACGGTTCCGAGCACGCCCCAGACCGTGACGCTCTCCAACTCCGGCGGGCCGCTGGCGATTTCGAGCATCACGTTCACGGGCGCGAACGCCGGGGACTTCACCGAGACGGACGATTGCAACGGCTCGGTCGCTTCGGGTTCGACCTGCGCGATCAAGGTGACCTTCACGCCTTCGGTGGACGCGGCGGAATCGGCCACCCTGGTTGTGACGGACAATTCGGGCGGCACGGCGGGCTCGACCCAGACCGTCGCGCTCACGGGCACGGGCATTGGGACAACCGTCAGCATTGCGCCTGCAAGCCTCAGCCTCGATTTTGGCAGCGAGATTGTGGGCGCAACCAGCGCGCCGATGACGGTGACGGTGAAGAACACCGGCAAGGCGAACCTGACGTTCTCCCTGATCGAGCTGGGCGGGACGGACATGGGCGACTTTGCCGTGGTCGCGAGCGTCACACCCTGCTCGACGGCTTCGATGGTTGCGCCGGGGGCAAGCTGCACGATCGAGCTCACCTTCAAGCCCACGGCCACCGGCGCGCGCTCGGGCACGCTGGTGCTGGATACCAACACGCCTTCAAGCCCGCAAAGCATCTCGCTCACGGGCAACGGCGTCTCGCTGCAGGCCGCCGTCCAGTCCATCATCGGCCAGGTCAACACCCTGTACGCACAGGGAGCGCTAAATGCCGGGCAGGATAATTCGCTGGTGAAGGAGCTTCAGGACGCCATCAACGCCATCAATGCCGGGAAGATCAACAAGGCGATTGGCAACCTGGAAAGCTTTATCACCGAGGTGAACGACCTGGAGAGCTCCGGCGTGCTGACCTCGGACCTAGCCTCGCCCCTGGTCAACGCCGCTAAGAGCGTGATCGCACAACTGCAAGCCATGAAGTCGTAGCGCGTAGGGGCACGCCATGTCGTGCCCCTACAGCCTTGCCCACGGTAAGCCCGTCGGCGGGATGGATTCTGACGGGGGTTTTTTGTTCGGGAAAACGCCGCTGCGGCCAATCCGGCGTCCACCGGATTGACCGGGGCGAGTCCCGCCAAGCCGCTGTAGCGCGGCCTGCGGTTTTCAGGTCCGCGGCGGTTCGTTGCGAAGAACCGCGCCATGCCGAGGCGGAAATCCGACAGGTCGGCGATCTTCTCCACCACCCGAGTTCGCTGGGCTTCCAGTTGAGGAAGAGTTGCGGGCATAAGCTTCTTTGTCCACACGTATAGACACGTTAGGATTCAAGCCACAAAAAAACTCTTCAAATTCCACTTTTATGTCGCGCGCCTGCTTTGGAGCCTTCGCCGGCCGGCGGATTTGACATCAGATTCCTCAGGTCGAATCGTCCCACTATCCAGTAGCTTGATGGAAAGCGGACGCGCCCGCCCCTGCCGGAGTTACCATCCCATCCCGTAAACCGCGCGTCATCATGTATATTAGATCAAGAGCCTGAGGGCTCGGCGCAGGCGTTCTCTGATACTCGATGAATCCCCATAATTCAGGACTGGAACAAAAAACAAAACCCGCTGACAGGGCCCCGGGGCGGATCATGATGTTCCGTTCTCTCTACCACCGGGATTTCGCGATCTTCTGGACGGGCAACTTCCTTTCAAACATCGGGACCTGGATGCAGTACGTCGCGCTGGGATGGGTCATCCTCATCGTTTCCAACTCGCCCTTCCTTCTGGGGTTGAACGGGTTCCTAGCCCAGATTCCTTCGCTGTTCTTCGCCCTGCCGGGCGGAGCCATCGCCGACCGCCTGAACCGCCGGAAGCTCATGCTGATCACCCAAACCTTCATGATGCTGCTGGCGCTTCTGCTGGCCGTCCTCACCTCGTTCCGACAGATCACGATCAGGGAAATCCTTGCGATCAGCTTCCTGACCGGGATCGCATCCGCGCTCAACTACCCCGCCTATCAGGCCCTGATTCCCGACATCCTTCCCCATGGGGACCTTCTGAACGGGATTGCGCTCAACTCCGCACAATTCAACATGTCACGAGCCATCGGCCCCACCGTGGCGGGACTGGCGCTCGGAACTCTCGGCGCGGCGGCCTGCTTCTATCTGAATACGGTCAGCTTTCTTGCCCTGATCATCGCCCTGCTGATGATTACCATTCCGCCGGTTCACCGGGACGAAGACCCCCGCTTCTGGAACTCGATCGTTGAGGGGGTCCGCTACTTGAAAGAGCATCGCATGCTCATTGTGCTGCTCACCGTGCCCGCATTTCTCAGCCTTCTGGGTCTGCCTTTTATCGTGCTGATGCCGGCCGTTGCGCGCAACCTGATTGGGGTGGGAGCTTCCGGCCTGGGATTCCTGATGGGAGGAGCCGGGTTGGGAGCGGTAGCCGCGGCTCTGTTCATTGCCGCCAAGGGAACGCCCGAGCGGCGCGAAAGGCTGATTCTTACGAGCGCAACCTTCTTTTCACTGGCGCTGATTCTTCTGGCCCGCACTCACACGTTCTGGGGAGCGTTTCTCCTGCTGGCGGTCATGGGAGGCACGATCGTCGGCACACTGACGCTGGCCAACATGACACTCCAGATGACCACCCCACCGGAACTTCGCGGCAGAGTGATGGGCATGTACTACATGGCGATGACAGGGTTGATGCCGTTTGGCAGCTTACAGGCAGGGGCAATTGCGCAGGCAATCGGCACGCGTTTTGCCCTGGGTTTTGGAGGAGCTGTCTGCCTGGCCTACTTCCTCATTCTGCAGATCTTCCTCAACCGGCTGCGGCAAGCAGGCCACCCTTCGGGGGGGCTCTGAGCCCGGGCCTGAGCAGACCCGCCGCCCTAAGCCTCCGTCCCCTTCGAAATCTGATTACCTGGCTGCCTGCAGGGCCTGGTCAATCATCTGATAGATGCGATCTGGAGAAAGCCCCACGACCGGCGTTCCGTTAATAAAGAGCGTCGGGGTGCTCATGATTCCCAGTTGCTGCCCCTCGCGCATATCGGCCTCAATTCGGGGAAGCGATTCCTTGGAATCGAGGCAGGTCGCCAGCTTCAATCTGTTCAATCCGGAGCGCTGACCGAAATCCAGCAGCAGGGTTCGGACGTTGGCGGCATTAATCATTTCCTGGCTCTCGAAAATCGTCGAGCGATAACGGAAAAAATCCGCGGGGTTCAGCTGATAAGCACACTCATTGGCAATGGCTGCCGTCAGGGCCCAATCGTGGATGGTAACGAGCGGAAACTCCTTAAACACGATTCTGATCTTATTGCCGTACTTGGGGATCAACTTCTCTGCAAAAAACTTGTGCATCTCCGCGCAGGTGGGGCACTCCAGGTCCGCGTACTCCACGATCGTGACAGGAGCATTGGCGGGCCCGACGGAAGGCTGATCATTCATGCTGATCGCGTGCTCCACTTCCCGCCTGGGATCAACATTCAGGTTAAAGATGCTTCCAATCACCGTATAACGTCCATCTTTGGTGACGAAAGCGGGCTGGGCGGACTTCTTTTCACCATTCTGACCGTAAATGGTGGTTTGATAAAAGTCGCTGTATTCGGAGTCCCGGAACGGCCCAACGCTCAGCTTGATGATGTCCGGAACATGGAACTTTGTCCGCACATAAGCAACAATCTTTTGATCCGTTACGGAAGCGTTCGCCGCGAGGTCGTGCTGCACGGTGGATGAGGCGACAAAAACGTCTCCAATCACCATGTAATGTCCGTCTTTGGTGATCAAGACAAGCTGCGAGGACTTCTTCTCTCCGTTCAGAACGGAAATAGTAGTTTTGTAAAAGTCGTTGTACTCGGAGTCCTGGAACGGCGCAACGGTCAGCTTGGTGGTATCGGGAATGCCAAACCTTTCCCGCACATAATGAATAATCTTCTGGTCCGTTACGGAAGTATTGGCTGCAACGGCGTGCTGCACAGCTTGTGAGGCAACAAGCACAACCGACAGCACAGCAAGCAGCCCTCTCCCTGCAATCCATTCTTTCCAATGCCTTTTAATCAAGCTCCAAAACTCCTTTCGAAAAAGAAGCCCCCATCGAGATATTGTTTGATTCTAACCGCGACTGCGAGGAAAAATCAATTTGAACAGCAGCGCGTCCTGTTGAACCTGCAAGTCAAAGCCAACTCATAAAATCAACCAGGACAACAACCCTCCAACTTCTGCGGCGGGAATCAACCTGCGCAAAGCCGAAGATTTCCTGAAGACTGAGTGGCCCACAACTTTATACCTGCAGAACGTCGCCGTCGCGCGCCACCAGGCTGTAGAGGATGGGATTCACGAAAAAGCCCAGCAGCAGAGGGGAAATCAGCCCGCCCACGATGACAATCGCGAACGGCCGCTGGGTGTCAGACCCGATCCCGTGCGAAAGAGCCGCCGGCAGCAGTCCCAGGCACGCCACCAGCGCCGTCATCATAATCGGCCGCAATCGCAGCAGGGCGGCCTGATGGGTGGCTTCGCGGATGTCTTTCCCTTCCAAACGCAGCTTATTGATGTAGGAGTAGAGCACGACCGCCATCTCCGTCGAGACGCCCATCAGCACGAGCAACCCGAGGACCGAGGAAACACTGAACGGCGTATGGGTAAATTTCAGCGCCAGCAAGGCTCCCACGGGCTCCGTTGTCACCACGCCGATCGCGATGGCGACGGGGAACTTGAAGTTTCCGTAGAGAGCGAAAAGGATAAGGAAGATCAGCAGCACGGTCAGGGGGGCGATCACATCAAGCTGCTTTCGGGCGGCAACATATTCGCTGTACTCACCGCCCCAGGTAACGCGGTACCCTCGCGGCAGCGAATGCGCAATCGGCGCGATGGCGCGCTGGCCGGCGGCGACAGCGCTCGCCAGGTCGCGGCCCTGGACACTGTACTGAATGCCGATGTAGCGCGAATTGTCCTCCCGGTAGATGAACGCCGCTCCATTTCCAACGCTGATATTGGCCAGATCTTTGAGCGGGATCTGCTGGCCATTCGGTGTGCCAACCAGAAGATTCCCGACGGCCTGCGGGTCCGACCGGAACTGAGGCTCCATTCGCACAATCAAATCGAACAACTTTTCACCCTGGATCACCTGCGTGGAGGGTTCGCCGCCGATCGCGGCCCCAATCACCGCCTCGACATCGGAAACATTGATGCCGTAGCGCGCGATCTTTTCCCGATCAATATGGATCAACAGGCTGGGCTGTCCCAGTTCACGCACGACCACCAGGTCAGCAAAACCAGGAATCTTCTCCAGTGCGGTCTTGATTTTTAGCGCCGTGCCCTGCAGAACGCTCAGATCGGGGCCGTAAACCTTCACGGCCAGCGCGCTCTTCAGTCCCGTCAGTGCCTCGTCAACGGCATCCTCCGCCGGCTGAGTGTAATTGAAGATAATGCCCGGATAAGTGGTGAGCTTGCTGTTGATGGACTTGATGAGTTCTTCTTTGTTTCGGATCGGCCCCGTCTTCCATGCCGTATCACTGTATGGCTTAAGGCCAACGTAAAACTCGCAATTGAAGAATCCGGTGGGGTCCGTCCCGTCATCGGGACGTCCCAGCTCGGACCCAACCTCGGTCACCTGGGGGTAGGACATCAGAATGCGGCGGATTTGGGGCGCAATCTTGGCGGCCTCCTGCCAGGAAATCGTGTAAGGCATGGTGGCGCGGACCCACAAAGCCCCTTCATCAAGGTGGGGCATAAATTCCCCGCCAATCAGCGGCACCAGCAGCATCACGCTGCCAAAGATCGCAAAAGCGATCCCCATGGTCAACGTGCGGTGGTCAAGCGCCCAGTCCAGGTGCCGGCCGTAAAGTCTTTTGACCCACTCGTAAGGCCTGTTCACTTTTTCCTTAACGCCCGTTTTGAACCAGTAGGAGATGAGAACCGGCACCAGTGTCAGCGACAGCAGCAGGGCGCCAATCAACGCAAACGACATGGTATCGGCCATGGGATGAAAGAGCTCGCCGGAAGGCCCTTGTAATGCATAAATTGGCAAATAACCCGCAATGATGACGGCTACCGAATAGAAGACCGGACGGTCCACATCGCGCGCTCCGGCAAGAATCGCTTCCTTCAGATCATATTCCTGTCCCGCGCGCAGGCCGAGTTCACGGTAGATGTTCTCCATCATAACAACCGTGCCATCAATGAGAATGCCGAAATCGATGGCGCCAATTGACAGCAAATTGGCGGAGACCCCTCGAAGGTGCAGGAAAATGAAGGAGAACAACAGACAAAGCGGAATGGTCAGGGCGGTGATAATCGCCGCGCGAATGCTCACCAGGAAAAACATCAGCACGATCAAAACCAGAATCATGCCGCGCAGCAGATTGCCCTCAACCGTCGAGGTCGTCAGCTCCACCAAACCACTGCGGTCGTAAAAAGTATGGATTTTGACGTCCTTGGGCAGCACCTGGTTATTCAGGTACTTTGTTTCTTTTTCAACACGCTGGAGCACGTACTGCGTCTGTTCGCCCGTGCGCATCATGATGACGCCTTCGACGGCGTCGTCCTTGTTCATGAAACCGAATTCGCCCAGCCGCGGAGCGTGCCCGATCGCCACCTTGCCGATGTCGCGCATATAGACCGGGGCGCCTTTATGACTGGCCACCACGATATTGCCGATATCATGGGTATCCCGAATCAGCCCGATGCCCCGAACGTAATAAAACTGCCCGCCCTGCGAATAGAAACCGCCGCCCGTGTTGGCATTGTTGGCGGAGAGGGCTTGCAGAACCTGCGGAACCGTAACGTGGTAACTGTAAAGCTGCGCGGGATCCAGCAGCACCTGATACTGCATGGTTGTTCCGCCGAAGCCGGAGTCGTCCGCGACGCCCCGAACCGAGCGGTACGCATGATTCACAATCCAATCCTGAATGGTTTTCAGTTCCTGGGGTGAGCGGTCCGGGCTCTGAAGGACGTAACGGTAAATCAGGTCACTGGGACTGGAAAGCGGAGAAAGCCCGGGGCTCACGCCGCTCGGCAGGCTAACCCCGGAAAGGCGCTCGAAAGCCACCTGCCGGCAAAAATATTTGTCGGTCCCAAACTGGAACGACATGATGACGTCCGAAAGGCCGTAAAGGGAGATCGAACGAATGGTATCCAGTTGCGGCATGCCATTCATCTGAATTTCGATGGGCACGGAAATCAGGCGTTCGACCTCTTCAGCGGCATGGCCGGGCCATTGCGTAATGATCTCAACCAGGGGAGGCGAAAGGTCGGGATAAGCATCCACGGGCATCCTTTCGAGCGAGAGGATCCCGCCGACAACCAGGAAACCCACGAGGACGAGGATGAAAAAACGCTGATGAAGAGCAAAATGAACGATACGATGAATCATAATAAGTTCAATCCCGGAGTCAGAGAGTCTGCTTCACCGAATGGGCGTCCTCCGTCATTCCGTGAGGGACCTGGCAAATTGCAGGAACAGGCTGCCGTTCCCAACCACCCGCTCACCTTCCTTGAGTCCGCTAAGAATTTGTGTCTGGCCATTCTCGCTGCGGCCGATCGTCACCACCCGCTGGGCAAACTGGTTCTCGCCCGCCAGAACGTAAACGAACGGTTCGTTCACGTCGTTCCTCAGCACAGCAGCATCAGGAACGGTAAGCGCCTTGACCTTCCCGGACTGCACCATGGCAGTGACGTACATATCCTTCTTGAGCATTCCGCGAGGGTTGTCCGTAACAATACGGACATTCAAAGTCCGCGTATCGGGATCAAGGGCCGGGGCGATATACGAGATTCGTCCGTGGAAAACTTTTGAGAACGCGTCCGTCTGGACCGTTACGGGATCGCCCAGATGAACGTAGGAAAGGTCGTTCTGATAGACGTTCACCAGCACCCAGACGGTGCTCATATTCGAGATCGTGAACACCTGCGTTCCGCCGGCCTGGATCACCTGCCCGGGCTGCACCATCCGGTCCACCACTTCTCCGCCGATTGGAGCGAGCACCGGAATCTTTGGGCTGGCCGCAGCGCCCGCAAGCTGGCTGGGATCACTGACGCCCAGCACCTGCAAAGCCTGCTCGGAAGCCTGCAGGTCTGCCATGCTCTGGTTGCGGGTGGATTGCGCTTGCAGAAGGTCCACCTGGGCAATGGCATGGTGGGCGTAAAGGTCCTGGTCCCGCTTCAGATTGGTTTGCGCAAGCTGATAGGCGTCATGAGCCTTGAGGAAGTTCGACCGCATCTGGGCGAAGTCGGGACTGCTGACGTAAAGCATCGGCTGCCCCGCTCGAACCATTTGGCCGGGGTATACCAGAACCTGCGAAACAGGTCCGCTGACCTGGGTGATCACCGGCGTCGTCCGGAAAGCGTTATAAGCCACCGATCCGGGCAGCCGCAGGACCATCGGGAGGTCCTGCTGCTCAGCCGCGATGACCTGGACGTGCGCCATCTGGTTCTGCGGCACGGTAAAGAGTTCCGCCTGAGCGGCTCCCGCTGAACCGTAGGCGGTGGTTCGGGCAGCGCTGGGTCCGGAACCGCCGTGTCCACAGGCTGAAAGGATGAAGAGAGAACAGATCGCAGTCACCAGGACGGAGTCCCGCAATCTCTTGGCAGTCAGGATGTTCATTTTCGCATTCATGGCAGTTGCCTCGTGCCGACCGCCTCGCGCAACTGCTCGACGGCCAGCATATAAGTCGCCAGCGTTTCCCGGTACGTGACTTCTGTCGAACGGTAACTACGCTCCGCGTCCAGGAAGTCCAGCAGGCTGGCGGCGCCTTGCTGGTAAGCATACCGGCTGATGTCCAGGGACTCCTTGGAGTCTTTCAAATAACCTGATTGGTACAGTTGAAGGATCCGCCCGCCGGTCTTGACGGCCTCGTACGCCGTGGAAACATCCGTCATCACCGCCTGCTGCGTGGCGCTTTTAGCCTCCTCAGACTGGGTAATGGCCGCATGGGTGCGCGCGATCTCTCCCTGGTTGCGGTCGAAAAGCGGGATCTCCATATTGACGGAGAAACTGGCGTCGTTGGCATACCCGACGTGGCTGTAGCCCGAGGTGAAAGTCAGGTCCCGTTTGCCGTTGGCCTTGGCCAGATCGTAGCCGCTCTTGGCAGCGACGACAGCCTGCGTCGCAGCATGCAGGTCCGGCCGCAAGTTGAGCGCCCTCGATTGATAATCCTCCACGTTGCCCTGAATGGGCGTGTAATCAAGTTTCCCAACGACGTCGTAATTTTGCGGCACCGATCCGTACCCGAGCAGGTCGCGCAGCGAGTCCAGGGATTGTTCGCGCGCCAGCTGTGCCGAGGCTACGTCCTTTTGAAAATCCAGCATCTGGAGCTTGATCTTGAGAAAGTCGCCTTCGCTGATGGCGCCCTTCTTGTACCGCTCATCGCTGACGTTCAGAGTTTGCTGAAAGCTCGCAAGGTTCTGTTGCGCAAACGCGAGGGAGGACTCCGCCAGCAGCACGTCGACAAATTGCTGCGCGACGTTAAAGGTCAGCGCTCGCTCGCTATCCTGGACCTGGGACTGAACGATTGCCGTGTTATCCCGCGCGTTCTGCATTCGCCACTTGCGCTTGTGGCCCCGTTCGAAGGTGTAGGCAAACAGCGCGTCAAATTCGGTCACGTTGTCGATGTAATCGCCGTTCAACTGGCTGGGGCTGAAAAACGGCCAGAACAGGCCATTCCAGGTGAAGACGGGGTTGGGCCTCAAGGAAGCCGTTACCTCGTTCGCTTTACTTTGCGTGATCTGCGTCTTGGCCGCCAGCAGCGCGTGATTGTGTTCCAGTGCCAAATGAATCGCGCGCTCAAGATCAATCCGCACGGCCGGGGCCGGCTGCTGGGCGCGGGCGACGCCGGCCCACCCGCCCGCTATCAGCAGCAATGCCGTCGCCAGGACGATCCATACGCTTCGTCTTCTACGGAGGAAGTAGAAATGTAAGTCAGTCATCTCTCTGAAATTCCATCTGCATCAATACACGAGGTGCGGGTTTCGCAATAAAAAAGGATTTCACGAACCCGAGGTCAACCGAACTTAGGAGAAGGTTCTAGGCGAGAGGAGGGGCGCGCCCATAACGGGCGGAAGATTGGGCGGTAAGAACATCGATAGCAGCACGAGGCGCAAGAAGCGGCGTCACCGTTGAGCGATGAGGTGTGGGGTTGCCTAAGGAGGGCCGCACAGCACCGTGCCGGAGGATCTGGCAGGCTGTACAGTAGCGCTGCTCGCCGTTGGCGGGCTGGGACTGCCTATCCGTCTGGCTGAGCGTCGCTGTTGTCGTTGAATGTTCCAGCGAAAATTGCGGCAGGATGTGGTGGTGCAGCGCCAGCACCAGCAGCAGGTGCAATTGCATCGCCGCCAGCAGCCACGTGGTTGCTGCACGCCACGAACGACATTTCAAAAAACTAAACACGATATCCTGTCCGAGCTTTGGTGTGCTTTGCCACTTTCATTCGATCCATTTTCCGAATCAAGCTTTTAAGACCGCAGGCAGCCAAACCTGCCGGCTGCAGGGACCCCGTGTCTAAGGGTATAAAGTAGATTGATGCTTTTCTCTGTTCTTAGGTTGCAAAAGGAACCGGAAACCCGCCCTGCGAGCCCCAGAACATCGAAGCCTGAAAAGATCTTCCACTAACCGCCGGATGATCGCGGGATCAACCTCACACGATACAACACGAAAATTATATGTCAAGAAATATATGCTAAACTCTTGCGCCCGCTCAATTGAATTTGTTTCTCGTGCGCACTGGGAACCTGGCTTTTTATCCGGACTCTTGCCGGACGAGCGCCCTGCAGACCTTACTCTTTCGCGCGTGGAAGCCTTGCGGAAAGCTCCTTCACTTTCCGGGCAAGCGCGGGCAGCCGGCTGAGATGCGCGTACATTTTCTTGAACTCGGCCAGCGGACGAGCCGGCGTGCCCCACATCACGCTCCCCTTGCGCACGGCTTTGCCCGGCAGGATGCCCGCTCCACCGCCGATCACCGCTCCGTCACCGATGCGGACGTGATCGCCGATGCCCACTTGCCCTCCCATGACGACCCCATCGCCGACTTCCGTGCTTCCGGAAATTCCGGTCTGTGCAGCCACTATCACATGGCGTCCGATCCTGACGTTGTGAGCAACTTGAACAAGGTTATCGATCTTGCTTCCTTCGCCGATCAGCGTGGTTCCCAGCGAGCCACGATCAACCGTGCTGTTGGAGCCGATCTCAACATCGTCCTCAATGATCAGTCCGCCCAACTGCGGAAACTTGTGGTGGCGGCCTTCGGCAAACAGATACCCGAACCCGTCCGATCCCAGCACCACGCCCGCATGAAGGACCACGCGATTGCCAACCTGAACGCCCGGATAAATGCTGACTCTCGGATGCAGCACGCAGCGCGAGCCAAGCGCAACTCCCTCGCCCAGAAAAACCCCTGCACCCAGGCGCGTTTCCGCTCCCACGCTGGCGCCCGGCTCGATCACAACATAAGGCCCCACACTGACATCAGGTCCCAGCCGGACGTCCGCGGCAATCAAGGCGGTAGGATGAATCCCGGGATGCGCGGCCCGCGGAGGATGCAGCGCCCCGGCAGCGCGGATGAAGGCCAGCCGCGGATGGCGCACGGCAACTGTCGTCCTGCCGGCAACGGCCGCTCCTTCCCGCACCAAAATGCACCCGGCACGCGAATCCGCGGCGCGCTTGAGAGCAATCTCCCCGTCCGCAAACGCCAACTCCTGCTCGGTTGCAACTTCGAGCCCGGCTACCTCACGAATTTCCCGCTCGCCATCGCCCTGGGTTTTTCCGCCCACCAGGCGGGCGATTTCCCTGACTTTCATAAGGCTCCCCAGATTTCATTCACGCCACGGGCTTGGAACTTCCAGGTCCTGACTTTGCACAACCTCAGAAGGGATACAGCGGCGGCTCGCCCGGCGGACGCGTCTTCCAGCGCCGATGGACCCAGAGCCATTGGTCCGGATAGCGGCGAATATAGTCCTCCATGCGTCGCGTAAAGTTCGCCGTATTCACTACAATTTCTTCCTCAGGATCATCGCGCTTGATCCAGTCAATGCGGTCAAACCGGAGCCGGTACTTTTTCAGCTTCGGATCCCAGATAACAAGTCCCAGAATAACCGGCACTCCTGTCCTGCGCGCCACGCGGGCCGGGCCGGTGGTGGTCGAAGCCGGAAGGCCGAAGAAGTCGACGAAGGTCCCTTCCCCAGCCAGCATATTCTGGTCCATCAGGATGCCCAAAGCTTCGTTCCGCTCGAAAGCCCGAAGGACCTGGCGCGCGAATTCTCTCTTTTCGATAGCCTGTCCCCCGCTCGCGGAGCGATACCGGTTGATCAGTTCGTCGATCAGCGGATTGTCCATTTCCCGGACGACGAAATTACAGGGATAGCCATAAACCCCGTGGGCGAACGAGCCCAGCTCCCAATTCCCAAAGTGCGCGGTAAGAAAGATGATCCCCCGGCCTAGCTTTCGTGCCTCATCATAATTTTCAAAGCCGTCGTAGATGATGAGCCGTTCGATGTTTTCGCGATTCAAATGCGGAAAATGTGCGAAGTCAGCCAGCATTCGTCCCAGATTGCGGAACTCTCCCCGAAGGACCCTTCGCCGCTGTTTGTCCGACCAATCAGGAAATGCAATGCGAAGATTGAACAACCCGACGCGACGAAGACGGGGCCAGAAAGCGTAAGATAACGCGGACAGAACTGCGCACAAACCTCGGGCCAGACTGTGCGGTAACCAGCCCAGGAATCCCAGAATGCTCCGGGCAGCAAGAAACTCAATGCGATGGCGAAGTAGCGGCTTCCGAGATGAATGATTTTGCTTCAACAGACTTCCCAGCGCCGACGTCTTACTCCAAAACGCCAAGTCCCGGCGTCAACCGCTCCGGCATGGCGCTCCGGAGGTTACCGGAACATACTTATCGGACGGGCCAGCCCAGGTCTAATCGGTTCGTAGCGGCAGATCATGCAGAAAGAAGTTGAGGACTTGATCCTCGTATTCTTTCCTTTCCGGCCCAGAAACAAGAGTAGCCTGAGTGTGGGGCAGAACCAACAGGCGCTTCGGCTGTGGGGCATCCTGGTAAAGCTGCCGCGTTGTCCCCTCCAGCACAGGATCATCATCGGAAGCAAGAAAGAGCTTCGGTTTACCCGCCAGCCTGGAAAGTCCGGAGTGAACGTCCGGAAACGGCGTGCCCAGATTAAAAAGACGGAACTCCGCCTGAGAAAGAAACTGGAAGAGAGGTCCTGCGCCCCCCAGTAATCGGCCAACCTGGACGCCAAACAATTGCGTGGGCTGGCTGTAAACGCTTTCAACAGCCAGAGCATCGATCCCCGGATCGCTCTCACTGGCAACCAGAGCCGCGTAGGCGCCCAGGGAATTTCCAAAGAGGCCCAGGTGTCGCGGGTTGACACCCTGGATTTTCCGTACCCGCGCGATGGCTGCCGTGAGGACCGAGGCTTCATGGACGCCCAGATTGGAAAAGTAGCCCTTGGACCGGGCACCGTCAAAATTGAAAAGATAGACGTTGAAATGATTGGCTTGCAACACCGTGCCCAGTGACAGCATTTCCGTCCGGTTGGAATCGTATCCGTGGCAAAGGATAATGGCGGGAGCGCCCCGCAGTCCAATAAGCAGCCACCCCTTATGCTCCCCGCCGTTCGAATCAGTGAAATTCACAT
>Ga0307373_10009911_pt1 | contig 14125 bp, 12 predicted proteins | sample OX2MG_FD_202534 | JGI IMG/M metagenome (GOLD analysis project Ga0307373, IMG submission 202534) | Soil microbial communities from Risofladan, Vaasa, Finland - OX-2 | ecosystem: Environmental > Terrestrial > Soil > Coastal area > Acid sulfate soil | place: Finland: Risofladan, Vaasa | collected... | reverse complement strand
TGATTAATTTGTCTCATGAGTTCTTGTTTTTAAGTGTTAATAGATGATTGAACTATTAATTTACACTTTTACAGGAACTCATTTTTATTTGCTAAATCAAAGAGCTAATTCATACATACGATCTTTTTATTAAATGCCATGAAAATACATGAATTTATCCGTCCCCTGGAAGCGCTGGCCCCCCTGGAATACCAGGAAACTTATGACAATGCCGGTTGGATCACCGCTGATCCGGAACAGGAACTGACGGGTGCCCTGATTACCCTGGATGTTACGGAACAGGTGCTGGAAGAAGCGGTCAACACCGGGTGCAATCTTATCATTGCCCATCATCCGGTCATTTTCAGGGGAATTAAAAAGCTTACCGGTGGCAATTATGTGGAGCGGATCCTCATCCGGGCTATTCGGGAACATATTGCCATTTATGCCGCACACACGAATCTGGATAACGTGTTGGATGGGGTGAACCGGATAATCGGCGACAAGCTGGGACTGGTTAACCGGAAAATCCTGTCTCCCATGTCCGGGATCCTTAAAAAGCTGTACACTTTTGTCCCACCAGCTGAGGCGGCCCAGGTAAGGGAGGCCTTATTCTCAGCCGGAGCCGGGCATATCGGTAATTACCGGGAATGCAGCTTCAATACGGAAGGTGCAGGCACTTTTCTTGGCCAGGAAGGCAGTTCCCCATTCCTGGGCAAGTCCGGGGAAAGGTACCAGGGAGCCGAGACCAGGATCGAGGTGGTTTTTCCAGGCCACCTGGAGCAGGCAGTGATCGGAGCCCTGCTTGCCCATCATCCCTATGAGGAACCAGCCTATGATATTTTGTCCCTGGCCAATCAGGCTGCCGGATACGGATCCGGGATGACCGGTGAATTGCCTGCTTCCATACCTGAAATGGATTTCCTGAAAATGTTGCAAAAGATCCTGAAAACCCCTTGTATCCGATATACTGCTATACGGGGGAAGCCGGTTAAAAAAGTGGCCTTATGCGGAGGTTCCGGGGCCTTCCTCCTTCAAAAAGCCATACACAGCGGAGCAGACATGTTCATCACGGGGGATTTCAAATACCATGAATTTTTTGATGCTGATAACCAATTGGTTATCGCAGATATCGGTCATTATGAAAGTGAACAGTTCACGATTGAGCTGCTTTATCAGGTTTTGAACGGGAAATTCCCTAATTTTGCACCTCGCAAATCTGCAATTAATACTAATCCGGTAAACTATTTATACTAAATGGCCACAGTTAAGGAATATTCCGTTGAAGAAAAATTGATCTCTATCCTGACCCTCCAAAAAATGGACAGCAGGCTGGACGGTATCCAGGTACTGAAGGGAGAATTGCCCATTGAAGTGAAGGACCTGGAAGATGAAGTGGCCGGACTGAATACCCGCCTCGGTAATGTGGAAGAGGAAATCAAAAGCATTCAGGATTTCATTAACACCAAGAAAACAGCGGTCAAGGACGCCGAAGCCTTGATCAAAAAATATGAGAAACAGCAGACCAATGTTAAAAATAACCGGGAATTTGAGGCTATCGGAAAGGAAATAGAAATGCAGACCCTGGATATCCGGCTTTCGGAAAAGCATATTAAGGACGCTACCGAGGAAATCAAGGAAAAGAGCAGGACCCTGGAAGCCGCCAAAGCGGGGATTGAAGGAAAGGAAACGAATCTGAACCATAAGAAAGCAGAACTTGAAAAGATCATCGCTGAGACCGAAAAGGAAGAAAAACAGTATCACAAGCATTCGGAGGAAGCCAGGGCTAAAGTAGAACCCCGGCTATTGGCTGCCTATGAAAAAATTCGTAAAACCTATCGCAATGGCCTGGCTGTGGTGTCCATCGTCAGGGATTCCTGTGGAGGTTGCTTCAACAATATTCCCCCCCAGCGCCAGGCCGAAATCCGGCAGCGTAAAAAGATTATCGTATGCGAACATTGCGGACGCATCGTAGTGGACAACGACCTGGATACTACTGTGAAAATAAGCTGAACCCGGCGGGAGCGGCAGGGAGAGAATCTTTCGGGCACCCGTTGCGGGGTGCCTTTTGTTTTTGTACCGGATTGTTATGCTGCCTATTGCTGACCTGCCTGTCTGCCAGGAAATCTTTTGCCGGTACCGGTTATTATGATTTCAATGGCCTGTGCCAGCATGCATACCACCTTATCCTGGAAATGAAGATAGACAGTGGCATGGAACTGGCCGCTCAGGAGCAGAAAGTCCATCCTGGAAACCTGATCCCCAGCCTGGTGGAAAATGAGGCAGATTTTTTCGTCATGTTTTTTTCAGAAGACCCCTCATTGTATCAAGTGCGGATGGTTCAGTTCGATCGCCGGCTTCGCCAGTTGGAAAGCGAGGGAGACGCCAAATCCCCCTGGTACCTGTTTAGTCTGGGCGCAGGATATTTTCAGCGCGCCCTGATCTGCATTAAATTTCAGGAAAACTGGACAGCAGCCTGGGAGTTCAGAAAGGCCTATTTTCTGCTCAGGACAAATGCTGAACGGTTCCCCGGTTTTGCCCCAGACCACTACCTGCTGGGGGGCATGGAAACAGTCATCGGTACTCTTCCGGGAGCCTACAAATGGGCTTCTGAAATCATGGGAATGAGCGGCACTATTGGGGGTGGCATGAAGGAGCTGAGGAATTTCATCCAGGATAGCAGCACAGCTGGTAAAATTTTCCGGCTTGAAGGCAATCTGTATTACGCCTACCTTGATTTTTTCATTGAAAATAAGCACCAGGAGGTATTCCGGTTCATCCGGGAGCACCACTTTGATTTAAAGGAAAATGAACTTTCCGTCTTCCTGGTAGCCAACCTTTCCATCAACCGGCAGCAAGGAGAATATGGACTGGGGGTAATGAAGGGGTTCCGGATGGACAACAGTTATTTCCCGATCCCCTTTCTGGAAGATGAATTCGGGACCCTTGAACTCGACCGGCTGCAATTGGACAGTGCTGATTTTTACCTGACCCGGTTTATCAGGTCCTTCCGGGGTAAGTTTTATCTCCGGGATGCCCTGCTGAAACTGAGCCGTTCCGAATACCTGAATGGGGACCTGGTATTGGCTAATCAATTCCGTGCCCTGATCAGGGTGCGGGGTAATGCGGAAACCGACGCGGATAAGGCTGCGCTGAGGGAATCCAGGGCCAGGTGGCCAAATATCCTCCTGCTGAAGGCGAGGCTGCTCTGCGATGGAGGATATTTCCAGAGAGCTACTGATTTGCTGAAAAATGTGCAGGTGACGGATTTTTCCCTGCAGGGCGATAAGCTGGAATATGCTTACCGGATGGCCAGGCTCTATGACCTGGAAGGCAAGTCATCCCTGGCCATACCCTTTTATTCAGCCACGGTCCGCATGGGCAGTGACCGGCCGGAATACTTTGCTGCAAGATCCGCCTTGGAGTTGGGGGAGATTTATGAAAGAGCCGGGAAAAGTACACTCGCCCTTTCCTTTTACCGGCAAGTCCTGGAGATGAATGAACAGGAATATAAAAATTCCCTTGATCAGCGGGCCCGGGCAGGAATTAATCGCGTGATCGGGAAATGATGAACCTGACCGATGACCATCTTTTTTAATTACTTTTGACAGACTTCCTCCCCCCAAGTATATTATTCCCGGAAGCCAGGATCCAATTTTTATGCTGCAGAAACTGACCATACAGAATTATGCCATTATCGACAGGCTGGAAATACAATTTTCCCCTCAGCTCAATATCATCACCGGAGAGACGGGGGCCGGTAAATCCATTCTCCTGGGTGCCCTTATGCTGATCCTGGGCGAGCGGGCTGATCAGGATGCACTTTATGACAAATCGGTAAAATGCGTGATTGAAGGGATCTTTACTTCCGGCGAGGATCGGATCAGCCGGTTCCTGGATGAACAGGGTCTGGATCAGGAGCCCCTCACCACCATCCGGCGGGAAATCAGCGGTACAGGCAAATCCAGGGCATTTGTTAACGATACCCCGGTCAATCTGGATCAGCTGGCAGAACTGGGTAGCCTGCTGGTGGACCTGCATCAGCAAATGGATACCGGAAAACTGGGTACGAGGGACTTCCAGACTGAAGTGCTGGATGCACTTTGCAGCCATGATGGGCTATTGCGGGAATACCGGGAAGCATTCCGGGAATTGCAATGGCAAAGCAAGGAACTGGATCGGATAAAAAGCAATATCGCCAATACAGCACGGGAACTGGATTACCACCGGTTCCTTTTAAGTGAGCTGGAGGAACTGTCTTTCCGGGACCAGGAGATTGAGGATCTGGAAACGGTGCTCAGGCAGCTAACTCATGCCGAAGAAGTCAAAACTGCGCTGGAAAACATACAGGTTCAATTGCTGGATGGAGAAACCCCGGTAACCGGTCAACTGAAACAGATGCAGGCTGCACTGCAGCCCCTTTCCGGCTTTCATCCCGACCTGCCTGAACTAGTCCGGCGGCTGGGGGCAGCTGGCGTGGAACTGCAGGATATTGCCGGAGATATTGTCCGGATCAATGACCATGTGGTATATGATACCGCTCAGATTAATCAGGTCAGTGAACGACTTGCAGGCGGATACCGGCTGCTGAAAAAGCATCATGTACAAACCACCGCTGATTTGCTGATCATTCGGGATAAGCTTCAGGAAAAGCTGGACTCCGCGGAAACCCTGGATAATCAACTCATCAATATTCAGCAGGTGGTGGAGAAACTCAGTAAACAGGTTTCTTCCTTTGCAGAAAAGTTGTCCCATGATCGCCTAATTCAGTCAGGCCCGCTGGCGGAACGGGTCAATACCCTGCTTGAACAGGTTGGGATGCCCGGAGCCACGCTAAAGGTGAGTATACAGTCCCGGGAGCCTGGAGATTCCGGTCAGGATGAAGTCGAGTTTTTATTTGATGCCAACGCCAGCGGGCATTTCCTTCCAGTGAGGAAAGTGGCTTCCGGAGGCGAGCTGAGCAGGTTGATGCTCTGCGTGAAATCCCTGGTCGCCAAATCGTTGGCACTTCCAACCCTGATCTTCGATGAAATTGACAGCGGAATTTCAGGGGAAGCAGCCAGACAGGTGGGGATGATTCTAAAGGACCTTTCCGGGGATCACCAGGTCCTGTGCATTACCCATCAGCCTCAGATAGCAGGCAGGGGGGATGTCCATTATTATGTATACAAGGAAGTCCTGGGTGACCGGATCGTTACCAGGATCCGGGAACTGAACAGGGAAGAACGCATATCGGCCATTGCTCGCATGCTGGGCGGGGAGATGCCTACTGCGGCTGCCCTGGAAAATGCCCGCGAAATGATGCAGGGGTAAAAATCCAACCCTGAAAAATGGAGTTCCTCCCTGCTCTTCGTTTTAATACCCGGGTTTATTTTTTCTGATTATTTTTACCAATTTATTAAATAACCCCCCTTATGGCTTATCAACTCCTGGAAGGTAAGAAAGGCATCATATTCGGTGCGTTGGATGAACGGTCTATTGCCTGGAAAACAGCCGAAAGATGCTTTTCAGAAGGTGCTGGGCTCGTACTGACCAATGCACCGATTGCCATGCGTATGGGAGAAATAAACAAGTTAGCGGCAAAGGTAAATGCCCCAGTAATACCGGCAGATGTCACCAGTATGGAAGACCTTCAGGGGCTTTTTTCCAAATCCATGGATCATTTCAGTGGAAAGGTGGACTTTGTCCTGCATTCAGTGGGCATGAGCGTGAATATGCGCAAAGGGGTTCATTATACCGAAAGCAATTATGAATTCATGCAAAAGGGATTTGATATATCGGCAATCTCCCTGCACCGGGTGCTGCAGACTGCCTATAAGCTGGATGCGATCAGTGATTGGGGTTCCGTGGTGGCCCTTACCTATATAGCTGCCCAGCGTGTTTTTCCGGATTATAATGATATGGCAGATGCCAAAGCTTTGCTGGAATCCATCACGCGCAGTTTTGGGTATCATTATGGAATGAAACGAAAAGTCAGGGTAAATACGGTATCTCAGTCCCCCACCAGGACAGCTGCTGGCAGCGGGGTGAAGGGATTTGACGGGTTCATCAGTTATGCGGAAAAAATGAGTCCACTGGGGAATGCATCCGCAGATCAATGTGCTGGTTATTGTGTGACATTATTTTCTGACCTGACCAGGATGGTGACCATGCAGAACCTCTTTCACGATGGTGGATTTTCCTTTACAGGGGTTACAGCAGCAGTGATTGAGCAAATGGAAAAATAGCAGGGTACAGGATGCAACAGCTAATATTCATCTTCATTGAAAAAGAAATCATCCTGTGAAGGATAATCCGGCCATATGTCCTCAATCCCTTCGTAAATTTCGCCCTCGTCTTCCAATTCCTGCAGGTTTTCGACCACTTCAATGGGAGCCCCGGAACGGATCGCAAAATCAATCAGTTCATCTTTGGTGGCTGGCCAAGGTGCATCTTCAAGGTAAGAGGCCAGTTCAAGGGTCCAATACATGTGGGGAAAGGTTTATGGGGCTTAAAATTTTCGCAAATGTATAATATAATTTGAAAAAACCAACTTTTCCAATTTTTACTTAAATTTCACATAATCAATTCATGTTATCTGCTTTTGGTCTCCGGAAATTTTATGGTCACCTGGAGGTGCTTAAAGGGGTTGACCTGGAAATCAGGGATCGGGAGATCGTATCTATTTTGGGTTCATCGGGTGCTGGCAAGAGCACCTTGTTACATATCCTGGGTACCCTGGATACCGCCGGAGAGGGGGAGGTATGGCTGGATGGAGAAAAAATTACGGCTTTAAGGGGCAGGAAACTGGCTTATTACCGTAACCGGCATATTGGATTCATCTTCCAGTTTCACCACTTACTTCCCGAATTCACCGCATTGGAAAATGTATGTATTCCGGCATTGATAGCTTCAGATCAGAAGAAAAAGGAGATCCGCAGCCGGGCAGCGGGACTTTTAAGTACCCTGGGATTGAAGGACCGGCTGGATCACAAGCCGGACAGCCTTTCCGGTGGTGAACAACAGCGGGTTGCAGTAGCCAGGGCGCTCATCAACCAGCCTAAGATTGTCATGGCGGACGAACCTACCGGTAACCTGGATTCTGCTAATGCCCTTGAACTCCACCGGTTGTTTCTGAAGCTCAGGGATAGTTCAGGTCAGGCCTTTGTGATTGTCACTCATAATGAAATGCTTGCTGGGATGAGCGACCGGCAGCTGTTGATGAGGGATGGCAGGATCATATCGGGTTAGGGTTTTCCTCCCTGGGTTTCCAGATGATTTCTGTTGTTCCTCCCTGCCTGGCAGTCCACCTGGCCAGTATGAACAGGTAATCGCTCAGTCTGTTGAGGTACTTGATCACCAATAGGGATACCGGCTCCCTTTGCTCCAGCAGTTGAACACAGGTTCTCTCCGACCTTCGGCAAATGCATCTGGCGATATGGCATACGGATACGGACACATGCCCCCCCGGATGGATGAAAGCGGTCAGCCCAGGTAATTGTTCATTCATCCGGTCAATCGCCTTTTCCAGCTGCAGGATATCCTCTTCCCGAAGATCGGGTATTCTCATTTTGGTTTCTTTCTGGGGATCGCAGGCCAGGGAGCTACCGATGGTGAAGAGCCGGTCCTGAATCGTATTTAATTCATCCCGGATCGCCTGACCGGATTGATAGTCCCTGACCAGCCCGATATGGGAATTCAATTCATCCACATTGCCATAGGCTTCGATACGGGGATGGCTTTTGGGCACCTTGGTACCGCCGATCAGGGAGGTTTTACCCAGGTCACCGGTACGAGTATAAATCTTCAAAGCCATAATAAAAGGATAAATAATAGATCAGGCCTGTCCAGCCAAAACTTCCGAGTGCAAACGATCGCTTTCAATCAGGCCGTCCCGCAGGCGGACAATACGCCGGGCATTTTCAGCAATGTCCTCTTCATGAGTAACCAGGACAACAGTATTTCCCGAACTATGGATAGTTTTAAATATATCCATGATCTCTTGGGAAGTTTTACTGTCCAGATTACCGGTGGGCTCATCGGCGAGGATCAAGGAAGGGCTATTGACCAGGGCCCTGGCAATCGCCACCCGCTGGCACTGTCCCCCGGAAAGTTCGTTGGGCCGGTGCTTATACCTTTCTCCCAGACCAACTTTTTCCAACATTTGCATGGCTTTTTCCTCTCTCCGTTTTTTCCCAATTCCGGCATAAATAAGGGGGATCGCCACATTTTCCAGGGCATTTAACCGGGGCATCAGGTTAAACTGCTGGAAAACAAAACCGATTTCCTGATTACGGACCCTGGCCAGGTCATTGTCTTCCATCCTGCTGACATCATGGCCACTCAAAGTATATTTTCCACTGGTCGGGGAATCCAGGCAACCCAGGATATTCATCAGGGTAGATTTCCCTGAACCGGAGGGACCCATTAGCGCCACAAATTCATTTTTATTTATTTCCAGGTTGATCCCTTTGAGTACGGGAAGTGTATTTTTACCCAGGAAATAACTTTTATTGATATTTTCTAACAGGATAACAAATGACATGGTTAAGTTTTGATTACTCGGGGAACTTTGAAGAAAACGCGATCATGCGAAGGGGCATTTTTAAGGGCCTCATCTCTGGAAACCGAACCCTGCACATGGTCCGGACGCAGCATATTTACATTACCAGACATATGGATCAGGGGTTCTATTCCCTCCGTATCCAGCTCTTTTAATTTATCAACAAAGGCAATCATCTGGCTAAGGTCTTTTTTTATTTCTTCCAGGGATTCGGGATCAAAGTCCAGCCGGGCCAGCTCACTGAGGCGAATGACAAGGGCATTGTTTACTTCCATAATATCAAACCAGGTTTCAAAGTTAATTCTTAAAATTTGTACCAGGGTAAAAATAGGTTAAACGGGTCATTGAACGTAAAATTAAAGCAAGTTTGCCAAGGGAGATTGGGGCAATTGAGTCACCAAACTGAATATGGGTTATTTCTCCCCCATGAATTTTATTAAATTGCGCCCGATGATCATCCGGGAAAAAGTGGTGAGCGGGATCCGGTCAACGGGTTTTCTGCATCTGGGCAATTATTTTGGAGCTATCCGAAATTATGTGCGGATGCAGGGGACCTATGAATGCTATTTTTTTGTGGCCGACATCCATTCCCTGACCACACACCCCAAACCCGAAAACCTCCGGGAAAACGTACACCGGGTCCTGGCAGAGAATATCGCTTCGGGCCTGGATCCGGACCAGGTGGCCTTATATGCGCAGAGCGATTTGCCGGAGACCCTGGAATTGTATACTTATCTGAACATGATCGCCTACAGGGGGGAACTCGAAAAAACAGCATCTTTCAAGGAAAAGGTGCGGCTGCAGCCTGAAAATGTCAATGCCGGGCTGCTGACCTATCCGGTGCTGATGGCAGCTGATATCCTGATCCATCAGGCCGTCAAGGTCCCGGTGGGCAAGGATCAGGAACAGCACCTGGAGATGACCCGGAACCTTGCCTCCAGATTCAACAACAGGTATGGATGGTTGTTCCCCGAACCGGAAGCTTTTAATTTCGGAGATGGCTTGGTGAAAATCGGTAGCCTGGATGGACAGGGAAAAATGAGTAAGAGTGAAAATGAGCTGGTGACCATTTACCTCTCTGACCCGGATGACCAGATCCGCCGCAAAATCAAAAGGGCCCTCACAGATGAGGGGCCTAAAACACCTTTTGCAGAAAAGCCTGGATATATTGACAATCTTTTCCTTCTTTTGAAGCTGGTATCCCAGCCAGAAATCGTGGCTCATTTTGAAGAGGGATATAATCAATGTCATATCCGTTATGGGGACCTGAAGGAGCAATTGGCTAAGGATATGATTAGTTTTATTTCCCCGATCCGGGAAAAAGCCCGGTCAATCCAGTCGGATACTCCTTACCTGGCCCGGATCATGAAGCAAGGGGCGGAAAAAGCGGAAATCAGTGCACAGAAAACCCTTAGACAGGCCCGGGAGCTGATCGGAATACATTATTATTAACCAGTCATTCCCTGAAATATTAATCTGTAAGCCGGATTAATCGGGGATACCATCGGGAATTTGTATATTGATCCAGGTTATTAAACCCCCGGAATGGATAAAATGAGTAAGATCAAGCATATTGCTATAGCTGGTAATATCGGGGCAGGCAAAACTACTTTGACAGAATTACTGGCCAAACATTACCGGTGGACTCCACAGTTCGAGGATGTGGAGCATAATCCTTACCTCAATGATTTTTATGATGACATGCCGAGGTGGTCTTTCAACCTCCAGGTTTATTTTCTGAACAACCGGCTTAAGCAATTGCTGGAAATCCAGAAAAGCAGCGGGACCGTCATCCAGGACAGGACCATTTATGAAGATGCAAGGATATTTGCCCCCAACCTGCATGAGATGGGACTGATGACCAAGCGGGATTTTGATAATTATTTCCAGTTTTTTGAAACTCTCCGGTCCATGGTCAGGCCACCTGACCTGCTCATTTATCTTAATGCATCCGTGCCCACCCTGGTGGGGAACATCCAGAAAAGGGGAAGGGAATATGAAGAAAATATCCGGCTGGACTACCTCAAGCGCCTCAATGAATATTATAATAACTGGATTTCCAAATATAAGGAAGGTCCCTTACTGATCGTGGATGCAGACAAAAATAAGTTTGCTGAGGAAGTAGAGGATCTGGGGAAGATCATCGCTGGGATTGATGCCCAATTACATGGATTATTTTAAAAGCATTCCCACAGAAATTTATATTATTAAAAATGAAATGTTAATTATTTTTAACTTTTTCCTTAATTTTACAAATTATCAGTTGGATTTATTCATATTATGAAATATTGTTTTTGTTTTATTTGAATTAAAACCCAAAATGCTTTATGTTAATAAATCATCATTTAATAGATCACTTAAGCTCAGTATCCCATGAAATCTATGATTATTAACGAGCTGTTAACAAAATATTAATAAAACGTTCACATTTTTTTAAAAAAAGCCTATATTGCAATGTCAACCAAAATCTAAATCTGTATGAAAAAAATTTTACTGCTTTTCACCATGATTATGGTGAGTTGCTCGCTGGCATTTGCGCAGCAACGAACAATCAGCGGCAGGGTCATGGGATCGGACGGAAACCCGGTTCCTTTTGCCACTGTGCTGGTCAAGGGTACACAAACAGGAACCACCACGGATGCCAATGGCCGGTTCACCATCACCACTCCACCTAACTCCATATTGAATATATCCTCTGTGGGATATACGACAACTAATGTGGTCGTTGGGCAGCACACCAATTTAGCCATCACGATTGCTTCCAACACGCACGCACTGAACGAATTGGTAGTAACCGCTTTTGGCGTAAAAAGGCAGGCCCGTTCCGTGGGTTATGCCACGGCATCAGTGAGTGCCAAAGCCCTCAATAACGGCAATCCGGTCGATCTGCAGACCGGTCTAACCGGAAGGGTTGCGGGATTACAGATTAATACCACCAATAACGGAGTTGATCCGGAGTACAGGATCACCCTTCGGGGAGAAAGACATGTGACGGGGAATAACCAGGCATTGATTGTACTGGACGGGATGCTGGTGAACAGCGATATCCTGAATACCGTCAACCCGGAGGATATAGCCAATGTATCCATCCTGAAAGGGGCCAGCGCTGCTGCCCTGTATGGATCAGACGCTTCCAACGGCGTGATCATCATTACGACCAAACACGGGACTGCCAGCGGCAAGCCCCGCATCACTGTTTCATCCACGGTTCAGGAACAGACGCTATCCTATTACCCCAAATTCCAGACCGGGTTCGGAGGATATGGAGGGGAAGCCCAGATCCTTTATGGATCCAACGGGGCCTACCAGTGGGGCGTCAATCCGCAGACCAATTTCACCAATTATGTGCCTTATGAAAATGAAAGCTATGGACCTCCGTTTAACGGGAAAAGCTATGTGATGGGTGGTCCCCTGGCCAATGGGCAAACCTTAAAAATCCCTTATGCGGCAGCTTCCAAGGCACCGCTGGTGGCTTTTGCCCAGACGGGAATGACCTACCAGAACAGTATTTCTTATTCAGGAGGGGACGCCAAGAACAATTATTTCCTGTCGGCCCAGGATGTGAACCTCAGCGGGGTAGTTCCCAAAGATATTTCCCGCAGGGACAACCTCCGGTTTTCGGATACCCATACTTATGGGATTTTCAGCGCCCAGTTCGATGTGAACTACAGCCGGGTCCACAGCAATACTGCCGGCCCGGATCCAATCAGCGGCAACCCGGTGGTCTGGAACCTGCTCAATGAGCCCGTCAATTTCCCGATCACCCAGTTCAAGAACTGGCAGACCAATCCTTATGCGGATCCCCTGCAGGGATGGCCCAATGCCTATTATACCAATCCTTACTGGCAGATCGATGTATCCAGGCAAGATCAGAAGATAGATGAGCTGACCGGCGCCCTGAACCTGACCCTGGCTCCCACCTCCTGGCTAAAGTTCAGTTATCGCCTGAGTGCCAATGTCCGCAATTATGAGGGCAGCAATACCACCGCAGGATTTACGGAGACCAATTCTTATTATGACACCCCGGCCGGATATGGCCCCTGGTTTGCCTTCAGCAGCATTGCCTCCACCTCGCATAAATTCGGTTCCCTCAATGTATATAATCAATATCACCGGAGGCTGGAGCAGGACTTCATCATTAATTTTGATAAGAAATTCGGGGATTTCAGCGTGAGCGCCTTTGTGGGCAATACGATCTGGGACCGGTACCAGAATGGCCAGAACGCCAGCAGTTCCAACGAATTCATCCCTAATTTTTTCCAGATTAATTATATTACCGGTGTCCCCAGTGTGGGTCAGTATATCAGCGATAACCGGCTGATCGGCCTGTTCGGGGATATCACCCTGGGATATAAGAACTTCCTTTTTGTGCACGGGTCCCTGCGTAATGACTGGACCTCCCTTTTGGCAGCCGGTCATAACAGTTTCCTGTATCCGGATATCGATGCGTCCCTCGTATTCAGTGATATGATCCCGGCCCTGAAAAACAGCAGTTTCCTGACTTATGGAAAACTGCGGGCAGCCTATAGCATCACCGGCGAAGTAAGCACTAACCCATATGGAGTGCAAAATGTATTTGATGTACCGGGCAATTTCCCCTATGGCCAGTTGCCTGGACTCCAGGTGGATGGATTTTTAAGAAATCCTGGTCTGGTCCCCGAAAAATCCTTTGACCGGGAAGTCGGGGCTGATCTCGGATTCTGGAGGGACCGCCTGAACGTGACCCTGGACTATTATTTCACTTCCACTTTCAACCAGACCTTCCCTGTGCAGCTTTCCAGCACCAGCGGATTTAATCAAGCCCTGGTAAACGGAGGCGATATGAACAGCAGCGGGGTAGAAATCACCGCCAATTTCACCCCATTAATCCGGACCAATAGTGGGTTTATCTGGAATATCGGGGCCAACCTAGCCTACAATAATTCCAATGTAGTGGCCCTGTATGGAGGGGTTAAGCAATTCCAGATCCCTGATAATAATGGTACCGGGACAACGTCTTATGCAGTTGTTGGACAACCCTATCCAGTGATCAAGGCCGCTGACTATGCACGTGATCCGGCCAATGGCAAGATCCTGGTTGGCACCAACGGGATGCCGGAAGAGAATCCAAACCTGGTCGTCGCCGGAAGATCCACCCCACAATATATCTTGGGAATGACCACGTCCATCAGCTTCAAGCATTTTACCCTGGCCCTGTCTGGTGATTACCGGGGAGGATATAATATTGCCGAAGCCATCGGCGGATCCTTGGACTTCACCGGGGTTGGCATCCGGAGCACCTCGGCCGGAAGACAGAATTTCATCTGGCCCAACTCTGAAGTGGATTTGGGGAATGGCAAATATGTACCCAATACCTCAGTAGCCACCCAGGACGGGAATCTGGGTCTTTGGGTCGATAATCAGAATTTTGCCTATTCTTCCGGACTTTCCCTGTATACCGCCCATACCAATTATGTCATTAGTGCAGCAGCTATCAAACTGCGGACGGCTTCCCTGACCTATGATTTCAGCTGGCTCTTATCCAAGACCAGGTTCATCACAGGGGGTAGCCTGTCCCTGGTCGGATATAACCTGCTGATGTGGGTTCCATCCCAGAATGTATAT
>Ga0307373_10009906_pt1 | contig 14131 bp, 14 predicted proteins | sample OX2MG_FD_202534 | JGI IMG/M metagenome (GOLD analysis project Ga0307373, IMG submission 202534) | Soil microbial communities from Risofladan, Vaasa, Finland - OX-2 | ecosystem: Environmental > Terrestrial > Soil > Coastal area > Acid sulfate soil | place: Finland: Risofladan, Vaasa | collected... | reverse complement strand
TTTTCCAGAAGGGAACTCTGCACACGAGTGGAGGGAAATGAAGATTTCCGATTGCTGCTTCTTGGTGAGTATATCAACCACTGAGAAGACTGCCAAACCCGGTTGAACGATGTTGACTGCTGACATACTCTGAAGGCAGCGAGGGAGCCATGACAGAGAACGCGCAAAAAACCGAAAAAATTCAGAAGAGCGATGAGGAGTGGCGTCAGCAGCTGACGCCGGAACAGTATTATGTGACTCGCCAGAAGGGAACCGAGCCGGCGTTTTCCGGCGCGCTCTACAAAAACCACGAGGATGGAAGCTATCACTGCGTGGCCTGCGACGCGCCGCTGTTCAAGTCCGACACCAAGTTTGAATCGGGCTCGGGCTGGCCAAGCTTCTGGCTTCCCGTTACGCCAGATTCGGTGGAAACCCACGAAGATACGAGCCACGGAATGCGCCGCGTCGAAGCGACCTGTGCCCGTTGCGGCGCCCATCTCGGCCATGTGTTTCCCGACGGGCCCAAGCCGACCGGCCTGCGCTACTGCATCAATTCCGCCGCGCTGAAGTTCGAAAAGCGATAGAGCGCATCATCGCATTTCCTCGCCGCAAAGCAATGGCAAACCCATCATTGCTGGCCCATCGGCTGTTGCATGCCTGGCGGCATCGGGATGGAGATATCCAGCGTCTTTACCGGCCCCAGCGTTGAAAGTGGGGTGCCGAATTGCGCGTCATTTCCAACCACCAAAATGGCAAGCTTCGATGGGTGGACATACTTGTTGGCCACGCGGGTAACATCGGCGGCTGTCACCTTGTCGATGCCGTCACGATATTTCTCAATAAAGTCGGGCGGATAGTCGAAGAAAGCAAGCGTCGCCTGTTGCCGCAGGATCTTTTCCGGCGAATCGAAATGGAAGACCCAGGAGTTCAATACCTGGTCTTTCGCATTCCGCAGCTCTATCGGCGTTGGCGGGACGGTTTTCAACTCGCCAATCTGTTGCAGCATGGCTTGCGTAGCGGCGACGGTGCTGGCGCTTTTGGTTCCCGCCGCAACATAGAAGAGCCCCGGATGATCGTAGCTTGCGCCATAAGCTCCCTCAACGGCGTAGGCAAGTCCAAGTCGCGTCCGTACATCCTGGAATAGGCGCGAGCCAAAACCGCCGCTGAACACGGTGTTCATGACGCTCAGCGCGTAGTAATCGGGATTGCTGCGCTCCGTGCCCAGTCCCACGATCCATACATTGCTTTGATTCACGTCGCTCTTCTGCGCAAGGTATACGCCGGGCGTGGGACCGGGAAATGTTGTTTTGACCGATACAAAATCTGCACCGCGCGGTAACGGCTCAAATGCGGCGCGGAGCTTTGCTTCCATCTCCGCTGTGTTGAAATCCCCGCTGACTCCCAGGATCATGTTATTCGGCGTCACGGTTCGATCATGCCATGCGGTCAGGTCCGCCAGCGTGACAGCGTGGACGGTGGCGAATTCCGGCACACGCGCATAGGGACTGTTCTTGCCATAGGCAAGCAGTTCCGCTTCGCGCATCGCAATCTCTTCGGGATTGTCATTGCGGCGAATGATGCCGGTGTCTTCCTGCTGCTTGGCCAACGCCAGTTTGTCGGCGCGAAATTCTGGATGCAGCAGCAGGCTCGTCGCCATGCCAAATACCTGGTCGAAGTCCTGCTTGAAACTGGACCAGGTCAGGCTGGTGGATTCGGTATCGTTATTGGTTTCGATTTTGGCGGCTTTGGCTTCCAGGATGTCATCCATTTTGTCGCCGGACATGTCCGCTGTGCCGCTGGTGCGCCATGTCTCGCCGTACAAATCGGTCAGCCCGGTCTTGTCCGCCGATTCATCCCGCGAGCCGCCACGAATCATGATGAAGCCATTGATGAACGGCAGTTCGTGATCTTCCTGCAGAAAAATCGTCATGCCATTCTTGAGCGTGATCCGAGTCGGCTGTTTAGGATGGAAGGCCGGAAGCGGGGGAATGGGAACTTTCTTCCATGAAGTCCAGGGAGCCGGCGACCCGGGTGCTGCTGTCGTCGGCGTAGTGGCCTGGGCGAATGCTGGGCCCGCCAACGATGCGAATGCTACGCCCAGAATTGCTGCGAAGAGTCCGATGCGAGTGCGCATTAGCGGCCTCCTTGTTTCGACGGAGCTGTCTTGGCTGCCGGTTGCGCGGGTGCTTCGGGGGCTGGCTTCGCCGGCTTCTGCGCTGCATATTCAATCATGGCGTAGGTCCGATTTTTGGCGGTGAATACCTGGTTGGCGACGCGGCGAATATCGGCTTTGCTGACGGCATCAATCTTGTTCAGTTGTTGGAATAGCATCCGCCAATCACCATAACGCAACTGGTAGGTGCCCAACTCCTGTGCCAGCCCTTGGTTGTTGTCCAGGCTGCGAAGAATATCGGCGCGGGCCCGTGTTTTAAACATGGCCAGCTGTTCATCCGTCACGTCCTGTGTCTTCAACTTGTCGATTTCAGCATGGATCGCGGTTCGCATTTGCTGTGGCGTATGGCCGGGGGTCGGGACGGCGTAGAACGCGAAAAGGTTGGGATATTTGTCGCCCGGAAACCCGCTGAATCCCGCCGCCTCCGCCGCGATTTTCTGGTCCCGCACCAGGCTGCGATACAGGATAGACGTGCGTCCATTCGACATGATGTCGCCGATCGCGTCATACACGGCGTCGTCCTTATTCAGATAATCCGGACGATGATAGCCCTCAATGTAAAAGGGCTGCGTGGGTTCTTCCAGCGTGACAGACTTCTCAGCTTCCTGCGGCGGTTCCACAGTCGCCAGAGGCTGCGGCTGCGGTCCCGTGGGAATGCTGCCGAAGTATTTCTCCAGCATCGGCATCGCCTTGGTTGCGGTCACATCGCCCACCACGGTGACCACGATGTTCGACGGCACATAATATTTCTTGTGGAATGCATCGGCCTCGGTCGCGGAAACCTGACTGATGTCGGACATCCATCCTGTCCCCGGATTTCGATAGGGATGCGCGACATAAGCGGTCGCCAGGAACTGCTCAATCATAAAGCCGATGGGATTGGAATCGACCCGCATGCGGCGTTCTTCCATCACCACGCTGCGCTCTTTATAAAACTGCCGCGGCACCGGATTTGCAATGCGGTCGCTCTCCATATAGGCCCATAATTGCAGCCGATTGGCCGGCATGCTCCAGAAGTATTCTGTCGCGTCGCTGGCGGTTTCCGCGTTGACCCCAACGGCACCATTCATCTCCGCAATCTGCGTGAATTGATTCGGGATGACATATTTGTCTGCTGCAGCAGTGGCGGCATCGAACTGCGCCTTCAACTGTTTCAGGTTGGCCGGATCCTGCCCTACGCGCTTGCGATATTCAGCGTCATAGGCGGCATAGGACTGTTCGACTTTGGCCAGCGCGATTTTTTCCGCAGGGTAGTCGGTGGTGCCAATATCTTTTGTTCCCTTGAAGGCCAGATGCTCGAACATGTGCGCCAACCCCGTTTCCCCTTTGGGATCCTGCACGCTGCCCGCATTCACAATGGTGAAGAAGCTGAACACCGGCGCTTCCGGCCGGTCGCACACGATCAGCGTCAGGCCATTGGGCAGTTTCTTCACGGTCACGTGCTGCGCAAAATCCTTCTCAATCGTCTGAAATTCCTGGGCGCTCGCAATCGAGCACAAGCAGCTTGCCATCAACATTGGCGCCAGCACAAGGCGCAGCATTCGATGAGTCATGGGACGGATTACCTCAGAAGGGGTGTTTCAAGCGATAAAAAAGATACCGAACAACCTTAGTGTCGCATTCGATCGCGTTCTCGCAAAATGCGCATCGGCGCCAGCTTGCTTGTGTCGCACTCGCAAACGCTGTATGGGATCAGCGAACAGGCTAAAATCAATATTTCCGAAGGAATTCTTACTATGAATCTTGAAGCTATTCAATCTGCACTGCAGGCAGCCGGCCTTGATGGCTGGCTCTTTTACGATCATCACCATCGCGACCCGATCGCATATCGCATCCTGGGGCTGAGCGATTCATTGCACGTCACGCGGCGTTGGTTCTACCTGATACCCGCGCATGGTGAGCCGAAGAAGCTGGTACACCGCATTGAGCAGGGAAGACTCGATCCGCTGCCGGGCTCGAAGGCGGTCTACTCTACATGGCAGGAACTGGAAGCGCAGTTGGCGGTGATGCTTGAGAACTCCACGCGCCTAGCCATGCAATACTCCCCGCGCAACGCGATCATGTACGTCTCGATGGTCGATGCAGGCACGGTCGAAGTGTTGCGTAGCCTTGGCAAGGAGATTGTCAGTTCGGCGGACCTGGTCAGTCACTTTGAAGCGGTCTTGAGCGACGAGCAGATTGCCAGCCACTACGCCGCGCAGCAGGCTCTCGACGCGATCCTGGCGGAGGGCTTCCGCGAGATTGGCGGCCGCGTCCGTGCCGGCGGCACCACGGAGTTTGCCATGGTCGGCTGGCTGCAGGAAGCGATGCGGCGCGAAGACCTGGTGTGGGATAACGGGCCGAATGTTTCCGTCAATCGAAACAGTTCGGATTCCCACTATGAGCCCACTGCGGACAAGACGCAGCCCATCGTCGCGGGAGATTTTTTGCTGATCGATATCTGGGCGCGGAAGAATTCCCCGGGCACCGTTTTCTATGACATTACCTGGACCGGCGTGGTGGGCAGAAAGCCGACGACGCGCGAGCAGCAGGTGTTTGAAACTGTGGCAGCGGCCCGCGATGCGGCGATTCAGCGCGTTTCGCAAGCTTTCACCGACCATCAGCCCATAGCCGGTTGGCAGGCGGATGATGCCGCTCGCGACGTGATCCGTGCTGCGGGATTCGAAAAATATTTCACCCACCGTACCGGTCATAACATCGCTACCGACATTCACGGCAATGGTGCGAACCTGGACAATTTTGAAACGCACGATGAACGGCTGATCCTGCCGAACACCTGTTTTTCAGTCGAGCCGGGAATTTATCTGCCGGAGTTTGGCGTGCGCAGCGAAGTCGACATGATGACGCGTCCCGGTGAAGCCAAAGTCACCGGGCGAATCCAAAAGGAGCTAGTGCGTATTTAGAGTTTCGCCGCGCTGAATTTACTACTCCGCCACGCGACCGTCGCTCGGAAGCCTGCAAGACAGCGACGGCCGCGATGTCCGGCAACAAATGCGCGCCTCGAAACTGGTATATTCGTTGGAGATGTCCACCGCCAAGGCCACCACCCCGAAGGATAGCGCCGCGCAACCCGCCGCTGGCTCCAAACCATTCTCCGCCGGAATCATTCTCGTCGCCGGCTGGATGATTCCCGGACTCGGTCACTTGATGCAGGGTAAGTGGATTCGGGCCGTTCTGCTGTTTGTCTCCATCACCTGCATGTTTTCTCTCGGTCTGGCCATGCATGGCAAAATTTATTCGGCCAACTCCGGAGAGCTGCTCGACATGCTTGGATTTGTCGGCGATCTGGGCAACGGCATCCTATACGTTCTGTCCGCGTTCTTTGGATGGGGTCAGAATGTCGTCCAGGTTGTCACTGCGGACTACGGCACCAAGTTTATTGTCGTTGCCGGACTGCTGAACTTCATATCCGCCGTCGATGCGCACAGTCTGCGGCTGGGGAGGAAGAGCTGATGTACACGCCCTCTCATTTCACCGCAGTGCTGTTATTCGCGCTGTTCACGTCTGTCGTCTTTGGAATTACCCAACGGTCAGAAACGCGAGCCATGATTCGCTATGGTGTGTATTGCTTTTGCCTGTTTGTGCTGGGAACCATCGCCGCCAGTTGGGTGATGTGGCTCATCAAGCACTGATGCGTCCATAGACAACCTTGCCCATCTATTGCAGGCTGCCGCATCCCCTCGATAGGCAATTCCTGAAATTTAGTGCCAGCGCTTCTCCCACAACATCGCGTCGAACCGGTGTTGCACATGGTAGCCAAGCCGCCGATACAGGTTGACGGCGCCGGCGTTTCGTTCGGTGACCGTCAGGGTGACGGAGGTGCATCCAGTGGCCAGCAGAGAGCCCGCGCAAAGTTCGAGCAGTTTTTCGCCCACTCCCTGGCGCTGAAACTCCGGCAACACGCATACCTGTGTCACGTGGCCAACACCTGCGCTCACTCGCGAACACAATAAGAGTCCAAACAGCCGATCGTTGTTCGGGGAAGCCAGCACCCAGGAGGCCTGCTCCTCAAAAATTCCGCAGCCAGGAAAGCGCACGACATTATGCAAAAATCGCTGCGCTCCACCTAAGGACAAATATTGGTCATTGATTTCGCTGTCGATATGTCCTGAGTACGCCGCGGTAATCAAGTGGGGAGACAAATCGAAGTCAGAGTTCTTCCAGCGGCGATAATGGCCTCCGCCGGGGCCTGCGAACGCTTCGGGGCGAGCGGGAACAACGGCTGCCGTCGTCTCCGATGGTTTCAATTCCAACTCCATAAACAGCCGCGGATACAGTTGAAAGCCGGCTCGCTCAAACGGTTCACGATGCATTCCGTGCGGGTGCAGCAGCAATTGCGCTTCCACACGGGTCAGATCGGGCGAGTGTTGCAGCGTTTCCAGCAGGCGATCAATCAACTGCAGCTCGACGGCGACGGCAGCGGTTTCGTCTACTCGCTGTCGCGACGCGAATACATCGCCAATGACAGCCTTGTTGGTCTCGTAGACACAAAAGATATATCCGCAGACACGGCCCTGATCGAGAGCTGCATAGCCGCTTAACAGGTGCGATTCAATGTATTGCAGTACCAGGCTGGCGGAACTGCGATAGTCCCAGTGGAGGCGCTGGCTCCAAAGCGCGCTCTCTTCCTCCAGCAGCGGACGAAGATGCTGCGCGGAAAAATGGCGCAGGTCTAAAAACTCGAGTTCGAGTGCGGAGGTCATGATGGACTTCGCGGTCGAATCCAGGGGAAGAAAATTCGCGAATACACGCGGCCGGATATATCAACCGTATGGCGCGAGTGTACGGCATTGTGGGTGGAATCGAAAAGCCGCAAATCCAGAAATCGCGTCGGATTTCGCGGGTGTACATCACCTGACACCCTTCGGACTAAGGCTGTGAGCGATGTGTCCTTGAAAGTTATTGCGACTTTGGGCTGACCCGATAGACCGTCAGGTCCTGGGGACGATAAAAAAACAGCGGTTCATATTGACGACCGGCCAGCAGCTTTTGCAGCTCCTCCTGCGAATGCCGTTCCTCTGCCTGATTGGGAAAGTCCTGCACCACCAGCAGATGCGTGTCCGGCGGAACTCCGGACCGCTGATAGTTGGATACGTGCTCATTCAGATAAAAGCCCAGCCCATATTGCACGTCGCGGCGAGCCTGGTAGACCGCGACAACATGCGGTGCATCCGGCAACGCGGTGATCTCGCGGGCGAGCGTACGCGCGGAATATTTTTGATCGAGCAGGAGGCCGTTGCGCGTGCCCAGCAGGAACACAAGAACCAGCGCCACCGGCACCAGAGTCGCCACTCGGAGTCGGTTCATACCAAAGCGCACCACCACCACCAGAATCGCGATCGCAACGGCGGTGCCCTCCATAATCGCGGCAAGTATGATACGCATCGGCGGCCACTGATGCGGATGGATCAGAATCATGGGCAGCATCAGCGTTGCTGCCACCAGCGCACCCACCACGATAGAGTGAATCGTGAGCAGAGGCATCTTCAGGCCGCGTTTTCGTATGCGGTTTAGATAATCCCCACAAAGAATGGTGATCGGCGGCACTGCCGGCAGAATGTATCCGGGAAGTTTCGATTGAGAGAAGCTGAAAAATACGATGGGGAACGCCGCCCACAACACGAGGAACTCAGGGAATGCATCGCCTGCCCTTGGGTTACCGATGTAGCGATCCGGATTGCGGCGGACCTTCCATTCATCAATGGAATCGCGCACCGCGTCCCAGCAGGCCGCCCACGCCAGCGCAAGCCACGGCAGCAGCGCCAACGCCATAATGGGAATGTAGAACCAGATTGCTTGCGAGTGACGAAAACGGTCGGTGGCAAAGCGCTCCAGATTGTGTTCCCAGAAAAATACCCGAAGGAACTGCGGGTTTCGATGCTGCACCGCGATAAACCACGGCAACACCATCGCAAGGTACAAGACGATTCCCGGAATCCAGATGGTGCGGCGCAGTAACGACCATTCTTTGCGCAGTGCCGCGAACAGAAAAATAATGCCGAACGCCATGAAGGGCGCTACCGGGCCTTTGGCGAGTGTGGCGGCACCCCCAAAAAAATACAGATCGAACAGCCAGAATTTCTTGTCGGTCTCATACCAGGCATACCAACCCAGCATGCCAATACAGAATGGCGCGGCCAGCTGCATGTCGGTCGATGCGCCACGGGCGAATCCAATAATTCCGGCACAGGATACGGTGATTAGCGCAGCGTCCAACTGCCCGCCCGGTCGAAACCGCCGCATGTGCAGATAAATCAGGATGATCAGAATGAAAGCGAATTCCGCCGAAGGCAGCCGCGCCGACCAGTCATGAACTCCAAAGTCTTTGAAGGAGAACATGGCGCGCCAATAATAGAGCGCGGGCTTCTCCAGCCACGGCTTGCCATACAAAACGGGAGTGATAAAGTCATGCCGGGCCAGCATTTCCCGGGCGATTTGCGCATAGCGGGGCTCGTCGGCGCCGACCAGGCCGATCACGGACCCACCCAGGTAGGGAATCAGTCCATAACCAAGAAAGAAGGTCGTGAAGCCCACCAGCGTGGCAAACTCAGCCACCGTTGCGGCGGTGAGCTTCTGCCAGAACGTTCCACCTGGCAGGTATTGTCTCCAATTGTCGCTTCGATTTGCGATCACTTCGTCCTGAGTACTCAGCTTCGCGACGATACATGCGAAGACCTTTCTCAGCCTACCAAATGCTGCGATGAATGACGATGGAAAGCGAAAATCCGCTGGATGACCGATGTTTGGTAGACGGAGATGCTTGAACGATCCCGTGCAAGGGATCAATTAAATCTGGCAGGATAGTTGCAATGAGAATTTCCAGACGTCGCATGTTGGAAAGTATCGTCGCCAGCGCTGCGGTTGAGACCGGCGCCCCGGCATTGTGGTCCGCAAGTGATGCTCCCATGGTTCGGCGCGAACAAATTCAGCAGTCCGTTTGCCAGTGGTGCTATCCACATATTCCGTTGGACGACCTGACTGCCTACGCGGCGCATATCGGATTGAAAGGCGTCGATCTGCTGAACCCCGACCAGTATGAAGTTCCGCGACGCTATGGTTTGATCTGCACCCTGGGCTACGCTGGCGGCGGCGAGATTGCCCAGGGCTTGAATCGCCTCGAGAATCACGCTGCCATCGAAAGTGGATTTCGCCGGAACATTCCGTTGGCGGCCAAAGCCGGAGTTCCGAATGTGATCACGTTTTCAGGCAATCGCGCCGGCCTCTCCGACGAGCAAGGCGCGAAGAATACGGTGATTGGATTGAATCGAGTGAAGAAAATTGCCGAGGATCACGGCGTCACCATCTGCATGGAGCTGCTGAACAGCAAGGTGAATCACAAGGATTACATGTGCGATCACACGGCCTGGGGAGTCGACGTGGTGCAGCAGGTGAACTCGCCGAATGTGAAGCTGCTGTACGACATCTACCACATGCAAATTATGGAAGGAGACTTGATCGACACCATCCAGCAAAACATTCAGTGGATCGGTCACTTCCATACCGGCGGTGTCCCGGGCCGGCATGAACTGAACGATCAGCAGGAGGTTCAATGGGACGGCGTCATGCGCGGAATCGTGGCTACGAATTTCCACGGATATGTGGCGCACGAGTTTGTCCCCGCCGGCGATCCCTACGCTGCGCTGCTGCAGGCGGCCAATCTGTGTGATGTCTAGTCGAACTGCGTGCGGAGGGAATTCTGCTGGCCCCGCGCAAAAGAAAAATTGGTCTCACCAATCTTCAAGCATTTTTGCTAACAGCATGGAGGCGCAGATGCTGGTGCACCGCATCCAGAATGCGATCCGTGGCCGCTTCGATGGGTCCATCCAGTGTGCAGCCGCTGGCATTTTCATGCCCGCCGCCGCCGAATTGCTCGGCGACATGAGTAACGCGAACCGTGCTCTTGCTGCGCAAACTGACGCGGATGCGCCGATCCGCCATTTCACGCAGGAAAACTGCAACCTCGACCCCTGAAATCCCGATGGCGTAGTTCACGATGCCGAGCGCATCTTCATCGCTGGCCCCCAGGCGAACCATATCGTCATGCGTCACCCACAGCCACGCTACGCTACCATCGCGTTGCAGTGTCGTCAGCGCCGCGCCCAACAATCGCATCTTCGAGAGCGGGTTGCTGAAGTACAAATCCTCGGCAATGCGCGCCGGAGCGGCTCCCAAGTCGACCAGGTCTTTCGCCAGCGCGAACGTATTGGCGCCCGTGCCTTCATAACAGAACGAACCGGTGTCGCTGAGCAGAGCTGTGTAGAGGCATGTCGCCATTGCCGGCGTCACTTTGACCTTGGCGGCGACAGCCAGCCGATACACCATCTCCGCAACCGCGCTCGCCTTGGTATCAATCCAGTTCACGTTCGCAAACGGAGTGCCGCTGGTATGGTGGTCGATGTTGATCAGAATTTTTTTCTCCAGGCCTTCAAGGCGCGACCGCTCGACGCTATCGCACTCCAGGAAGATGACCGCATCGGGCTCAAACCCAACCATCGGGCCGGCGAATTGCCGAATCTGGTCCGCCGCCGGAAGCGTTCCATAAATGACAGGCACGGGATCGAACAGCTGCATTTCCGCCTGCTTTCCCATCGCGTTCAACGTCATCCACAACGCCAGCAGGGATCCGACAGCGTCGCCGTCGGGGCGACAGTGCGATGTCAGCAGAAAGCGCTGCCGCTTTTGGATCGCATCCAACACTGCCACCATCGACTCCTTCGACGTATCACGCGTCAGCGTCTCGATGCGTCCGCCGTTTCCAATCGGATTCGCTGGCGTTCGCCGCTCGGTCGTGGAGGGTTCGGTCATTCTTATTCGGGCTCGCTCGATGCAGGCTTTGCCGTCGCGGCGGCTTCGGCGTTCTGTTGCTGCAATCTTTCCTTCTGCCGATTGCGCCGTTCCACTCTGCCCAGCAACTCGTCGATTCTGGCCCGTACCGGTTCGGAATGATCCACCTGAAAAAACAGCTCCGGGATATGACGAACACCCATCCGCTGCAGCAGTTGATGGCGAATGTATCCGCGCGCAGCTTCCAGCCCCGCCAGCATATCGGCTTCGTCCTTGCTGTCGCCGTCCACGGATACATAAATCCGCGCCGATTTTCCTCCCGGAGCAAGCACCACCTCGCTGACATAGCCGAAATTGATGCGTGGATCGCTCAGCTGACCTTCCAGCATGGCGCTGATTTCCTCACGTAGCGTTTCCGCTACGCGGTTCTGGTGATAGGTGCGTCCGCGTTGTTCTGGCATGGTGTCACGCCTTTCCATTCCATCGGATCAATACGGTCGGTCCAAAGAATCCAGCAAACGAATGAGGATATCAAACTTGCACCCAATCAACCATTCGAGGTGCTTTTTATTCTTCCGGAAAGAACTCCACGAAGCTGTCGCTCACCTGGGCCCCGTGCGTTTCAGCAATGCGAATGCCCGCTTCTTCCACCTGCTGCATTTGCCCGCGGAGATAGTCTCTGGACGCGGAAACCGCAGCGATTACCACGGTGGCGCGTTGCCATACCACTGCTTCATCCAGCTCCGCCACAGAAACGTTGAACCCATGGCGGAGTGAATCTTTCAGGCTGCGAACGCACTGGCGCCGATCTTTCAGCGACCGGGCATGTTCCAGTCTCAACTCCAGGGTAAGGACGGCGAGGTGCATGGGAAATGATACGGCGTCGGCCTCTCCCGCAGCGATTTTCGGCCCTTTGCGACCGGTTTTTGCGCGTGAAACCCAATACTTCTGCGGCAAGCAACAGTCCTCTGTCCACGCGCTTCCTATCCTAATGGATGGGAAGCGATCGAGCGCGATCACTTCGGGGAGGACACGAATTTGAAAGCGGTTCAGTTGCACGCGTATGGCGGCGTCGATCAGCTGTTTTTTGAAGATGTCCCCGATCCGAAACCAGGAGCCGGCGAACTATTAATCAAAGTGGCCGCGACCAGCCTCAATCCGGTGGACTGGAAATTGCGCCGTGGAGAACTCAAGGACGCCATGCCTCTCAAGCTGCCTGCAATCCTGGGCCGCGACGTCGCAGGCACGGTGGTGTCGCTCGGTTCCAGAACCCAGGGATTTCAGCCGGGCGATCGCGTGATGGGTCTGGTCAATCGCGCCTATGCCGAATTTCTCGTAGCGAAGCCGGAGGATCTGACGCGCATCCCAGATGGGTTAAATACAGAAGATGCCGCCGCGTTGCCACTGGTAGTTCTGACGGGATCACAATTGATCGAAGACGGCGTACAGCCGAAGCCCGGCCAAACTGTGCTGATTACCGGTGCCGTGGGCAACGTCGGACGCACCGCGGTCTATGTTGCCAGGAAGCATGGCATGAAAGTGATTGCGGGCGTGAAAGCCAGTCAGCGCAAAGATGCGGAGACGCTGGGCGCTGAGCAGGTTGTGGCTCTGGACGATGACAAGGGAATCGCGTCCCTGGGCCAGGTGGATGCCATCGCGGATACCGTGGGTCACGATGTCATCCAGAAGCTGATGCCGCACATTCGTCCGAATGGAGTGCTCGCCACCGTGGTTGGCGCGCCCCCGGGTTCACAAGGAAAAAGCTTCCGCGTGCAACAGGTATGGGCTCATCCAGACTCGAAACGCCTGCACGAGTTGGCCGAAGCGGTCGCCAGGGGAGAGTTCTCCATTCCCGTCGCCAAGAAAATGAAGTTGTCTCAGGTTCGCGAAGCTCAAACGACAGCGGAAGCCGGCGGAGTCTCCAAGATTCTCCTGATCCCGTGACGCATTCAAGAATTCTGAACCGAAAGGAGGAACATTTCCCATGCCAACTGAATCGTCTCGCGAAGTCATCAAGCGGTACATTGAGGATGCGATTGCCGCCGAACAGAATTTCGAAACCCAACTGAAAGCCTTCTCGAAAGAGGGCGAACAAGCAGCCGTGCAACGAGTCTTTGCCGAGCATGCCATTGAGACGCGCCATCAACATCAGCGACTCACCGCCCGCTTGGAGCAGCTGGGCGGAACTCCATCCGTGCTAAAAAGCTTTCTTGTGCACGTTTTCAACTTTACCCAGAGAACGGCGCATCTCGGCCAGGAGCCAGCAGAGAAAAGCTCCCAGAACCTTATCGTCGCCTTTGGAATCGAGAACAGTAAAATTGCCATGTATGAAGAACTGGCTGTCGTGGCGGCCTTCGCCGACGATGTCCAAACGGAACGGCTGGCGCGCATTATTCAGGAAGAGGAACGCGCGGCGGCCCGCAAAATTTGGGGTTTGATTGAAGGCTGTTGCCGCCAGTTGTTGATGCCGACTGTGGCCAATCGTGGAAACGTCGCGTAAACCGCTTCAGAAATATCGCTGTTCCTGCCAGAGACAGTCCGCGCCTCTAGCTCTCCCCATTCGGCGAAGCGGGCGGGCCTGCTACGGTGTAGGAGATCCCCCAGAATTGCGTGGCCCATACCGCCAGATCTCTACTGCCTTGATGGCCGCCGCCGCCCACCATGCCGCCGATTCCAATGGCAGTGACTTCGGCGAGGTTCAGCTTCTTCGCGTTCTTTGTGCCTGGCATTTATTTTCGGTCGGCTTCGATATCAGCCTCGCGATTTCGATCGGTCGCGGACGCCGGTTCGATCCTGGTGAGCAGCAGAAGCAGCCTATGGACTCAGGGCTCGTGAACAGCCCCTATTCCATGTCAGGACGCGGGAGCGCTTGGGGATGATGGCTCGACGGCCGCTGGCTCTGCGCCGGTTGCCGCCTGGTGGTTGACCAGGTCGCGCAAATCCTTGCTGGGCTTGAAGTAGGGGACCCGTTTGGACGGGACATCGACGCGCGCCCCGGTCTTTGGATTGCGGCCAATGCGGGGATTGCGCTGCCGCGTGCGGAAGCTGCCGAATCCGCGGATTTCGATCTTATCGCCGGAGCGCAAAGCAGCTACAACGGAATCAAAGATGGTCTCGATGATCGTCTCCGCGTCAGTACGCGTCAGATCCCCCAGTCGCATTACGTCCACTACAAGATCGGCTTTGGTCATGAAC
>Ga0307373_10009905_pt1 | contig 14131 bp, 14 predicted proteins | sample OX2MG_FD_202534 | JGI IMG/M metagenome (GOLD analysis project Ga0307373, IMG submission 202534) | Soil microbial communities from Risofladan, Vaasa, Finland - OX-2 | ecosystem: Environmental > Terrestrial > Soil > Coastal area > Acid sulfate soil | place: Finland: Risofladan, Vaasa | collected... | reverse complement strand
GGTGCTCCTTCTCCCCATCCAACCCCAACGCGCAACCGTCGAAGGCCGCGACCTCCCCGGCATCGCCTACCGCGGGGTCGCGAGCGCTGTCGCCTAATCCAGGGTTGGCGCAATGGCAACGTCGGCGCGGGTGGGGTGGGACGGGGGCGGTGAGTCAGCCCGCCACTCACCCCGGTTGTCGCGGCGCGCGGTCGCCGGCCGCTCCGACGATGGGTGGAGTTCGACGCCGCCGGGCAGGTGGACCACGATGCGCGATCCCCCGTCAATCTCGAGATCGTCGCTCCGGATGGTGATCGTGAGGCGACTGCCTCGCACCTCCAGCGGCAGCTGGAACATAGTCCATTCCGGGGGCAGATGGGGATCGAGTGCGACGCCATCGGGGGTGAGCCGGAGCCCCGCAAAGCCGAACGCGAGCGCCTGCCACAGGGTCCCCAGAGTGGCGAGGTGCAGTCCCCCAGCGGTCGTGCTGGTGACATCATCGAGATCCAACCTGCCGACCAGTCGGAGCAGCTCCAAGGCCTCGTCGAGGCGGCCGGCACGAGCCAGGAGTCCGGCATGAATTCCAGGTGACAGCGAGCTGCCGTGCGCGGTTCGAGGCTCGTAGTACGCGAGGTTCGGAGCGAGCGACCCAGGAGCAACGTCGTCTGGGACCATGTGGTGGAGCATCAGGACGTCAGCCTGCTTGATGATCTGCGATCGGCTGACAAGATCTTGTCCGAAGAGCAAGTCCGCAGCCACTGGGCGCCGGGAGACCGCCTTTGACAGGTCGAAGACGTCGAGGGTGTAGAACCCGGCGAACTGCTCATAGAGCTGGGTGGCCGGGTCGTACCCGTCGACCATGCCGGCGGCAAGTGCGCCCCAATGCCGGCGCTCGTCGTCCGTGAGGCGCCTGAGTCCGTCGTCGTGCAATTGCAGCGCGCGCCGAAGATTCCAGCGTGCCATCACATTGGTGAAGGCGTTGTCGTTGACGATCTCGTGGTACTCGTCGGGACCGATGACCGCGTCGATGTGCACCCGGCCCGCGGGGTCGCGGCGACAGCGCGACGCCCAATATCTCGCTGTATCGATCACGAGATCGGCGCCCGGGCCGGCCATGAATTCGATGTCACCGGTCCAGTCCGCATAGAAGCAAGCGGCCCAGGCGACGTCAGCCGCGATGTGCTCCTCGTACTCCCCGGTGCGAACGATCACCTCACGTCCCGTCTGGTCGCGCATCAGCGTCGGGGTCACATCTTCGCCGGTGACCGCGGACTCCCACGGGAATCGCGCCCCATCCTTGCCGAACGAGACGGCACGCGTTCGCGCCGCCGGCAGACGCCGGATCCGGTATTCGAGCATCGCGCGCGCTGCAGCCGGGTGGGTGAGCACAAGAAATGGAAGGACGAACACGTCTGCATCCCAGAACACGTGTCCGCGGTACGCGTCACCGCTCAGGCCGCGAGCACCCACGAACGCCTCGCCGTCATCGGGCACCTGACCGATCAGGTGGAAGAGGGCGAAGCGGACGGCGTGCTGCAATTCGTCATCACCCTTGATCACGACATCCGCCCGCTCCCAGCGTGACGCCCATGCCTCACGGTGCTCGCGGAGAAGGTCCTCGACGTCATCAGTCTTCCGGGCACTGACAGAGTTCCCCTCATCACGCCGGTAGTGCGCAACCCGGTCGACGCGCGCTCCCGTTGGTGCTGTGAACGTCTGCGCCGTCGCAGACACTGTTACGGATGTGCCCTCATCGCTGACATGCTGGTGGTTGGTGCCGTTGATGCCCCAGCCATGCGCGTTTTCTTGATCAGGAAGGCGCAATGGGACGACGGAGTCCTGGCGCAGATCCAGCGCTTCGACGGCAAGCGCTACCACGCCTGGGCGATGGAGGGCCGCCAGACTTAGGGCTCGGACCCGCTTGGTGGCGTCCACCACCTCTTGCCAGAGTACCCCCGTCCGAAGGTCGAGCACGCGTTGCAGCTCAGCCTCGTCCGGCAGGATCGCCGGTGTGTCTTGCCAGATCGGGCAGGGAAGTAAGTGAGTGTCCTCACCCTGGCCCTCGAAGGCGCCGTTCACGAAAACTGTTGGCGTCACCGTCGGATGTTGCATGCACGGCGCCCCGCCGCTGCTGATGGTTCCCGAGCCGAGGGTCAAGAGCACCTGACGCACACGCTCCAGCTTGTGGTCAGCCCCCAAGACGGTGACCGACCAGAGAGGGTCGACGTCGATCCCAGGCAGTTCGTGACCCTCGTGCCGGATCGCTTGATCGCCGAGGAAGGCGAGAAAGGCGGCGGGCCCCCCGCCGACATGATCCACTTCAGGGGGCACCCCCTCCGGCTCCACCCCGACGGAGAGCACCGCAGATCGCTCTGCTCCGGGGACGAGCATGTAGTGATCGCTCCCCCGCATGCCGCCGAGCGGGCCCATCTCGTCGCCCGCGATGGCGACCAGTGCTGGTCCTATGCCACGTCTCCACCACCTCTTCATCAGCCAGTCGAGCGAGTCGGACTTGTCGGTCAGGCCGATCTCCACGTACTTGCCGTCGGTGGTCACCCGCGGGTCGTCCAGGCCCGCGGCGCGCGCCTCGCGACTGGCAAGCTCGACAGCAGCTGCAAGTGACCCAATACCGTGCGCCCGAAGACGGTTGCCAACCGCGTCGATGAGTGCCGCGATCTGCGCCTTGGGAGGATCCTCCCACTCCGGCAGAGGGAGAAGGTCCACCTTGCGTCGGTTGAAGCGGGGCGTGATCGGCGCCGGCGTCAGACCCTGGGCGACCAGCGCTGCGGCTGTTCGCTCCGCAGCCCGGTCGAGCGCCGCGTCCTCGGTAGCCGTCGCCTGGCGCCGGTGAAGGAGCCGCGGTCCACTTGCATCGCACTCGTAAACCTCGGATCCGCGATTGACGCAGAAGTAGAGATGTCCGGGACCTGTTGGGCGGGCTCGTAGCTGGCCATCGATGTTCTCGACATGGGTACCGCTGGTCACAGCCAGGTCGACACCGAGGGTGATGAGCTGCTCGAGTTGGTGGCGAATCAGCGCGCCGTCAGCCCGACGATCGGGAACGGCAGTGCCATCCCAGTCGAAGACAATGGCCTCGAAGCGGCGGTGCAGCGACTGCGGCAGGTGCTCGCGCCGCGCCCCGATCTGAGGCTGGCTCGTTACTGTGGACATACCAGACAATCCTGAGGCCAAAGCGACGCGCTTGGGCTGCTTTCACCTGGCAGGCTCGTCTCATCGTTGTCGCTGTTGGACACTCAGCACTCCCGTGCACCGACTTCTCGCGTTGAGTGCTGCGGCCCCGCCCGATGGAGGGCGAAGGTCGGCCGAGCTGCAGGCCAAAAGCCTCTGGACAGCCCTCTGCCGGCGCCGAACACTGGGATTCGGCACCCACGCACCCGAGCGTGGTGCACCGCGGATGCAAGACCGGAGGTAGACGATGAGCGGAGGGAGCGACAAGCCTGGAGGCGGGTCAATGGGCTCAGGGTCTGGGGAAGCCGCGATGAACGCTAGAACCGGCGACAACAGCGCACGGCGCGAGTTCCACGGTACGGGGTTGTACTGGAGTCTCCTGCTCGGCTTGATCCTCGCCGCGGTGATTCTCATCGGCACCGTTCAGAACGCTCAATCCGTGCAGGTCCAGTACCTGGTCTGGCACCTCAACGCACCCCTCATCGTGGTTTTGCTGGTCACGATCGTTGCCAGCGTTCTTCTCACCGCGCTGGTTGGCGTCGTTTGGCGGCACCGCCGCCGTCGGCAACTCGCGGACCGGGAGGAGTTGCGGGGTCTGCGCACCCGCATTGCGCGCCCTGCGTCTGCGACGACGGAAAAGCCGAATCTCGAGAGGACCCAGCCGCCCCAGTAACCAGCACATCGTCGCAGGCCAGGGCTCTCCCCTTTCCCGCAGCGGTGCCCCACACTCCTCGAGTGCGCTGCCAACGCGCGAGCTGGCATTGTCGGCCCGCACCCGTAGTGCCTCGACGCGGTCAGTGGGAAGGCAGCGAGCCGCTCCCCAGGCTCGACGCTGATGGGTGGTGCGGTCATCAGCCCCTGGGCGGTTGTCGCCGCAGGAAGGGCACCGACGTGGTGCTGCGCAAGCAGACGCTCTATCTGCTTGAAGTCAGCGTCCCGTGATCGGATCACGCATCATGACATCGCTCACAGCAAGGCGCGTGGGGCGCCTGATGTCTGTACTCATCGCAACGGTCACTGCGCGCCCTGCATCAGTACCGGGTGATTGCAGCGATGCCGTCGGCGGCTGAGGCAACCTGGTCCGCACGAACGAAGCGGCATTGCGCTCCGGTGCGGATCGCCCGCTCGACCGCAAGCTGCACGATGTCGTCAACGGGTTCGGTTGCCGCGCCGCAGACGTCACACGCTGCTTGAGCCGGCCACAAGGCCTGGCAAGACGGGCACACGGCGCCTGGCCGGCTCATGAATCCGCTCGAGATCAGCAGTCGCTCGACGCGCCCTTGAGTGAGCGCCGAAAGGACCGCCTTGAGCCCAAGGATCGCGGAACCGGTGCCGAACGCCGTCACCAGTTCGCCGAGCACTGCTTCTTCATCGCGCTGCTCGACTTCCTGAGCCATCGTGGCAACGCTCGCATGAATCTCGTCGAGTGGAGCGGCGACGCGCTCCGAGATGTGTCCGGCCACCAATGGGCGATAGTGATCGGGAAGCGCCCGCTCGAGCCGCTCTCGCTCTGGCGTCGGCCCGCAGAGGAGCAGATGGTCGACTGGGTGTTGATCGAGATGCTCGGACAGGAACGCCGCAGACCTCGCGAGGTGACGGTCTGTCAGCCTGACCTCGCGCCGATCGACATGCGTACCGGCAGGCGCCCACCGGGCGGCGGCGTCGCCGCTCGCGGACGACGAGCTGCTGACATTCCACCCGTGCTGACGGTCTCTGTGCGGAGCGCTGCCCTCAAACAGCGCTGGGTATTCGTAGAGCTCGCCGAGACGGTATTCAAACACGCGCATCTTCTCGTGATCGATGCAGGCCACGCCATATCGCTTTGCCTGGGCCAGGATGGTCTCGAGCTGCAGGAGATGCGAGTGGTGCGCCACGACGATTTCGTCCTGCACCCGGACTGGCAGCTCGATCGCGCGAAACCACAAATCGAGTGGGCAGGCGATCAGCACGAGCCCTCGGGTGCGCGATCGCTGGAACTGATCGTCGAGCCACCGCTGGAGCATGTTGACGCCGTCCGCGACCACCGTTTGGAGGTCAGGCTCCTCGACCTCGGCGCGCTGTCGCGCCTGGTGCGCGAGAACGGCGAACGCGCGCAAGTAGTCTGCTGGACGCGGCCGATGAGCACCGTCCACGTCCAGATAGCACGTGGCGACCACTGGAGTGCTATGTCCGTGGGTGAGATCGCTGATGGTCCGCTCGAGTCGGCCGCCTGAAGTCGCGATTGCCATGAAATCCTCATTTGCCTTGTTCGGATCCTGCACTCAGGTTGAAGGATCCGATCCGTCAACTCCAGGGCCTAAGGTCATGACGTGACGGGCCACGGGACCCACGAAAGGTGACCGCTGAGATTCAGCGAACCATCACCGCAACGGCGCACAACTTCACCTGCCACGCAGGGCACGCGCGACGCTGGCCGGATGGACCGTGATGACAAGTCCGACGACAGCGGCAACGCCGATGAGGGTGATCCAGTGGCGCGAAACTCGATCCACAGCCGATGCGTCGTGCGCCGCACGCGCAGAGGCGCCTCCTTTCGCGGGGGTCGTCACGGGGCCAGCGTAGCCCTCGAGCGCTGAACTCTGGTGCTTTGAGGAAGAGTCTTTGACGGGATGCACACATCGGCACCGTCATCTGCCGTTGCTGTTCCGTCAAGAAATTCGCGTGCGGACGCGTAGCCGGATTCGATCAACTCGAGCGTGTGACCGAAGTGGAGTGGCCACACCGGCTTCGGAGGCGGTCCGGGTAGATAGAGCACCGTCACGTCGGAAGGGATGGCGGCCAGGGCGTCGGCTGCTTGCCGCCGCAGCATCGCGGTCACCGCGAACAGCATTGTCTGTCCGAGCGTTCCCGGCGCGATCGGGGGATGACCAGGAAAGGTGCAATCGAGTAGCACGAGGGACTTGGCGCCCGCGTGGACCGCCTGTCGAACGGGCAGATTGGCGACCAGGCCGCCGTCGAAGAGGATGCGGCCGTCGCGCTCAACCGGGGGAAAGATGCCGGGGATGGCTGCGCTTGCCAGCAAGGCGGTCACCAGCGGTCCTGACGAGATCACCATCGCTTCGCCTGTCGCCGCGTCCGTAGTGACCACGTGCAGTGGCACCGCTAGATGATCGAAGTTCGCGTCGCTGGGGAGATTCTCGCTCAGGATCGTGGCAAGCCCTGACTCCGCGACGAGGTGATTCCGCCGTTCCCGCAACGCACGAAGCGGCCCCATGACACTGCGCGGAAAGACCCGGGAGGCATCTAGCCGTGACCAGCTATGGGCAAGCCGATGCGCGGCGCCCTGCGGGTCAGCGGCGAGGATAGCGCCGTTGATCGCCCCGACAGACGTTCCCACGACCAGGTCCGGGACGATCATGTGCTCTGCCAGCGCTTCGAGCATGCCAACCTGCATGGCACCAAGGCTGCCTCCACCACCAAGGACGAAGGCCACGGGCTTTTCGAGTTCTTGCCAGATCATCGCTGTCTCTTCCGACAGTGTCGCCCCACGGCTCGTCGCTCGCCCAGGGCCGAACGACCCTTTGGCGTCATGGCGATCGGCCACACAGCCATGCGATCGCTGCGGTGGCAGCAGAAGACCTCAGGGCTTTCGGCGCCATTTCTTGTGACTTTCAGCAGTGGTCCACCATCCCTGCGTTGATCGAGCATGAGATAAACCATCAAGCAGACTGGAGGTGTGACCATGGCGGACACAACGACGCTCACCCCGCGGTATCCCAATGACGTTTTGGGGAGATCCCTTGCGGAGCTCCTGCGCTGGCCGGTCTTCCCGCTGCTCGGCCTGACTCAGGACTTTCCGATGCGTCTCGAGGAGTTTGTCGACGACGGCCACCTCATCGTTCGTGCGGAGTTGCCGGGCCTCGACCCTGACAAGGACATTCACGTCGTGGTCGACGAGGGTTTGCTGACCATCACCGGCGAGCGGCGGACCGAGACCAAGCAGGATGAGAAGGGGAAGCACTTCTCCGAGATGCAGTACGGCTCGTTTTCACGGACCCTTCCGTTGCCCGATGGAGCCAGTGAGAAGGATGTGACCGCGACGTACCGCGACGGTATCCTGGAAGTCCGGCTCGCCTTGGCGAAGCCCCCAACTCCGAAGGCCGCGGCGACAATTCCGATCAAGCACTGAGCGGCGGCGCCCGCCGAGGTACGCACCCCGGCGGGCACCAGTTCGGGCGACCTGTGGCCGGCAAAGGAGGACAACGTGTCGAAAGAGAACCACACGATTCGGGTTTGGGCCTGGAGAGCGGGGACGCGCGAGCTGGTGTTCTCCGTGAACACTCCGAACGCTCGCCGTACCGGGCTGTCTCACGTCCGCAAACTGCAAGAAGACCCGACGGTCAATCGCATCGAGATGCGCGAGCATGTGGTCACTGTCGATGGCGACGACGCGGCGCTTCCCAGCGGCACCCGCGGCAGTCTGGGTTGGGAACGCACCGATGGTCGGTGGCGCAGGCTGCGTACCAGCGAGGCGCACCTCGAACACCGCCGGGGCTGAGAGCCGGTGTCGGTCCAGCGGCCGGCCCTGACGTTGCTCAATTGGTGCGGCCTCTGGTGCATCCCTACATGCATGGGACACTCCGTTGGTGAGCTCCAGGGCTCCGACGATCCCCGCTGAGCCTGCTCGGCATCGTGTGATCGAGACCCACGTGTCGCTGATTACCTTCGAGGGCGACACCGTGCGAAAACGGAAGAAGGCAGTGAGGCTTCCCTTCATCGACCTCACCACCCCTGAGTCGCGGCTGATCGCCTGCCGCCAGGAGGTCGCGCTGAACCGCCGGCTTGCGCCCGACGTGTACCTCGGTGTCGATGAAATCCGTGAGCCTGACGGCCGGCTCACGGACGCGGCAGTGGTGATGCGGCGGCTGCCCAGCGAAAGGCAGCTGTCCACCCTCATGGCTGCAGGAGCCGACGTCGCAACGGAGTTGACTCGCACAGCTCATGTCCTGGCCGCGTTTCATTCCAAAGCCTCTCGCAGTCCTGAGATTGACCGCGTTGCGACCGTCGACGGGCTCGCCGCGCGCTGGGAGGCGGACCTGGACGAATGGGATCCTTTGATCCAGCGCGTGCTCGGTATGCCGGCTCGGGATCGAGAGCGCACGCTCGTCCGCCGCTATCTCGAGGCGCGTGCCGGGCTTCTCGAGCGCCGGATCGCCAGCGGCCACATTGTTGATGGACACGGTGACCTCCGCGCGGACTCGATCTTCTGCCTGGCGGACCGGCCGCGGCTGATCGACTGCCTCGAGTTCGATGCGAATTTACGCTTCGGAGACGAGCTTGCGGACGTCGCTTTCCTGGCAATGGATCTCGAGGGGATGGCACGCTCCGATCTTGCCCGCCACTTCGTGCGCGCCTACACCCGCTTCGCCGGGTGGACGGCGCCGCCCGGCCTGCTCCATTTCTACATGGCGCAACGCGCACTGGTCCGCTCCAAGGTGGCGTGCTGGCGAGTCGTGCAGGGCGACGCGACGGCCGCGTCGCGGGCGCGCCGCCACCTGGAGCAGTGCGGACGCCATCTCGAGGCAGCGAGACCACTGGTGATCGCGATCGGAGGCGCTCCGAGGACGGGCAAGACGACGATCGCGCGAGGACTCGCTGACGAGATCGACGGAGTTCACCTCCGCAGCGATGAGATACGGCGCGACGTCACTCCGGCGTCGCACCAGCGGCGCGCTGATCGCGATCCGCTCGACCGCGGCATGTACGCGCCGGCTTTGACGGCTCTGACATACAGGATGCTGGCCGCTCGAACACGGATCGTGCTCCACGCCGGATACTCGGTCGTTCTCGATGCCACGTTTGCCGAGGTGTCATCACGACGTGCGGTGAGTCGTGTGGCCCGAGCGTGTCGCGCCGACTTCGTAGCAATCGAGTGTCGTGCTCCGCTGTCGGTGATCCAGGAACGAGCCCGTGGCACCCCGCGTCTCGACGATCTCTCGGAGGCGACACCCGAGGTGGCTGCAGCGCTACAGGCGCGGCGGACTCCGTGGCCTGCCGCGCACACGATAGATACCACGCCACTCGAGGCAACGCTCGTGGCTCAATGCATGAGCATCGTCCGCGAAACGCCGCATAACACGTGATCCGGCGCCACCAGCGTGCCGCGGCCGGCGCGGCGCAGGTCGTGCCGCCCGTTGCGTCGATCATCAACGCGGCTCCGACTCGGGGCCGATCGTGTTGCGGTAGTCAGTCGTGAGACGTCGCCGACCTGGACCCCGTGGGACCTGGCCCGGGCGACGACGCGGCCGAGCAACTGGCTGGCTCGATGACGGCCCTCCGTAGCGATCAAGTCGTCCACCGAGTCGAGCCACTCGTGAGTCTCGTCAGGATCGTGGTCGAGGACTGCCATGGCCGCTTACCTCTTGATTTGGCTCTGGTGTTCGGCCATCGCATGAGTACATGCCAGCAGGGCGGCGGCTCGGGGTGGGTGAAACGCCTATCGGTCTTTCGCAGGGACGACCAGTACAGGGCACGGCGCGATCTGTAACAAGCGGTGAGCGACGCTCCCGAGCAGCAACCCCTTCAGGGGTCCGCTGCCGACGCTGCCGAGAACGATCAGGTCGGCTGTGGCCGCAGTCGCGGCGTCAGCGATCGCGTGAGCGGGCAACCCGGGCTTCCCTGCTCCGGGCCGACCTGCCAATCTTGACGTGCCGATGAGCTACGCGAGTCCCGTCCTGCGCGTCTGCCGACGTGAATCCTTCGATGCTGCGCACCAGCTGTGCGATCCTCGCCTCTCTGCGGAGGAGAACCGTGCTCTCTACGGCAAGTGCGTCAACCTTCACGGCCACCGCTATCAGCTCGAGGTGATCGTCACCGGCGAGATGGACGGCGCATCGGGCTACGTCGTCGACCTGAAGCAGCTCGCCAATCTCATTAAGGCCGAGGTTATCGAACACGTCGACCACCACAACCTCAACACCGACATTCCCTGGCTCGAAGGTCGGATTCCCACGGTGGAAACCCTTGCCATGGTGTTCTTCGAACGGCTCCGGCCGCACATCCCCAGCGGCGCGCTGCACAGCGTGCGCCTGTGGGAGACGGAGAAGAACTGGGCGGAATGCAGCCGCGGCGACTGACCCAGATGGCGACGACGAGTCGAAACACCGAGCTGACGCGACGCTACAGCGACGATGACCTGCGCGTCTTTTCGTTCGCAGAGAGGGCACGATTTCTCGGCAGTGGGACGCTTGCCCCGCGCATCGACCGATCGCTCGCTTTCGAGCTGCTCTATCGGCTCGAACCCGAATTGTACGACCGGTTGGTCGCCGCCGAGCGCATTCATCCCGCGGTTCTCGAGTGGCTCCCACGCGTCGATCGAGTGGTGGAGGTCGGAGCCGGCACGGGTCGCCTCACCACGCATCTGCTGACCTTGTGCGCACAGATGGTGGCGGTGGAGCCGGCGCGGCCAATGCGCGAGCGGCTTTCCACCGCCCTGTCCCCTAACGCAATGGGAAAGGTCGCCATCGTCGATGGCTTCTTCGACGCACTGCCGGTAGATGACGCCTCAGCAGACCTGGTGGTGAGCTGCTCCGCACTCGACCGCGACACAGCTCACGGCGGGGATGCCGGTCTCGCCGAGATGGAGCGGGTGTGCGCACCCGGGGGTATGGTGGTGCTCGTCTGGCCGCCGAACCACCTCGACTGGCTCAGCGGTCACGGATTCACACATCTGAGCTTTCCGGGCGCGATGTGGATGGAGTTCCGAGACACTGTGGAAGCCATCGAGATGACGGAGATCTTCTACCCGCACGCCGCACCCGAGGTCCGCGCTCGCAACACGGCGCGCGTCGAGTACGACGTGCTCGGCGTCAATCCACCCCGCGACCTCGCCTTCAAGAAGAAGCACTGCAATTGAGGCTCGCGCTGATCGCCTCGCTTGTGTCGCCGATTCGCGAACCCCAGTGCGGTGGGGCCCAGGCATTTCTTGCAGACCTCGCTGCGGGACTGGCTCAGCGCGGCCACGAGGTCGATGTCTTCGCCGCGTCAGGATCGGAGATCGACGGGGTTCGCTGTGTCGACGTCGGAGTTGAGGCGTCAACACTGCAGGAATACCTCTACCACGCCGGCACGACCCCGCCCGTCGACAACTCCGTGTTCGAGGCGGCTTACGCGCGCGTCTTTGGCGCAGTCGGCGAGCACTCCTATGACGTCATCCACAGTCACGCATTCGACGCGCCTGCGATTCGGCTTGCGGTCGAGGTGGACGCACCCGTGATCCACACGATGCACCTTCCCCCCGAGGCGTCTGTGGTGCACGCGCTTCGCGACGCGTCGCAAGCGTTCAATCCACCGGTGATTGCCATGGTCTCGAGGGCGCAGGCGCAGGCTTGGCGAGAGCTCGTCAACATCGACCTGGTGCTGCCAGTGGGCATCCCCACTGCGAGAATCCCGTGGTCTGCCACGCCAGGATCCGGCGTTGTGTTTGCGGGCCGCTTCAGCCCTGAGAAGGGTGCTGCCGAGGCAATCGCGATTGCGCACCGCGCCGGAATGTCAATCGACCTGTATGGCGACGCCTACGACGGCGGCTACGCCGAGCGGGAGGTGAATACCGCAGGCGGCCAGCCCGGAGTGACCGTCCGCCCGGCGGTTCCCAGGCCAGTGCTCTGGGGCGTCATCACCGGCGCAGCGGCTGTGCTCTGTCCGGTGGGCTGGGATGAGCCGTTCGGTTTGGTTGCCGCCGAGGCGCAAGCGTGCGCGACCCCGGTTGTCGCGTTCCGGCGAGGTGGACTCGAGGACGTCGTACTCGACGGCGTCACCGGGTTCCTTGTGGCTCCAGGCGATATTGCCGCCGCGGCTGCGACGCTCGGCCGCATCGACGACATCGAGCGCACTGCCTGTCGGAGACACGCCGAGGCGCACCTCGACATCGAATCGGTGCTCGACGCACACGAGCGGGTCTACCAAGGCTTGCTCCGTCGGGAGGCCGCACGTGGCTGAGCGCGAACACTGGCTCGCAGGTCGGGTCGCCGTCGTCACCGGCGCCAGCCGCGGCATCGGTCGAGCGACCGCCGAAGCGATCGCGCGCGAGGGCGCGCATGCCGTCGTCGCCGCCAGAGGGGTCGCCGCCCTCGACGCAACCGTGGCAGCGATTCGCGACTCCGGCGGTTGGGCAACCGCCGTGCCCACCGATGTCAGCGACGCGAGCGCGGTCAAAGAGCTCTTCAGCATCGCCAACGATATCGGGCCTCCCGCGGCCCTGGTATGCGCTGCCGCCACCCTGGAGCGCGAGTCCTTCGATGAGATCAGCCTTGCATCGTGGGAGTACACGATGAGTGTCAACCTCACGGGCGTGTTCAACTGTTGCCGGGCCGCTTTCACGATGATGCGGAACGCCGGCGGGGGACGCATCGTCAATATCGCTTCGCTTTCAGGCGTGTACGCGACCGAGAAGTTTCCCGGTCTTGCCGCATACAACACGACGAAATACGGCGTGATCGGGCTCACTGAGGCGATCGCCGTCGAGGGCAAGCCATTTGGCGTGACGGCCATCTCGCTGAGTCCCGGCGCTGTGAACACTGACATGCTCCGCCGAGCCAATCCGTCTCTTCGCGCGAGTGTGACCGCCGATCAGGCTGCGGCGATGATCGTCACCATGTTGGACAGCCCCTTCAGCATTGCCAGCGGCGCAAACGTTCCCCTCTTCTCGAATGTTTGACCGGTGCGACACCCGTCCTGACTTCGGTGGAGTCGGATTTTTGGACTCAAACTGCGGCCGTGGATTCATGCTCCTCCTCGAATTCGAGTGACGTGGGGATGCGCAGCGACAAAAGTCGGCGATCTCAACAGAGGAGGCATCACCATGGAAACGGACGGTGGCGAGACACCGAGAGCGCAGGCTCACCACGTCGCTGATTCGCTGGTCGAGGTCGACCTGGCTGCAGAATTGAAGACCCTGCGAGCCAGTGACTCGTACCAAGCAGCAGACCACGCCGCCAGGACGATCGCCAAGCAGCCCGGCGTCCGCGTGGTGTTGATCGCCCTCAAGCCCGGGGGGCACATGCACGAGCACCACGCTGACTGGGCAATCACCGTGCAGGGAGTCCACGGCCACGTGGAATTCAAGGTGGCCGACCGAACGGTCGCGTTGATACCCGGGCGCCTGCTGACCATTGCGGCTGGCATTCCGCACGACGTCACGGGCATTGACGAGAGTGCGGTGCTCTTGACCATCGGTGGAGCACACAGGCCGTCGTGACCTGGATACCAGGACTTCAGACAATGCACCTACGCCATCGCAGAGGAGAACGCCATGTCGCGGTTCGTATATTGGGACGTCGCTTCCACGATCGACATTCAGACCGGTTCAGTTGTGTCGCGCGTGATCTTCAGCGACAACCGAATTGAAGTCACGGTCTTCGGCTTCGACGCAGGCGCGGGGCTTAGCGAGCATCAAGCATCTCGGGCGGCCATTGTGCAGGTCATCAAAGGCCGGCTCGAGTTCACCGCGGATGGCGAGCAACTTGACGCGGGACCGGGCTACTGGCTCCACATGGAGCCAGGAACACCTCACAGTCTCGTCGCTCGCGAACCGACGGTCATGCTCCTCACCCTCGTCGACGCCGGGTGAAACCTCGTAGTGGGTCACCGATGCATTCCTCAGCCCTCAGCGCGGGCGTGTTCGTCGGCGCTGCTCACTGGTGCGGAGGGAGCTGCCGCGCCGCTGGTCACAGCCTGAGCTTAAGGAAGCAATCCGGTGCCCTCGATCAGCCGATCGCGAGGTCGAGCACAATTCGCGCGAAGTACTCACGCTCAGCGGCTGGATTTCGGGACAAACCCGCTGCTTGCCTTCCGCCTCGGACCAGGAGCGACCTGGTCTGGCGGCTGGCCCCTAAATTCTAGATAGCCTACGGTTCGGACATCGATACGAACGGTGAGATGGGTAGCGCCCTGTGGGTGTTCAGCGCGAGGCCCGCTGGAACACGGGGACGCTGGCGCCCAAGAGGGTTGAGACAAGCGCTGCAGG
>Ga0307373_10009904_pt1 | contig 14131 bp, 12 predicted proteins | sample OX2MG_FD_202534 | JGI IMG/M metagenome (GOLD analysis project Ga0307373, IMG submission 202534) | Soil microbial communities from Risofladan, Vaasa, Finland - OX-2 | ecosystem: Environmental > Terrestrial > Soil > Coastal area > Acid sulfate soil | place: Finland: Risofladan, Vaasa | collected... | reverse complement strand
TGGAAATAGGATCAGGAGCAGTTGAATCTGCCCATCGTACCATCATTCAACAAAGAGCAAAGCTATCGGGACAAAGATGGACATCCACTGGCGTTCAAGGTATATTATCACTCCGCGCAGCATATATTGGTGGAAATTGGAGTCAATTATTATCGCTGATTAATGGAAAGATATAAAACGGAATATTGTCGTACACCCGTAATAATCCGCGATTAAATTAGATTCAATAAGTTTGTAACTTCAATAAAAAATGAAATGAAAGAAATTACTATTAACATACCAGATGATTCTTCAGACCTTGTAATAGAGTTAGTTGAAAGATTGGGCGGGAGTGTTGATAAAAGAGAAGGCACAAGTAATGAAGCAATAAAATTATCAAAGATGAAAAAAAAGAATATTAAATATCCAAATAAGAAAAAAGGCGATCCTTTGGCTCTGTTTGGTAAATACCCTGATTTTCCATTGAATCCAAAAACCTATAGAAAAGATTTATGGCAGAGAAATCAGAAGTTATAATTGACAGTGATATTCCTATTAAAATATTCAGAGGCAATAGGGTACACAAAGCTGTTTTGGAGACTTTAGCTCCCGATTTAATTATTTCTTGCATTACAGAATTAGAATTGCTAATTGGTTGCTGTAATAAAAAAATGCAGGATGAAATCGAAGAAAGTTTGAATCTTTATACAATTTTACCAATAAACGATGAAATTATTTCAATTGCCAATAAAATAATTAAGAAATATTCTTTCTCTCATAAACAAACTATTGGTGACTGTTTTATTGCTGCAACCGCCCTTTTTTATTCGTTGAAAGTTTATACTGATAATAAAAAAGATTTTGTTTTTATTGATGGGATTACTCTATTTTCTCTTGAGACTACTCAATGATTTTTGAAAAATATTATAAATAAAAATGAACCTACAAAATATAAAAACACTCGGACAACTAAAAGAAATTAATTACAAGTCACGGTCCATTAAAGAAGAATTACGTGAAAATCTTATAAAAAAGATCAGCAAAAAAGAAATCTCTTTTCCAGGAATAATCGGTTATGAAGATTCTGTAATTCCTGATACGGAAAGAGCATTATTATCCCGACATAATATTTTATTTCTCGGATTGCGCGGGCAAGCCAAAACCCGTATGGCACGCCAGATGATTGATTTGCTGGATGAATATATTCCAATAATTGAAGGCAGCGAAGTAAATGATGATCCTTTTAAACCGTTGAGCAAATATGCACGTGACCTTGTAAAAGAAAAAGAAGATGAAACCCCAATTTCCTGGCTTCACAGAAGCGATCGTTATGGAGAAAAATTAGCTACCCCTGATGTGAGTGTTGCTGATCTTATCGGCGATATTGATCCTATAAAAGCGGCCAATTTAAAATTGAGTTATGCCGATGAAAGAGTGATCCATTATGGAATAATTCCAAGAAGCAATCGCGGAATTTTTGTGATCAATGAATTGCCCGATCTTCAGGCCCGCATACAGGTTTCACTGTTCAACATTCTGGAAGAAGGTGACCTGCAGATAAGAGGTTTCAAATTAAGATTGCCTCTTGATATAATGTTTGTGTTTACTGCTAATCCCGAAGATTATACCAATCGTGGAGCCATCGTTACACCGCTAAAAGATCGCATCGAAAGTCAGATACTCACTCATTATCCCACCACCATAGAAAACGCCTTGTTCATTACTGAACAGGAATCTGATATTCATAGTGAACAGTCAAAAAAAGTACATGTTAGCGATCTCGTGAAACGCTTAATAGAACAGGTTTCTTTTGAAGCGCGTGCCAGCGAATTTGTAGATAAGAAAAGTGGCGTCTCAGCAAGGCTTACCATTTCTGCTTATGAAAATGCAGTAAGCGCGGCAGAGAGGCGTGCGATTATTAATAAAGAAAAAGAAACACAGGTATGGATCAGCGACCTCACAGGAATTATACCTTCCATAACCGGAAAAATAGAATTGGTTTATGAGGGGGAGCAGGAAGGTCCATACCAGGTAGCTTATAATTTGTTGGAAAAAGCAATACGCACGCAATTTGCAAAATATTTTCCTAATCCTGATTCCTTTAAAAAAAGAAGGTCTAAAGAACCGGTAGTAGAAGAAAACCCTTATAGAGCTATTACCCGATGGTTTGATTCAGGAAATCAATTGAATGTTTCATTCGGATTAAAAGATGAAGACAAAATTCAACTGCTTTATAAAGTAGATGGGTTGTATGGTCTCGTAAAAAAACATTACCCTACTGCAAGCGCCAAAGAGAATGCATTGCTGATGGAATTTGTATTGCACGGATTGTCTTCGTTTTCATTGATTAGCAAAAAAGTATTGGAAGGTAAAATTGAATTTAAAGATTTGATGGGAAGTATGATTAACTTAAGTTCACAATCGTTTAGCGATGAGGAATTGGAGTGAACTAAACCGAAACTTATTTAGGTTCCCATCCGGAATCTGCCTGATATAATACATGATTGGGAACTTCCTCCATTCATTTGAAATGTAATTTTCATTCCCAAAATCAATTTATATTGCCTTATCTTTTGGCCCAAATTTTTAAAACATTATTTCATGAAACAACTTTTTCTCTTCATCGTTTCTTTTCTCACTTTTATACAATATTCTCAGGCGCAAGAATATCACCTCAGTTCACCGGACGGCCATTTGCAGGTGATCATCAACAATGAAAATCCTTTTCATTTCACCTTGCAAAAAGATGGTAAGACTATTATTCCTTCGGTGGAAATAGCTATGATGACTGGAAAAGATGTGATACCCGGAGCAAAGGATAAAGTGAGCAAAGCAGTAAAAGAAAGTGTTAGCACAATCATACATCCGGCGGTAGCCATTAAAAATTCGATTATTCCCGATAATTATAATGAATTGAAGTTGCCGTTTAAAAATCATTTCAGCTTGGTATTTCGTGCATACAATGATGCAGTGGCTTATCGTTTTGAAACTAATTATCCTGATAGTATAACGGTTATGAATGAACGCTGTAATATATTGTTTCCTGAAAATACTACCGCATGGTTTGCCTATAATGATCGCTGGATGAACAGCTATGAGCATATTTATCAAAAACAACCTGTTGATAGTGTTGGGAAAAATAAAACTGTTCAGTTGCCATTACTTTTAGATCTGCATCAAAATGGGAAATTATTAATCACTGAAAGTGATTTGTATGATTATCCCGGACTATATTTTACGGGTAATAATGACAATACTCTTCAATCCATTTTTCCTCCGGCAGTAAAAACAGAAAAAGTAAATGAAAAGGGGCGGGGAGGATGGGATCGTGATTTTTTCCCGGCAACTACCTATGATTATATTGCACGAACCACAGGTCGCCGCTCATTTCCCTGGCGCATTTTTGCTGTAGCTGATCGTGATGATCAGTTATTAAATAATGAGATTGTTTATAAATTAGGAGAGCCATCCCGCATCAAAGATGAAAGCTGGATAAAGCCAGGGCAGGTAGCATGGGACTGGTGGAACAACTGGAACATCACACATGTGGATTTTAAGGCAGGAGTAAATACGCAGACTTATAAATATTATATAGATTTCGCTTCGCGAAATCATATCCCATACATCATTATGGACGAGGGCTGGTATGTGTTAGGAAATATGATGGAGCGTGTGCCTGATGTAGATGTTAAGGCCATTGCAGAATATGGAAAACAAAAAGAGGTGGGCGTGATACTTTGGTGCGTGTGGCGTACTTTAGACAACCAAATGCAGCAGGCAATGGATCTTTTTGAGAAATGGGGAATTAAAGGAATTAAAGTTGACTTCATGGATCGCGATGATCAGGCCGTCGTAAATTTTTACTGGCGATGTGCTAAAGCAGCAGCAGAACATCATTTACTGGTTGACTTTCATGGCGCGCATAAACCTGCCGGACTTTTTCGCACCTATCCAAATGTTATCAATTTTGAAGGCGTGCCTGGTTTAGAGCAGGATAAATGGACAGATAAATTAACTACACCGTGGATGGCGGTTACATTGCCTTATACACGCATGTTTGCAGGGCCAATGGATTATACGCCCGGCGCCATGCGTAATGCCCAGCAAAAAGATTTCAGACCTATCAATGATAACCCTATGAGCCTTGGAACGCGGTGTCAGCAATTGGCAATGTATGTAATCTTTGATGCACCTTTGCAAATGCTCGCTGATAATCCTACCACGTATGAAAAGGAAAAAGAATGTTTGGATTTTATAACCAGTGTCCCAACCACATGGGACGAAACAATTCCGCTTGATGGTAAAGTGGGCGATTATGTTGCAATGGCCCGCCGAAAAGGAAATGAATATTTTGCCGCTGCTATGACTAACTGGACGCCCCGGGATATTACTCTTGATTTTTCATTTCTTCCGGAAGGCACTTATCATATTGAAATGTTCCAGGATGGGTTAAACGCAGATAGAAACGGAACGGATTATAAAAAAGTAGAAAGAACTATTTCAAAAAATGACAAACTAACTATACACCTGGCGCCAGGTGGCGGATGGGCTGCGAGGATATATAAATAAAATAGAGGCTTTTGTATTGTTTTTATTTAGAAAAAGACCCATTTCTAATCCTTAAATAATTAATTGCTAATAAATTCTTTCCCTATACATTTGCAGATTATTTTAAATCGGGATGAGCGATAAGGTGAAATGGAATTTAAGACAATTAAAGTATTAGTGTGAAGAAAAACTTGAATAGGGCTACGCCCGTCGGACTAATCATTGCGTTAGGAATTGTTTTCGGAGATATCGGAACCTCCCCACTTTACGTACTAAATGCCATTATCCGAGACAGGCCGATTACTTCAGAACTTATTCTCGGAGGCCTTTCGTGCATTATTTGGACACTTACTTTACAGACCACTATTAAGTATATCACTCTTACTTTAAAAGCGGATAACAATGGTGAAGGCGGCATTTTTTCTTTGTATGCCTTAATAAGACGGCAAAAAAAATGGCTTGTTTTTCCTGCTATGATTGGCGGAGCCGCCATTTTGGCTGATGGAATTATTACTCCCCCTATCACAGTTACTTCTTCTATTGAAGGGCTAAGGCAAATTCCTTTTTTCAGCGATATAAGCGGAACAGCTATTATTTATATTGTAATCATTATTTTGATAGCCCTATTTTTTTCACAACAATTTGGAACGGCTAACATTGGAAAATTTTTTGGGCCTGTTATGTTTTTCTGGTTTCTGATGCTTCTTATTCTGGGTTCTATTCACCTGGTTGATCACCTAAATATTTTTAAAGCATTCAATCCATATTATGCCATCAGGCTATTAACAGTGTATCCAAAAGGTTTTTTTATTTTGGGAGCCGTTTTTCTATGTACTACGGGAGCAGAAGCCTTGTACAGTGACCTTGGCCATTGCGGCAGAGGAAATATAAGAGTCTCCTGGATCTATGTAAAAATTGCCTTGATCATTAATTATCTTGGACAAGGCGCCTGGTTGTTGGCTAATTATAAAGGACAACTTTTAACCAAAGAAGTTATTGATAATGGCTTCAATCCTTTTTTCGGAATTATGCCTGATAGTTTTAAGATCATTGGAATTGTGATATCCACAGTAGCAGCTATCATTGCCAGCCAGGCATTGATAAGTGGTTCCTTCACACTTATCAGTGAAAGTATGCGACTGAACCTTTGGCCAAAAATGAAAATAAATTACCCTACTGAAGAACGGGGACAATTATATATTCCGGGTATTAATTCTTTATTACTGGTAGGCTGCCTGGGTGTTGTTATTTATTTCCAAACCTCTTCCAATATGGAAGCGGCTTACGGGCTTGCCATTACTTTGTGTATGTTGGCAACTTCAATCTTATTTACTAATTTCCTGATTTCTAAGAGAACGCCAAAGTTCCTGGTTTATCTCTATCTCAGCGTTTATCTCACCATAGAGCTCAGTTTTCTTATCGCCAATCTTGAGAAATTCCCTCATGGCGGATTTGTTACTTTGATAATTGGCGGTGGTCTTTTCACAGTAATGTATGTTTGGTTCAGGGCCCGGAAAATTAAAAATCGTTATGTTGAATTTGTCCGGTTAGATCAATATCTCCCTACCATCCAGGAGATCAGCAATGATGCCAGTATTGCTAAATATGCAACTCATGTAGTCTATTTAACAAGTGCCAACAATCCTAAAGAAATTGAGCATAAAATTGTTTATTCTATTCTCAATCGTAAACCCAAGCGAGCGGATATTTATTGGTTTGTTCATGTGGATACACAGGATGATCCTTACGTCGCCGATTACACAGTGGATACCATTGTGCCAAACGAAGTGATCAGGATAGAAATACGTCTTGGATTTAGAATGGAGCCACGTATCAATCTTATGTTCAAGAAAGTAGTGCAGGATATGGTCGCTAATAAGGAAGTTAATATAACCAGCAGGTATGATAGTTTGCAGAAAAATAATGTGGTGGGGGATTTTCAATTTATAGTAATGGAAAAATTTCTTTCCCAGGATAATGAATTACCCATATTTGAAAAACTAATCATGAAATTATATTTCTGGATTAAAAAGACAAGCTTAAGCGAAGAAAGAGGATTCGGTCTGGAACAAAGTAATGTCACTGTTGAAAAATTTCCTTTAATAGTGGCGCCGGTGCGCAAGTTGAAATTAAAAAGGGTTTTTCCTGAGGAAGAATAAAGAATATAAAATAAGAAAGGAAAGAATATTCAATACTCATTACAAATTATTCATTGAAAGAATAAGAATCCTGGTTATTTCCCTGCCAATCGTAATAAAGGTTTGTTAACGGATAGGCACTAAAACCGATAGATTTTAGATTTCCATTTTCAATCCTCAATTCTCAACTAATAAATGTCTTCAACGCTCATATATATTATTGCAGGTTATGCTTTTATAATTATCCTTGTTTATTTTGTTCAGGAGCGGTTTATATTTAAACCTGAAAAATTAAAACCCGATTTTGTTTATAAATATGATATCCCTTTTAAGGAATTATTTTTTGATACGGCTCCCGGAGTTAGGATTAATGGCTTGCATTTTTACACCAAAGATCCGTTAGGATTAATTTTATATTTCCATGGCAATACAAGAAGCATAAAAGGATGGGCTAAATATGCCAAAGATTTTTTTCGCTATAAATATGACGTAGTGATGGTGGACTATCGGGGGTTTGGTAAAAGTACCGGTCATAAAAGTGAAAAAGAAATGCTGAAAGATGTACAGGTAGTTTATGATACGCTCGCAGTTCAATATCACGAGAATCAGATCATAGTTTATGGAAGAAGCCTTGGCAGTGGGTTTGCTACGAAAGTAGCGAGCGATAATTCTCCCCGATATCTAATTCTGGATGCCCCTTATTATAATTTTGCAAAAGCGGTTCAGCGTTTTATTCCGATTCTCCCTATGCGTTTTGTGCTTCGTTATCAATTGCAAACCGATAAGTGGATCAGAAAAGTAAATTGCCATACTTATATTATTCATGGTAGCAAAGATTGGCTGATCCCTATTAGCCAAAGTGAAAAATTGCAGCAATTAAATCCAAGAAAAATAACTTTGATTACCATTGAGGGTGGTGGGCACAATAATCTTCCTTCGTTTCCCGAATACCATAATTTTTTAAGAGATATATTAGCACCGTAATTAATTGAAAATTGAAAATGAAGCAAACCGAAAAACGACCAAAAGTTTCAACCAAAAGAAAAATTTACAGGATAACGATTATCGCTACCCTTATTTATTCTTCAGTAGGAATTGCATTATATCAATTGCAAAAGAAAATACTTTTTCATCCGGTAACATTACCCCGGGATTATAAATTCAGATTCAATATCCCTTTTAAAGAAGTAAATATCGCAATGAATGAAACAGATACATTGAATTTAATACAATTTTTTCCTGCTGATTCAATGCAAAAAGGGGTGGTAATATATTTTCACGGCAATACCGGTAATGTCATGAACTACGAAAAATACACGCCAAATTTTCTAAAACATGGTTACGAAGTATGGATACCCGATTATCCCGGTTATGGAAAAACAACCGGAGACTTGAGTGAAGAAAATATCTATAAGCAGGCTAAAGAAGTTTATAGGCTGGCTAATTCAAAATTTGCCAGCGATAGTATAATCGTCTATGGCAGATCGTTAGGTACAGGCGTGGCTTCTTATATCGCAGCCAAATTTTCTTGCAGAAGGTTAATATTAGAAACGCCTTATTACAGTATGCCTGACGTGTTGAGTACTTATGCACCTATTTATCCTACAGAAAGAATGTTGCATTTTAAATTTCCGGTTGGCGAATACCTCGAAGAGGTAAAAGCGCCGGTTACTATTTTTCATGGTACTTCAGATAAGGTGATACCTTATCGCTGCGCCGAAAAATTGAAGAAAGTTTTAAAGTCCGGAGATGAATTTATCACAATTGAAAAAGGAACTCATAATAATTTGAATGACTTTCCCCTTTTTCATCAAAAGTTGGATTCGCTTTTGAACCTTTGAGATAAATTATGCATATACGTTACCCATCAGAGAGGAATACCCAATATTTCATCAAAACCCTCACTACTTTTTGTACTCGCCATTAATTTATGACCTTAATAAATGATGATCCCTTTTATTCATAATCTGCGGAGATTTGATCTTCATAACACCATAACCATTTTTCTCCTGGCTGTGCGGAAATTACCACCGGATGATGTGTGTGATGATAGTGTTTTGTCATGTGTTTATTAGGTGAAGAATCACAACATAGAGTGACGCCACAAGTCTGGCACGTACGCAAATGCACCCAATCGCTACCGGTTTTTATACATTCTTCGCATACCAGTTCCTTTGGCTGTTTCAACTCTTTTATTTTTTGGATATGCTCGCAGATTTCATTATTTTTCATTGTGTTTGGATTTTTGTGCTAAATAAGAGATTAAAATAGTGGGGGGGGTATGGTTCATTGCTGTTCAAATTTGTAGTTACGACATTAAGAAATCGCTATGAACAAATCTACAGATTTTCTTTGACTGTTTTTTATCATGCCCTTCGCATTTTCAGGAACGCTATAAACACCATCTTTTGTTTTGGATTTAAAAACTTGCTTTCTTTTATAATGAATTGTAATTGCCTGAGATCTTATGTTTACGATTTTTTTATTTATATCTCAAATCATCATTCAGTTTGTAGTGTGCTAAAGCAATGAATTCTCAAATGCCTTTATTTAAAACAGGCACCCGTATATTTAAATTGTATCATCTTCTTATAAGCATATTATTTCTCAATAAAATAATTAATGGATTAAAATACATTAGTCTAAAGCACTAATTTTTATTAATTTTAAATACTTATGGAAAAAGTACAACTTGAATTAGATGCAAATCGCCACGGCCATTTTTATATTGATGAAAATAATGAGCAAATAGCTGAAATGGTAATTGGTATTTCCGGAAATGTTCTCACTGTTTATCACACAGAAGTGTTGCCAAAAGCCGAGGGCAAGGGATTGGCAAAAGAATTATTAAATGCGATGGTTAGTCATGCCAGGGAAAATAATTTACAGGTGATAGCACTTTGCCCTTATGTTTTTGCTCAATTTAAACGACATCCGGATGAGTATAAAGATATATGGAAAAATGAGTAAGAATAAACATCTGCATCAAATAATTAAGCGTTTAAGAGTTTCAATTATTAATACAGTTATCATTTGTATTTTAAACCACAAAATAATTTGATGCATAAATTATTCTTTTGTAAATTATCAAACTTCTAAAACAGAAAATGATGCAACAACAATGGCCAGTCCTTTCCTATCAAAAAGGAAAAGCAACTTTTGATACTTTGCACATGTTTACCCAGGTAGTTGGAAAAATAAAATTAGCAACCCTACCGTGGGTCAATCATTCATGGCATATCACCTTATATATTACTCCTACAGGTTTAGCAACGTACCATATGCCTTATAAAAACGAAAACTTTCAAATAGATTTTGATCTTACTGAACACCAATTAAAAATAACAACAGATAAAGGCGAACTTAGAAAGTTTTCACTACATGGAATTTCAGTTGCTGATTTTTACAAAAAAATATTTGAAATACTTCGTGATTTAGGAATCGAGATAAAAATAAGACCGGTTCCTGTAGAACTTATGAATCCGATTCCATTTGAAAAGGACACCACACACGCAACTTATGATAAAGAACAGGTTACCGCGTTTCATCATGCGTTATTAAGAATTCAGGACGTATTTATGGAATTTCGAAGCGGCTTTAAAGGCAAATGCAGTCCAATACACTTTTTCTGGGGAGGATTTGATTTGGCACTTTCATTTTTTTCAGGCAGAAGAGCTCCTAAACATCCCGGCGGGGTACCGGGCATGCCAGACTGGGTTGCAGAAGAATCCTATTGCAGAGAGGTGAGCAGTTGTGGATTTTGGACAGGAAATGACACGCTTCCGAAACCTGCATTTTATTGTTATTTATATCCCGAACCAGGCGGTTATAAAGCAGCAAAAATTAAACCCGAAGAGGCCTGTTATAACACAACTCTTGGAGAATATATTTTGCCTTATTCCGCAGTGCAACAATCAGAAAGTCCCGAAAATAAGTTGCTTGAATTTTTAAAAAGTACTTATGAGGTGGGTGCCGATTTAGCAAAATGGGATAGAAAAATTTTGGAAGATTAATAATTGATAGAATCGGTGGATTTTCTCCTCTTTATTTTTCATTTTTTCATCTCAGATATATTGAAGTAAACAGCTTTGCTTCAGTTGATAGGCTACAAAAAAATCCAAAACATTTTTCATTCTTCATTTGAGCATTTTGTTTTACATTGTGTTCAAATTACACACTATTATTATGAAAAGTTATCTATTCTATTTTTCAATTATTATTTTATTATTTCCAACATTATGTTTTGCGCAGGATAACCTGATAAGTCATCAAATTGGAGGCGTGACAAAATTTCAAAAAGTGGATCATGGTGTTCTCATAAAAACAGCAGGAAATGTAGAAGTTCAGTTTACTGTTTATTCACCAACCATTGTTCGTGTAAGAATTGCTCCGTCAACAATGCCGGTCAGCTCATCGTACGCAGTTATCCGTGATGCGACAGATGAATTTAAAAGTGTAATAGACAATAAAGACAATATCACATTAACGACAGATTCATTGAAAATTGTTGTGCAAAAAAATCCATTACGTCTCAATTTTTATAATGCTTTGGGACAATGGTTAGATGGCGATGCACCCTCACTTGGCGTTTCATGGCAGGGAACAGAAATGACCAGTTACCGCAAGCTTACTGATGATGAAAAATTTATCGGGCTTGGAGAAAAAACCGGTCCGCTGAACCGTCGGGGTTTATCTTATGTTAACTGGAATTCCGATGTTCCCGGATATGGACTCAACCAGGATCCATTATATTCAACCATGCCTTATTTCATGGGAGTTCATACGAATAGTTTGTTCGGGATTTTTTTTGATAATAGTTATAAATCATTTTTCAACTTTGGTGGTTCCACTGATAATACCATGTATTTTTTCGGAGCTGAAGGAGGTGCCATTAATTATTATTTTCTCGGAGCATCTACTATTACAGACCAGTTGAAAGATTATACGTGGCTTACAGGAAGAATGCAAATGCCACCTCTGTGGAGCCTGGGTTATCAGCAATGCCGCTATAGCTATATGAGCCGGCAACAGTTGATGGATGTGGCACGAAGAATGCGACAGGACAGTATTCCATGCGATGTAATGTATTGCGATATTGATTACATGAATGGTTACCGTGTGTTTACCTGGAATCCCAAAACCTATCCTGATCCAAAATCAATGACAGATAGTTTAAAAGCTATGGGCATGCATCTGGTAACAATAATTGACCCTGGCATTAAAATAGATTCAAACGGTTATCAGCCTTATCTTACAGGTGTAATGCATCATTATTTTGCACGTTACCCTGATGGCACACCTTATACCGGAAGTGTGTGGGCAGGTAGAAGTCATTTCCCTGATTTTACAAGAGATGAGGTCAGAAAATGGTGGGGAGAAAATTTTAAAGTTTTGGTGAACAGCGGCGTTACCGGTTTTTGGAATGACATGGACGAGCCTTCTGCCTGGGGCCAGGATATACCGCCTTTGATAGAATTTGGCGAAGGGAAAAATACTGTTACTTTAAAAAAAGCACGTAACATCTATGGAATGCAAATGGCGCGGGCAACTTTTGATGGTACTAAAGCCCTGCTGAATGGCGATCGACCTTTTGTTCTAACGCGTGCCGCTTATTCCGGCGTGCAACGATACTCTGCTATGTGGACTGGTGATAACAATCCTACTGATGATCACATGTTACTGGCTTACCGGATGATCAATAGTATGGGAATAACCGGTGAAGCTTTCGACGGAGTGGACATTGGAGGTTTTTTAGGTAACCCAACTCCTGATCTCATGGTTCGCTGGATGTCGCTGGGTGCCTTCACTCCTATGTTTCGAAATCATACCGCAAAAGGAAATACCGCTCATGAGCCATGGACATGGGGCGAATGGAATGAAGCGATGATGCGACATTCTATTCAAACCAGGTATCGTTTATTACCCTATTTGTATTCCTCTTTTTATGAAGCTCATCTTACAGGGATACCTATTAATCGTACGTTGGCTATTGATTATACTTATAATGAAAATGTGTATGATACCCGCTTTGAAGATCAATTTTTATTTGGCCCTTCAATGCTGGTAGCCCCGGTATCCAGTACCAATAATGCGGAACAGGTTTACCTGCCTTCCGGAAATTGGTACCGGTTTGGGAGCGATAAAAAATATGCTGGCTCTCAAATTGTGTGGGTAGGAAGCCCATTAAATAATTTGCCGGTATTCATAAAAGCAGGCGCTATTATTCCTATGCAAAATGTAGTGCAAACCACAGCCGATAAAGGGAATGGGATCATGTATCTGAATGTTTGGTATGGAGATGCTCCCAATAGTTTTACCTATTACGAAGATGACGGTACTACTTATCAATATGAGCAGGGAAAATATTACTTGAGAAATATCCATTTTAATCCTCAAGACAATGAAATCCTGATGGATCCTGCGCAGGGAAACTATACTTCAAAATTCAAAGAAGTTGATTTGATCCTGCATGGTTTTCCTGCAAATGAATCTTTTACCATGAATGGGCAACAATTAAAAACTAACGGAACCGGAGAAGAACAATCTGTTGATTTTAAGAATGCCAATGAAAAAATTTCAGTGAAATGGTGATTATTAATTGAAAGTTTTGTCGCAGTTTACCAATATTCTATATTGCAACAGATATGAATATACGAATATTGAAATAGTGTATCCCGCTTATAAATAGGTTTTATTCGTTGTGATAAAAATTAAACGATTTTTAATAGAAACGGTTCTCTTTGTTAGGAAGATTTAATGCGAAATCAAAAAATTGATTAAATGAAAAATTTAAGATTATTCTTATTAGTTTGTTTACTGTTTCCTGTTTTTTGTTTTTCGCAGGTAACGAATGAGCGTCTCTTTGATACTACCGGTTTTATGGTTGACCATTATGCCAAACGCGAAGCAATGTTTGAAAAACAACCTGTAGTAACCGGTCGTATTATTTTCCTGGGAAACAGCATTACTGAAATGGGCAAGTGGAAAGATCTTTTAAATGATTCAACTGTGCTGAACAGGGGAATTAGTGGTGATATTACTTTTGGGGTATTGGATCGTTTGAATGATGTGATCAGAAGGAAGCCTTCTAAAGTATTTCTTCTTATTGGCATTAATGATATTGGTAAAGATATCCCCGATGCTGTGATAGCAAATAATATCCGAAAAATAATAATACGCCTTCAGCAGGGAACGCCTTCCACAAAAATTTATGTTGAAAGCATTATGCCGGTAAATCCAGATATACCCAACTTTCCGCAGCATTATAATAAACAGGCACACATTCTTTCTACCAATAAGCTGATAAAAAAAGTAGCAGACAAATTACACGTGCCTTATGTAGTGTCTGCAAGAAAACTACCCATTTTTTCGTTTGTCTGGTGATTTTTCTGCGCCAACTTCCGGATTTTTATTATCCGTGAAGAAAGATGCAGAAAATATAGCACTCATATTGTAAATAAAAATAT
>Ga0307373_10009903_pt1 | contig 14133 bp, 11 predicted proteins | sample OX2MG_FD_202534 | JGI IMG/M metagenome (GOLD analysis project Ga0307373, IMG submission 202534) | Soil microbial communities from Risofladan, Vaasa, Finland - OX-2 | ecosystem: Environmental > Terrestrial > Soil > Coastal area > Acid sulfate soil | place: Finland: Risofladan, Vaasa | collected... | reverse complement strand
CGCTGGTCGGCGCCGGCAATTCCGCCGGCCAGGCCGTCGTCTATCTCGCGCCCAAGGTCAAGCGCCTCCATCTCGTGGTGCGCGGCGCGGGTCTCGAAGCCTCGATGTCGCGCTATCTCATCGAGCGCATCGCCGCGCTGCCCAATGTCGAGCTGCATCTCGGCGCCGAGGTGGTGGCGCTCGACGGCGATGCGGCGACCGGTCTTGCCGCGGCGGTGGTGCGCGACCGCGCCAGCGGCATCAGCGTGACGCATCCGCTGCGCCATCTCTTTCTCTTCATCGGCGCCGACCCGAATGCCGGCTGGCTCGAGCGCTGCGTCGCGATGGACGACAAGGGCTTCATCGTTACCGGCGCTACCGTGGCGGGCGCCGCGCGACTGCCGCTCGAGACCAGCCTTTCCGGCGTCTTCGCGATCGGCGATGTGCGCGCCGGCTCGACCAAGCGGGTCGCCGCCGCGGTCGGCGAAGGCGCGGCTGTGGTCGCGCAGATCCACAGCGCGCTGGGCGGGACCGTGTCGAACGCGTGAGCGGATTGCCCCTCTTGCCGCCTTCCGCCGCGTCGATGTAAAGGTGGCGATCGGGCGACAAATAACGGGAGGAAGATCATGGCGATGAGCACGAAGGCCGAGAACCGCGTCCGCCGCTGGCGCGAGCAGCGCTGGCTGCTCGATATGGCGGTCGCCGAGCAAGGCGTCGAGTTCGACCAGGCGCGCATCAATTACACCGCCGGCCCAGCCGGGCTCGAAGCGATGGCCGAGTTCCGCATGACCGCGGCGCGGTGCAAGAAGATCAACGACATTGCACGCGAGTACGCGATCCAGGCCGAGCGCCGCGAGGCCAAGGCGCGCGCGTTCGACGAAGCCGGCCGCATTGTCGCCGCGCGCGAGAGCTACATGATCGCCGCGATGCTGTGGTCGATCGCGCGCTGGCCGATCTTCGAGATGAACGACGAGCTCGAGCATCTCGAGACGAAGATGAACGAGTGCTACGCGAATTACATCCGCTACGCCGCGCATCCGATCGAGCGCATCGAAGTGCCGTTCGGCAAGGGCCAGTCCATGCCGGCCTATCTCCATTTGCCGCACAAGCCGGCGCCGGGCGAGAAATTCCCCTGCGTCGTCGCCATCGGCGGCATGGACGGAACGAAAGAGAATTCCTGCGCGATGTATGGCGACAAGCTGTTGGAGCGCGGCATCGCCGTGTTCGCGGTCGATGGGCCAGGCCAGGGCGAGTGCTTCGCGCGCCGCGTCAACGTGACCTACACCGCGCATATGGAGGCGGCCGAGGCGCATCTGAAATATCTCGCGACCAATCCGGCGATCGACATGCAGAAGATCGTGCTGCGCGGCTCGTCGATGGGCACGTTCTTCTCGACCCAGGCGGCCGCGGTGCTCGGCAACCGCATCATCGCGCTGTCGCAATCGGGCGTCTGCCACGAGCCGGGCCACGACACGATCTTCAACCACGCCGCGCCTTCGTTCAAAATGCGGTTCATGTACATGGCCGGCTTCGAGGACGAGGACGCGTTCGACGAATGGGTGAAGCGGCTCGACCTGCGGCCGATCGCCAAGGACATCAAGGTGCCCTATCAGGTGATCGCGGGCGAGGACGACCAGCTCTCGCCGCTCGAACACACGCGCGAGCTTCTATCGCTGGTGAAGACCCCGCGGCAATTCGTGGTCTATGAGAGCGCCGTCCACGGCGTCTACAACGCGCCCTCGACCGTCGTCGGCGAAAATCCGCAGACCCTGCAGGCGGATTGGATCGCCGACCGCATCGCCGGCAAGCCGATCGCCAAATCCGAGGAGATTTTCATCTCCAACGCCGGCCGCGCGACCGTGAAGCCGCTGGCATAGCGTGCGACGTTGCAAAGCGATCGCACGTCGCTCGGGACGAGGGAGGTTTTTATCCTGGCCCCGGTTCGTAGGAGCCATGCACAATCTCCCTCGTCCCGAGCGACGTCGAGGGACGCAGGTTAGTTCTGCAACGTGCCCGCGACCGTCACGGCAGCAGCTTCTCGGTGTAGAGCTTGGACATATCGGGCGCGCTGGGCAGGATTTTCATCTCGACGAAGGAGCGCGCGAGCACCGCCAGCGCCTTGGGCTCGAACCGGCCCGTGGTGGAGAAATCGCCCATCGTCTGATCGTAATTCGCGGCGACGATGTCGGGCGCCCGATGCATCGCCGGCGCGGCGATCGCGACGGTCGCGTCCTTGTTGGCGCGCATCCAGTTGATGGTCTCGAACCAGCCGGCGAGGAAACGCTTCAGCACATCGGGCCGCTCGGCAATCGCCTGGTTCGTCGCAAAGATCGCGTGAATGATGAAATCGGGCGCGACCGTGCCGAAATGGACGATGGTGCGGCCGATCTTGCTGTTGCCGAGCACGACCGCCGATGCGACGTCGGTGACGACGCCATCGGCGCTGCCGGTGCGCAGCGCGGCAGCGCGCGCCGCGCCCGAGCCGAGCGCCACCGTCGCGATCCCGTCAGGCCCCCAGCCCTGCTGGCGCGACAGCTCGCGCACTAGCCAATCGGTCAGCGAGCCGACGGTCGAGATGCCGACCGTCTTGCCCTTCAGATCTGCCGTGGTGCGGATCGGGCCGTCGGCGCGCACCACCAGCACCTGGCTGTTCGGGCGGCCGGCGAAGGCCGCGATCGCGAGATCGCTGTTGCCCTTGGCGACGAAGGCAAGCTCGGGCCCCGAGCCCAGGCCGACATCGATTGCATCGGCGCCGAGCGCCTGCTGCAGCTTGGCGCTACCGCCGAAATCGACCTCCTCGACATCGATGCCGTGCTGCTTGAAGAAGCCCTTCGCCACGCCGACATCGAGCGGCACGAAATCGAACGGCCCGCCGACCGCCTTGCCGACCCGCAGGTGATCGTCGGCCCGCGCGGCGGCCGAGCCGAGCGCCAGCATCGCGGCCAGCACGACCAGCCCAAAGCGCAGCTTCATTGCAATCGACGGCATAGAGTTCCTCCCCGAGGTTGATCGCCCGAAATTGCGGGCATTATAGCGGCCACCCTTGAGCAATGCCCCCTTCGATTTCCCTCATTCCGAGCGAACCTCATCCCGAGCGAAGTCGAGGGACGAGGGACCCAGGATCGCTTTGCATCGTTGCAAGAGCAGCCTGCGCCCTTCGACCGCTCGCTGCCGCTCGCGCTCAGGGCGAGGAGAGTTTCGGTTGTGGCCCCACCGGCAAAGGGCTGAGAGCCGAGAGCTGAGAGCTCCCTACCCCTTCACCTCGACATCGGCGAAGGCTTCGAAAAATTGTACCAGATGATCGACGTCCTGCGCCGCGGCGGCGTTCCAGATCTCGGCGATATTCGAGCCGACGAAGGACGGCAGGCCCAGCCCATGCGCCGTCTCGGCATAGAGCCTCATGTCTTTGGCGGCGATGCGCATCTGGTTGCCGCCGAATTTGCGCGTCAGCACGGTGCGCGCAAAACGCTCCTCGGTGGTGACGTTGCGGCCGCTGCCGGCGTTGACGACATCGAGCAGCAGCTTGGGGTCGACGCCGGCCTTCACCCCCATCACCATCGCCTCGCACGCGATCGTGAGGCCGGTGATTGCGAGCGCGGCGTTGACGCATTTGCACACTTGCGCAAGGCCGTGCTTCTCGCCGGCATAGAAGACGTTGCAGGTTAGCGCTTTGAGGATCGGCTCGACGCGCGCGAAAGCGGCGCGCGGGCCGGCGGTGATGGTCGCCATCTTGCCCTCGGCGACGCCACTGCCGCCGCCGCCGCCAACCACCGGATTGTCGAGGAATTGGATGTCGCGCGCGGCAAGTCCCGCGGCGATCGTGGCAATCGCCTCCATGCCTAGGGTCGAGGTCTCGACGTAGATCTCGATCGCCGTGCCCGCGGCGACGCCGTCCGGCGCCAGCGCGACCGCGCGGCACACATCGGGCGACGGCAGGCAGGCGAAGACGATCACGGCTTCATCGCCGACCGCGCGCGCCGAGCCCATCACCCGCGCGCCCTGGTCGCTCAACGGCGCCAGCGCCGCGGCATCGGTATCGAAGATCGCGACCGGAAAGCCGGATTTCAGCAGCGCCGCGACGATCGCGCCGCCGAGATTGCCCACGCCGATAAAGCCGAGAACGTCATTCACTTGCCCGCTCCGTCGCCCGCGCCATCCATCGCCGCCGGCGCCTCGATCGCGTAGCGGAAATCGGTGATCGTGCGCGCATCGATATGGGTCTTCATCATGCCCTGCGCGTAATACCAATCGAGCGCGCCTTGAACGTCGGGCATCGAGACCCGTGCTTTGGGGTCGAAATACGGCACGCCGAGCCGGACCACCTCGGGCGACACGCCGAGACCTTTGGCGACGATGCCGATCATCTCGGGCGCGCTGGGCTGATCCGCGCGCTTGCCGTTGGCGTCGAGAAAAGCGGCGTCCCAAGTCGCCTCGCCTTTGCGGAAGGCGGCGAGGAAATGTCGCACCACATCGGGCCGGTCGTTCGCGTCCTTGGCCGAAGTGTAGGTGCCGTCGCCCTGCGCCTCGCCCATCTCGTCGCCGAGCCAGCCGAGCAGATGCGCGTTGCCCTTGTTGATGAGGGTGAAGGCATTGCCCGAGCTCAGCATCGCGGCATCGGCCTGGCCGCCGGTGATCGCCGAGGCGACGTTGGGATTGGATTGCAGCGGCAGCACGCGCACATCCTTGAGATCGACGCCGTCTTTATGCAGCATGAGCGAGAGGTTGTAATGCAGCGCGGTGCCAAGCTGGGTGATCGCGACCGAATGGCCCTTGAGCGCCGCGATCGAGGTGACGCCGGCGGCATAAGCCTGGTTCGAGGCAATGAGGCCGAGGCCGTGAAAGCCTTTGCGCTCCCAGGTTCCAGCGCCGATCAGCTTCAAGATGCCGTTATGGGCGAGGGTGAAGAACGCGCCGGTCAAGCCGGTCGAGCCGAAATCGATGTCGCCCGCGGCGACCGCAACCGCGACCGGCTGTGCCGAATCGAAATGCACCAGCGCGGCGTCGAGCCCTTGGTCCGTGAAATAGCCCTTGGCCTCGGCGACCAGGATCGGCGCGCTGCTCAGCGAGGAGACGACCGCGATCTTGATCTTGTCTGCCGCCGCGGCCGGCGGCGGCGCGACCAGCGCCAGCGCGACCAGCGATGACGCGAGCGCGAGCCCGAGCGCGGCGGTACACCTTGCCATCAATTCCTCCCGAACCCGATGATTGCGCGCAACCTAGAGGAAACCGCGGCGCCGGTGAAGCGGCCGGGCAGCGCAGCTTGCTAAATCGCTTGTCACGGAAGTTTTGTGGCCAGCGCCAAGGCGTTGGGATAAGGTTGCGGCGCGCCAACAAAAAGCGGGCTCACCCACGACCACAGGCGCTGACAGGGAGGACGGCATGGCGAATCTCGCGGAGGCGGAAGAGCGCGGCGACATGCGCCACATCGTGGCGCGGATTGAGCGGTTGCCTTACTGCTCGTGGCACCGCAACATGCGGCTCATTATCTGCACCGCCTGGTTTTTCGACGCGTTCGATTCGGTCGCCATCGCCTATGTGCTGCCGGCGCTGATCGGCCCGTGGCATCTCGCGCCCCAGCAGATCGGCACGCTGATCGGCATCGGCTTTGCCGGGCAACTCTTCGGCGCGCTTGGCTTCGGCTGGGCCGGCGAGCGCTGGGGACGGCGCAACTCGATGCTGTTCACGCTGCTGCTGTTCACCCTCGGCTCGCTCGCCTGCACCTTTGCGACCAGCTACGGCGCGCTGCTGTCGCTGCGCTTTCTCCAGGGCATCGGCCTGGGCGGCGAGGTGCCGCTGATGGCCGCCTATGTCAGCGAATTCGCCAAGGCCAAGGGCCGCGGCCGGTTCTCGGTCAACATCCAGGTGCTGTTTTCGATCGGCCTGCCGGTGGTGGCGCTAACCGGCGTCTATGTCGTGCCCAATTGGGGCTGGCAGTGGATGTTCGTGATCGGCGCGGTGCCGGCGCTGATCGCCATTCCGCTGCGCACCATGCTGCCGGAATCGCCGCGCTGGCTTGCGAGCCAGGGACGCACGGCCGAGGCCGATCGCGCCCTTGCGGGCATCGAGGCGATCGCCGCGCGCGAGGGCAAGGTGCCCGCGCCCTTGCCGGCGAACCTGCCGACGATCGCCGAGGTCAAGCCGCGCATCGCCGATCTTTTCAAAGGCATCTATCTCAAGCGCACGATCTCGGTGTGGTTCATCTGGATCGGCGCCTATTTTGTCTCCTATGGGATCACCGCCTGGGCGCCGTCGGTGTTCCGGACGGTCTATCACCTCAGCGTGCAGACCTCGCTGTCCTACGGCCTCATCACCAGCGCGGTCGGCCTGTGCAGCGCCGGACTGACGATCTATCTGATCGAGGCGATCGGGCGGCGACCGATGCTGATCATGAGCCTCAGCGGCTGCGCCGTGTTCCTGTTGTCTTTCGCTTTCCTGCCGCAATTGTCGGCGGTCGGCACGCTGGTCGTTACCACCGCCGGATTCTTCTTCCTCGGCTTCTCGCTGCTCAGCCTTGCGACCTACACGGCGGAGATCTACCCGACGCATTTGCGCGCGCTTGGCGGCGGCGTTGCCAGCGCTTGGCAGCGCGCCGCCTCGATGGCCGGGACAACGGTGGTAGGCTTCGTCCTGCCGCATTGGGGAATCAACGCGGTGTTCGTGATGTTCGGGCTGTTCGCCCTCATGGGCGCGACCGTGGCGCTGCTGTTCGCGATCGAGACCCGCGCCCAATTGCTGGAGCGACTATCGCCGGCGTAATCGAGCCAGCGTCGCGGGGCTTATTCGCGGAACATCAGCCTGTGGATGGCGGCGGCGTTGTCGGTCTGCACTTGCTGGGCCTCGATCCAGCCGCCGCGATACTGCGCGGCCAAGGCGACCAGCCCGCCGCCGGCGACCAAAGCGAGAAACACGATCGCGGCCGCCGCGATCAACAGCTCGGAGCGCGACGCGGCGGTTTGCGTCAGGGCGACCCGCGGAAAGCGATCGTGCTCGGGCATGGCGGAGCCTATCGGTACTGTCGGGACCTGCAGGGATTCTGCGACGGTTAGCCCTACCGCCCGATTGCGGTCCCGCGATGGCGGCTTCAAGAAGAATTGCGGAGCCGCGGCGATTTCGGCTGATTCGTAGGTCAGCGACAAGGTGAGGGGAGAGCGACCGCCGTATGACGCGTCAGGCCGAAAAGCCGGCCCGGCCGCCCTACTCCGCCGCGGCAGCGCCTTCGCGCAAAGCCGGGCGCAGCGGCACGAAATGGTTGCCCTTCGATATGGGACTCAGCGTCTCGGCGATGCGCGTGAAGCTATCGCCGCCATCCTCGCTGAAATACACGGCGCCGTCGGTGTTGCCGGCAAAGAGGCTGTAGCCGCCGGGCCAGGCCGCGAGACTCATCGCCTCGATGTTGCAAGGCGCGGTTGCGGGAATGCCGTGGCTCAAGAGCTCCCACTGCCGACCGCCGTCGCGGCTGCGCATGATCGCGGTGCCGGCATTGTGCGAGGCGCGCCACGCACCCGGATGATCGGCCGCGCCCGACATGAACAGCGTCTGCTCGTCGGGCGAGAGCGCGATGTGATCCGGATAGGCGAGGCGGAAGTCGCTGCCGGTCATGGGCGCCCAATGCGCGCCGCCATCCTCGCTGCGATAGGAGCCGCAGCCGGTGGTCATGAACATGAGTTGCGGCCGCGACGGCGCGATCAGGACGTTGTGCAGATCCTTGAAGGCGCGATCGTCGGGCCGCGAATAATCCGCGAGCTCGCGCCAGCTTTGCCCGTCGTCGCGCGTCTCCAAAAGCGCGCCCTGCTCGATCGCGGCAAAGAAATGCCGCGCGTCGCGCGGATCGAAGGCGAGCATCTTGGTATGCGCGATATGCGGCGGGCCGGGGAAGGTCCAGTCCTTATTCTTTTGCGCGCTAATCGCCGGCAGCTCGTGCCAGCTCCGGCCGAGATCGAGGCTCTTGAACAGCGAGGCCGGCTCGGTACCGGCATAGACCGCGACTGCGCCATTCTCGGCAATCGCGGCGAGCGTATAGATATCGCGCAGCCGCAAGCCAGCATCGCGCGCTTCCCAGTCGCGACCGTCGGCGCTCCAAAAGACGCCGTCGCCATGCGTGCCGGCAAGCATGCCGGCGCCGCCGGGCAGCAAGGTCATCGTGCTGACGTGATGCCCCTCAAGCGCGGTGGCGGCGAGATGCCAGGGTGCCGCCTGCCAGCGCGCCGGCTGCGAATCGCGCTCCAAAATCGCGACGCCGGTTGCGGTCGCAACGAACAACCGGCTCGGCGGCGCCGCGCCATCAAAACGACTCTGACCGTTCGGCGAGAGAACTGCATCCATACGATGGCCCTCCTGGGGTGGTGGCTATCCTACTCCCGGGCGAGGCGGGACCAAAGGGACGATTCTGTTACCCTCACGGCGCCCTTCACCGCGGGCGCGCGATGTGCCACGACCGCGTGCGTTTCAATCCGGTCCCTGACGCAAGCCGTTAGCGAGCGCGGCAAGATCGACCACACCCTCCGAACGGGCAATCACAATCGTCGCCAAGGCGTTGCCGAGGATGTTGACGGCGACGAAGGCCGAGGCAAGCAGGCGATGAATGCCGAGGATCAGCGCAACCGCCGCCACCGGAATGATGCCGGTGGCAGCCAGCGTCGATACCAGCACGACAATCGCCGATCCGGCCACATTGGCGCCGCCCTTTGAGGTCAGCAGCAAAATGCCGAGCAGCCCGAGTTGCTGGGCGAGCGTCATTTCGATGCCGGTGGCCTGGGCGAGAAACACGGATGCCGCGGCGAAGTAGAGGCAGGTGCCGTCATGGTTGAAGGCATAGCCCGTCGGCAAGACGAGGCCGACGATCGATTCCTCGCAACCGAGGCGGCGCAGCTTCGAGACGAGTTGCGGAAACACCGATTCCGACGAGTTGGTGCCGGCCACGAGCAGGAGCTCGGTTCCGATGTAGCGCGCGAGACGCCACAAGCTCAGCCCGTTCCACCGGGCGATCGGCCACAGGATCAGCAGAATGAACAAAGCGCAGGTGAGATAAAACTCGCCGACCAGCTTGCCGAGCGAGACCAGCGAGCCGAGGCCGAACCTGGCGACCGTGAAACCAATCGCGCCCATCGCCCCGAGGGGCGCCAGCCACATGATGAAGCCAATGACCTTGTAGATCGCCTGTGCCGCGACATCGATCATGTCCACCATCGGCTTGCCGCGATCGCCGGTCGCCAGCAACCCGAATGCGAACAGCACCGACAGGAAGACGACCTGCAGCACATTGCCATCGGTGAAAGCGGATAGCGCAGTTTTCGGAAGGACCTGCAGAAGGAATCCGTGCTCGTTGAGTTTATGCGCGGTATTGAGGTAGCCATTGATCGCGGCGCCAGGCGCTGCCGGAAGCGTGACGTGCATGCCTCGGCCCGGCCCCAGGATATTGATCGTGGCGAGGCCGATGACGAGCGCCCCGGTCGTTACCGCCTCGAAATAGAAGATCGCTTTGACCGCGACCCGGCCGACGCGACGGACCTCGCGCATCGTGGCGATGCCATGCACGAGCGAGCAGAAAATGATGAGGCCGACGAACATGGCAATCAGGCGAATGAACAGGCTGCCGAGCGCGCCCATCGCTTCGGCGGTATCCGGCCACGCCCAGCCGATCAACGCGCCCAGCGCCATGCCGGCTAAAACTTGGATCGACATGTCCTGGTAGAGCGGTTTGCGGCGTCGCCCGCCGGTCTCGACTGTCGTGCTCACCATGATCGTCCCCTCCCCCGTTTCATTAAGACGCGACGTCGATCCCGAAAATGGTCGCGGTTTGGGAAAAAATGTCGTCGAGCGACAGCGCGCGCGGCAACAAACTCTGCTGCGCACAACAGGCGACGATCATATCGAGTGCGCGCCGGTTGGCGGCAACGCCGATCGCCGCTTTGTCGATTCCATCCTTTGCCGCCGGTTTGGCGCGACGGAGGATGCGCCATAATTCGCGCATCGCCCTGGGATGCGCGACCGCGACGTCGCGGCGCACCACCATCATGTGATTGATCGGCACCACGCCGTGCTTGGCATACCAGTCGTGCGCCGCTTGATCCGGATCGGGAATCACCGGCACGAAATCGGGATCGTCGGGCAGGTCGTTGCCCAGGATGGCGGCATCGATCGCGCCTTCGCGCAACAAATCGGGCAGGCTGCGGCCGGGAGGCGCGGGCTCGACCCAGGCGGGGTCGCGATATTCGGCGAGGTGCGCGCCTTCCTGGATCAACCACCGGATCGAATCCGGGCTCACGCCATAGTCGTTTTGCAGAATCCCGCGCAGCCAGACTCCCGTGGTCTGGGTATAGGCGCGAACGCCGACGCGGCGGCCGCGCAGATCGCCGACCATCACCGGCGCGCTGCGACGGGTGATGAGACAGCCGTGCTGAAACCGCGCGGCCAGGGTCACCGGAAGAAGAAGAAGCGGCTTGTCGTAGGCAAGCGCCTGAAGTGCGGTGATGATCGCCATCTCGCTGACGGCGAATTTCTGCTCGCGCGCCATCGGCGCGAAGGCGCGATGGATCGGCTCGACCTCGATGAAGTTGAGCGCGAATTCCTGCTGGTCGCCTTGCACGCGCGCGAGTCCATCGCGCCAGGCGCCGGGGCCGACCACGGTATCGAGGGATAAGGATGTGCTCATCGGGCGGTCCCCGTCAGCGCGCCAGCGCGGGATAGAGCGTCCGCGCCGTGCCGGAAAAGATAGTGGCGCGATCGGCGGCGCTCAGACAGGCGAGCGCGCCCCGCGCCGCATCGACGATGCGCGACATCGGTCCTTCATGAGCCGGAAAATTCGAGCCCCAGGCGATGCGACCGGCGCCATAGGCGGCCACGAGTTTGGGGAAAAACGCTTCCGGTGTCGATGCACCCTCGGCCGACTGTTCGATCGTGCGGCTGGTCAGCTTCAGGTACAGATTCGGATAGGCCGCCAGCTCGAACAGCCAGGATGCGGCGCGGTACGGCGCGCCGTCCGACAGATTGGGGCGCGCCAGATGATCGAGGACGATCGGTACCGTGGGAAAGCGCTTCAACAGAGTCAAAAGGTCGGGCACACCCTCCGGCCGCATCTGCAAACAGACGGGGACACGAGTATCCCGCGCGCGCTCCCAGATCGGAAACGAGCGTGGATCGGCGAGCCATTCCGCCTGGCCCGGATGTGTCGAGCCGGTGGTAAAGAGACGCAAGCCCGTGAGGCCGGCACGCCGCCACCGCTCGAATTGCGCGCCAGCATCCGCGGCGAACATGTCGATCGAGAAGACACCGGTGAAACGGTCGCGATGGGCGGCGACCGAATCCGCGAGGTACGAATTGTCGAAGCCATAAGCCGTCGACGCGTGAACCACCGCGGATTTCGCGACGCCGGCGGCGTCCATTTCGGCAAGCAACCCGGCCGCGTCGACCGGACGGGTTTGCGACCAATCGGACTGCCGTCCATCCAGCGGCGCGAGGGGATAGCGCGCGGGGTCCGGCGAGATCACATGCGTATGAATATCGAAGATTTCGTCCACCGTCGCCTCCCTCATTCTTGCCGGGTTGATGCTCCGGCAAGGCTCCGCCATTTCAAACCCTTTCGGACGCCGAGGTGCTATGAAAAACATAGCCGGTCCCATAAATTTTTGCTAAGTCTGGTCATGGCATCCTGGCTTCAAAAATCGCTGCCGCGCGTCGGCCGATTGCGTGCCTTCGACGCGGTCGCGACCGCGGGAACCATGAGCGCGGCGGCGAATCGTCTCCGCCTGACGCAACCGGCGATCACCCGCGCGGTTCAAATGCTGGAGGGCGAGGTCGGCGTCAGGCTGCTGGCGCGCAGCGTCGGCGGGAGTTTCCTGACCGCCGAAGGCCGCGGCTTCGCGAGACGGACGCAGCGTTTCCTTCAGCATCTCGACGCGGCGCTGGCCGCCACGCTCGACGACGATCCTCGGAGCCGCGCGGCCGAACAGGCGGCGCGCCAGATCAGCAACGTACACATACGCAGCCTCCTCGCGATCTGGGAGGCGCGAAGCTTTCGCCGCGCCGCCAGGGCGCTGGGCGTCGCCGAGCCGACCTTGCACCGGCCGGCACGCGATCTCGAGCATCTGGTGAAGGTACCGCTGTTTCGGCGCATTGGCGAAGGTTGGTCGCTGTCGCCGTCGGGTGCCGAGCTGGCGCGGCGCTTCGCGCTGGCCTGTGTCGAGATCGAGGTCGGCATCGAGGAGATCGGCGCAGCGCGCGGCGCAGCGGCGGCGACGATGACGCTCGGCGTGCTGCCGCTCGCCCCCAAGCCCTTATTGGCGCAAGCGACCCAGGCGCTCCTCGACACGCGCGCGCATGCGCGCACCGTCATTCAGGAAGGCGATTACGACAAACTGGTGATTGCGTTGCGCACCGGCACGATCGATGCGATTTTCGGCGCTTTGCGGCATCCGCCGCCGTTCGCCGACTTGGTCGAAGAAAGCCTCTTCGACGATCCCTACGGCATCGTGTGCCGACGCGGCCATCCGTTGATGGCGCTAAAACACCCGAACGCGGCGGCGCTCAAAGCCTATGACTGGGTCTTTCCGACCGCAAACCTGCCGCGCCGCGCCGTGCTCGATCAGGTGATCGCCGCCTGGAAATTGTCGCCGCGCGTCCGGATCGAAACCAATTCGCTCGGCGCGCTCGTCGCCGACCTGGTGGTCAGCGATCGCATCAGCCTGTTGCCCCGCGCAGCGATCCACAGCCACGACCGGGCCAATCATCTCGCGATTCTCGACATCAGGGTTCCGCATACGCGTCGAACGGTCGGCCTCACCATGCGTTCCGATTGGCTACCGACCGAATTCCAGGACGACTTTCTGAAACTTCTGCGGGAAGCGGTCTCGATCCGAGCCTGACCGACCCGTCACGATCCATCGAGCGTCGTCGAGCGGAGCCGCTAATCTTCGTCCTCGTCCCCACCCGCTGCTGCCGGGCGCGCAGCGATGGCGTCATGCCAGCGGTTGAGGCCCGGATATGTATCGAGCCCGGGGCCGAACTTGCCACGCAAGCAAGCGCCGGCGGGGTCCCTCGACGCGACGAAAGACCCTGCCAAAACACGCGCTCGCCCGCGCGCTTTACTTCGCCGCGGCGAACACCCGGACACAGCTACAGCCGCCGTCATTGTCGCCTTCGGGCAAGAAGACGTGATGATTCTTCGGATCGACCGCGACCGAATGGGCCGTGCCGGCGGTCGGAATCTTCTGAATGATGGTGCGGGTCTTGGCGTCGACGACGGCGAGGACGGGGCCCGGGTCCTTGTTCCCGGCCGCGGCCGAGTAGTATTGCCCCATGACATCGTCCGCCGCCGTCTCGTCGCTGCCGCCGGCGCCGGGAACATAGGCATCGACCTTACCGGTCTTGACGTTGAAAATCGCCTGCTGTCCCTGCAGATTGCAGCCGAGATACAGCTCGCCGCCGACGCCGATCGCGTTGCCGTGCGGCTTGCAATTGTCGACCGGATCGATGGCGACGCGCTTGCCGGTCTTGGGGTCGACCTCCATCATGCCGCCCTTGGTCTTGTCGTGGTTCAACTCGGGCACGTCGGTCCAGAACATGCCGTCCACCGGCGAATAAATGGTTTGCTCGAGGCCGTCGGTCGCTTCGGGAACCGCGACTTTCGCCACAACCTTGCGAGTCTTCACCGAAATCAGCACGAGCGTCGGCGGATCGTTGTCGGGCAAGGCAACCGCGACCACGCCGTCCTTGGGATCATAGGTCAGCTCATCGCCGCCGCCGCCGAGGTCAACGATCCCGAGCGCCTTTCCCGCCACAACATCGACGATGTCGACGCCGTTCTTGCGGGTGCCGACCCAGGCCTCGTTGCCGTTGCCGACCGAAACGATGCCGCTGCCCCGCACGCCGGGAATCGTCTTGAGCAGCTTATTGGTGTTGGCGTCGAACACCAGCACCGCATTGTTGCCGGGGTTGCGCGTGTCTTTCGGATCGCGCGACCAGTGGCTCGTGAGCAGATAGCGGTTGGTCTTGGTGTCGACCGTGCCTATGTCGAAGCCCGACATCGGGGCCTCGAGCTTGACCGGAACGCGGGCGATCTCCTTGAGCTGACCGGCCTGCGCGACGCCGCACAGCGCCAAGCCCCCGACCAGGGCCGTAACCGCAACTTTCAATTGAAGAGACACGCCCACTTCTTCC
>Ga0307373_10009902_pt1 | contig 14134 bp, 11 predicted proteins | sample OX2MG_FD_202534 | JGI IMG/M metagenome (GOLD analysis project Ga0307373, IMG submission 202534) | Soil microbial communities from Risofladan, Vaasa, Finland - OX-2 | ecosystem: Environmental > Terrestrial > Soil > Coastal area > Acid sulfate soil | place: Finland: Risofladan, Vaasa | collected... | reverse complement strand
AGCATCACTTACCAGGCGCTGCGCTGGCTGGTTTTCAAGCCATTCGTCAACTATGACACCCGCAACTCCGACTTCATCGGAGCCAACTTCGATAACTGGGTGGTCGGCGCCAACCTGACGGTGCAGTGGCAAAGTCCTTAGAGGTCGCCGTCGGGCAGCGAGGGACGCTGCTGCCGTGCCTCCGTCGTAAGACTGCCGTAGGACTTCTGGCGACGTGCTTTGCGCCGCTTCGGCACTCCACACTTCCAAAGCGACAACTGGGCGGATTGGCCTGCTCGCCGCGAGCATGCCGGCCGTGGCTAATCAAACCGCTGCAGATACGCGTCCCGCGCACGCTACGCCCCCATCCGCGCCCGCTCCGCGGCGGGAGCCGCTGTACTTCTCGAGCGAGGCACGTAGCCTCTTCGGCTGGCTGCACCGGCCGGCGGGCGATACCGGTGCCAACCTCGGGCTGGTGATCTGCCGGCCTTTTGGTTTCGAGGCGCTGTGCTCTCACCGCAGCGTGCGCGCCTTTGCCGCCGCGGCGGCCGATGTGGGCGTGGCGGTGCTGTATTTCGATTACGCCGGTACCGGTGACTCGGAAGATCTACCGCCGCAGGCCGACCAGCTGCGGGCCTGGACCGCGGACGTGGTGGCTGCCGCGCGCGAGCTGCAGCGGCGCACCGGGGTCGAGCGCATCTGCCTGCTGGGCTTTCGCCTCGGGGCGCTGCTGGCGGCGCAGGCCGCGGCCGCATGCGAGGCGATCGATGCGCTGATCGCCGTGGCACCGGTGCTCAGCGGCGCAAGCTATCTGCGCGAGCTGCAGATGACGGTGCTGGCCCAGGCGGCGCAGCGCGCGGCGGCGGCGAGCAGCGCACGCGGCGCACCCGGCGCACCCTGCGTACCCGCGACACTCGCTGTGGCCGCTGCCAGCGGGGGCGCACTGGAAGTCAACGGCTACATGCTTTCCGCGGCAACCATCGCTGCGCTGGCGCAGGTTGACCTGATGCGCCTGGCGCGCGCGCCGGTGTCCGAGTTGCTGCTGCTTGATCGCGCTGATGTGCCGGCCGGCGAGCCGTGGGCACAGGCGATGACGCGACTGGGTGCGCGCAGCGACTACCGCGTGCTGCCGGGTTTTGCCGAGATGATGATGACCACCGCGGTTTATACGCTCGTGCCCGAGGCAATGGTCGCAGCGGCGCGCGAGTGGTTGCGGGGGCTGGCGGGCAATGGCGCCCGCGCCCCGGTCCCCGCGCGCACGCCAGCGGCCGAGGCCGCGCCGTGGATGCCGCTGGCGCTACCCGCCGATGCGCACGGGCCGGCTGCCGAGCTGATCGAGCAGGCCGTGCTGTTCGGCGCTGACCCGGCGCTGTTCGGGATCATTACCGAACCTCGTGGCGGCGCGCGCGCCGGGGCGATCATCCTGCTCAATGATGGCGCCAATCCTCATGTGGGCTCCAACCGCCTGGCCGTGTCGCTCGCGCGGCTTTGGGCGCGGCTGGGACACGTGGTGCTGCGCATGGACCTCGCCGGGCTGGGCGACAGCGCCACCCGTGCGGGCTGCGCGAGCAACCAGGTATTCCCCGCGGCGGCATTCGACGATATCCGCGCCGCCATCGAGCTGCTGCGCGCGCGCCGCCCCGGCTGTGACATCACCCTCGGCGGGCTGTGTTCGGGCGCCTACCACGCCTACCGCGCGGCGCAGCTGGGGCTGGCGGTGCAACAGGTGGTGCTGGTCAATCAGCGTGACTTCTTCTGGCGCGCCGATCTGAATACCAACTACCTGCGCTTCGAGCTCGCGATCAGCGGGCCTTCGATCTACCGCGGCCGCGCGCGCTCGGCCGCGTCGTGGAAAAAGCTGCTGCGCGGGCAGGCCAACGTGCGCCACATCGCCGGCATCTACCTGCGCCGGCTGGCGCTCGTGGCGGACACAACCCTGCGGGAAGCCGGACGAGCTTTGCACATTCATCTGCCGCACGATCTGGGCGTCGAGCTCGAGCGGATGCTCAGGCGCGGCGTGCGAGCGATCTTCATCTACTCGCGCGATGACGCCGGCTGGCAACTGCTGCAGATGCAGGCCGGCTCGTCGCTGCCGCGGCTGGTCGAGCGCTGCCGCGTGCGTCTCATCGACGGCAGCGACCATACCTTCACCGGCAGCGCCGCGCGCGCGCTGCTGCAGCGGGTCCTCACCGAGGAGCTGTGCGGCGGCGGCCCGGCGATCGCGGCCGAGGAAGGCGAGGCCCTCGCGGTCACGCCGGCGCTGCCGATAGCCGCGCCGGCCCCCGCAAGCCCCGCTGTCGTCCTCCGTCTGATGGGTGAATAGGGTAGGCGCCTGCTCTGGTCCGTTATGCCCTCTGGTAATTTCTGCAACTTCATAGGGTTGGATACGAGAACAGAACCCACAATGAATCAACTCGATACGCGGGTGGTGGACGACAGCAGTGCTCTGACCGAACGGATTCGAAGAATACTCAAGCAGCACGGCCGGTTGAGCCGCGATGCGGAGCGTTTGTCCGAGCAGGACGATCTGTATGAGGCCGGCATGAGTTCGCACGCCAGCGTCAACGTGATGCTGGCGCTGGAGAGCGAGTTCGACCTGGAGTTTCCCGACCAGATGTTGAACCGCTCGGTATTCGACAGCATCGGCGCGATCGCCTCGGCGATCGGGCAGCTCGGGGTTGGCTGACCGGGAGCAGTTGATGCAGGAGGCCGCCACCCGGATCGCAGCGCTCGAGCCCGCGCCCGGCGGCTGCGCCGGCAGCAGCGCGCTGGCCGGCACTGGTACCCGCGCCGGCAGCGCCGCGCAGCTGCTCGAGGGCATACGCGAGCGGGTCGGCGCGCTCGCCGCCGCGCACGCGGCCGAGGTGGATCGGCAGGCGCGCTTTCCGCGCGAGAGCGTGGCGGCGTTGCGAGCGCTCGGAGCGCTGTCGGCGGCGGTGCCGCGTGAACTGGGCGGGGCCGGCTGCGGCATGCGCGCGCTGGCGATGCAGTGCGCGGTGCTGGCGCAGGGCTGTGCGTCCAGCGCGATGATCCTGGCCATGCATCACATCCAGGTGGCCTGCCTGGCGCGTCATGGACTGTCCTCCGCGCCGCTGCGCGAGTACCTCTCGACGCTCGCGCGCGAGCAGCGGCTGATCGGCTCGGTCACCTCCGAGGTCGGCACCTTCGGTGACACCCGCTCGAGCGTGTGCGCGCTCACCCGCGCCGATGGGCGTTTCACGCTGGCCAAGGATGCCACCACGATTTCCTATGGGGCGCAGGCCGATGCGCTGCTGATCACCTGCCGCCGCTCGAGCGAGGCCGCCGCCAACGACCAGGTCCTGGTGCTGCTGCGCCGGGGCGAGTACCAGCTCGAGCCGACTGGCGGCTGGGATACGCTCGGCATGCGCGGCACCTGCAGCCCAGGCTTCCGGCTGCGCGGCGGCGCACCGCTGGAGCAGATCGTGCCGGGCGCGTTCGCCGACTCCTCGGCGCAGACGATGGTGCCGTACTCGCACATCCTGTGGGCGTCGGTGTGGTACGGGATCGCCAGCGATGCGGTGGCGCGCGCCGCCGGCCAGGTGCGCGCGCAGGCGCGCCGCGCGCCGGGCACGCTGCCTTCCGCGGCCACGGCACTGGCGAAGGTGTCGGCCGAGCTGCAGGCCGTGCGGCACCACTGGCAGGCGGTGGCGGATGAATTCGATGCTCTGCAGGGTGGGGCGATGCAGGAGCTGCTGAGCATCGGCTGGGCATTGAAGCTCAACAACCTGAAGCTCACGGTATCCGAGGCCGCCGCGCGCATCGTGCACCAGGCGCTGCAGATCACCGGCATCGCCGGCTACAAGAATGACAGCCCCGCCAGCGTCGGGCGGCACTATCGCGACCTGCTGTCGGCGGCGCTGATGGTCTCCAACGAGCGCATCGCCGGCAAGAGCGCCTCGATGCTGCTGGTGTTCAAGGACGATGCGGTGGCGGGATAGGCGCGCATGGACATGCAGAGCGCAAACCCGTTCTACGATGAGCTGGTCGCGCACGGGCTGATCGTGCCCGCCGCGGTGCCCGGCGTGTTCGGCCGCAGCGAGCCCTTCGAACAGGTGCTCGAAGCGTTCAACGCCCTGGTGACGCGCGCGTCCGCGGACGACGGCGCCGAGTCGTTCACTTTCCCGCCGGTCCTCGATCGCCGCGTGCTCGAGCGCGTGGGCTACATGGATTCGTTTCCGGACCTGTGCGGGGCGGTATACAGCTTCTTCGGCCGCGACCACGAGGCGCGCGAGCTGTCCGAGCGCATTCACGCCGGCAGCCCGTGGGCGGATACGCTCGGGATGACCGACCTGGTATTGAACCCCGCCGCCTGCTATCCCCTGTACCCCACGCTCAGCGGCACGCTGCCACCCACCGGGCGGCTGGTGACGATGCTGAACTGGGTGTATCGCCACGAGCCCTCGCCCGAAGCCACGCGCATGCAGGCGTTTCGGGTGCGCGAGTTCGTGCGCGCCGGGAGCCTCGAACAGGTGGTGTCGTGGCGCGATATGTGGCTCGAGCGCGGCCTCACGCTGCTGCGCTCGCTGCAGCTGCCGGCCACCCCCGAGGTCGCATCCGATCCATTCTTCGGGCGCGGCGGGCGCATACTCGCGCACAGCCAGAAGGAGCAGAAACTCAAGTACGAGGTGCTGATCCCGATCAACTACGCCGAGCAGCCCACAGCGGTGTGCTCGTTCAACTATCACCAGCAACATTTCGGCTCGACCTTCGCGATCCAAGGCGCCGACGGGCAGGCGGCGCACTCCGCGTGCCTGGGCTTCGGGCTCGAGCGCGTCACGATGGCGCTGTTCCGCGCGCACGGCTTCGAGGCGAGCCGCTGGCCGCGCGCGGTGCGACAGCGGCTGTGGCCCTGACGAGCACAACGGCACTGGCCGGCCTGGCGCCGTCACGGTATGCCCGCCACGAGGCCCACGCGAGCGAGCGCATCTGGGTCGAGAAGAACTGCTACGTCGACATCTGGCTTGAGCTGCTGCATGCGCTGGAGCTGGAGCCGATGGCGATGCTCGCCTTCACGGTCGGCATCGATTTTCTGGGCGATCAATGGACCTTCTTCAAGCCGCCGCACACGCAGCTGCAAGCGCTCTACGGCATCGACGTGCAGGAGCTGTACCTGTGGCGCCCGCTGCTCGAGCATGCGCTCGAGCACCTGGCCTGCGGGCGGCTGATCGCCACCGAGGCCGATGCCTACTGGCTGCCCGATACCGCCGGCAGCGACTACCGCACGCAGCACACCAAGACCACGATCGTGCTCAATGCGATCGACCCGGCCGCGCGGCAGCTGGATTACTTTCACAATGCCGGCTATCACCGGCTCGAGGGCGAGGATTTCGCGCGCCTGTTTCGCCTGCAGGCGAGCGCCGAGCCGGCGTACCTGCCGCTGTTCGCCGAACTGGTGTGCTGTGAGGGTCTGCGGCGCGAGGCGCCGGCGGCGCTGCGCTCGCGCTCGCGCTCGCTGCTCGGCGAGCAGCTGCAACGCCTGCCCGCGCGTAACCCGGTGCGTGCGTTCGCTGAGCGCTTTGCCGCGGAGCTGCCGCGGCTGGCCGCACAGGGGTTGCCCGCGTATCACGCCTGGGCCTTCGGCAACCTGCGCCAGCTCGGCGCGGCCGCGGAACTCTCGGCGCTGTACCTGCGCTGGCTGCAGGCCGACACGGTGGGAGCCGATACACAGGCGGCCGGTGCGCTCGCGCCGGCGGTGCAGGCCTATCTGCAGATCGCCGCCGGCTGCAAGACCCTTACACTCAAGGCCGCACGTGCCGTGAACAAACGCCGCGCGCTCGACGCCGACGCGGCGCTGGGTGAGATGGCGGATGCGTGGGAGCGGGCCACGGGCTTGCTCCGGGGCACAGCGCTGCGGCCCGCGCCGGTCTGAGGCGGCAATGCGATGAGTGCGCGGCTGCGGGACTGCTCCAGCTACCGGCGTATCGGTCTTGATGCCGGCTGGCAGCTGTGCGCTGCCGGCCCCGGTGAGCTGGCCGATGCGTCGGCGCTGCATGCTTCGAGCGTGCAGTGGGTGGCGGCTGCGGTGCCGGGTACGGTGGCGGACAGCCTGCGCGCGGCCGGCAGCTGGAGCCTTGCGGGCCCCGCGCGCCGCTTCGATGCGCAGGACTGGTGGTATCGCGTGCGCTTCAGTGCCCAGCCGGCGGCGCCGGGCGAGCGCGTGCTGCTCGGCTTCGATGGCCTGGCGAGCGTGACGCAGGTGTGGCTCAACGGGCAATTGTTGCTGCAGTCGGACAGCATGTTTCTAGCCCATCACTGCGACGTGGGCACGCGGCTGCGCGCAGACAATGAGCTGGTGCTGTGCTTCCGCGCGATCGATGCGCTGCTGAAGCCGCGGCGGCCGCGACCGCGCTGGCGCGTGCCGATGCTCGAGCAGCAGCAGCTGCGCTGGATTCGCACCAGCCTGCTCGGCCGTACGCCGGGCTGGTCGCCGCCGGCACCGCCCGTCGGCCCGTGGCGCGCGATCTGGCTGCAGCGCCGGCGCGTGCTCGACCTGTCGGAACTGCGGCTCCAGGTCAGCGTCGAGGATGACAGCGATGCCGCAAGCGGTGCGGCCGTGCAGGTTTCCTGTCGCGTGGCGCCCCTGGGCGGCGCGCGGCTGCGCTCCGCGACGCTGAGCCTGCAGCGCGACGGGCAGCAGCACGAGGTGGCCCTGCGAGAGGTGCAGGAGCACGCGTCACGACCCGCAGGCGCGCTGTTGCTGCAGGGCAGACTGCGGCTGCCGCGGGTTGCGCGCTGGTGGCCGCATACCCATGGCGAGCCGGCGCTGTATCGCGCGCAGCTTCAGTTCACCGCATCCCAGGCCGGGGAGTCAGCGCGAGGCGCCCTCGGAGGCGCTGAGGACACGCGTGTCGACGTGGCGCTTGCAGAGGTGGGCTTTCGCACGGTGCGGCTGCGCCGTGAGGGTGGCGATTTCGCGCTCGCACTCAACGGCTGCGATATCTTCGCTCGCGGCGCGTGCTGGATGCCGCTCGATGCCGTGAGCCTGCAGGGTAGCGCGCAGCAATATGAGCGCGCGTTCGCGCAGGTGCGTGACGCCGGCATGAACATGCTGCGTATCAGCGGCGCGAGCGTGTACGAACACGACCGATTCCTCGACCTGTGCGACCGGCACGGCATCCTGCTGTGGCAGGATTTCATGTTCGCCAACATGGACTACCCGGGCGAGGATCCCGGTTTCATGGCGGCAGTACGTGCCGAGGTATGCCAGCAGTTGCTGCGCCTGCAGGGGCGGCCCGCCGCGGCCATCCTGTGCGGCAATAGCGAGGTGTCGCAGCAGGCCGCGATGGCGGGGGCTGCCCGTGAGGATTGGTACCCGCCGCTGTTCGAGCGCGAGCTGGCCGCGCTCGCCGGGCAGCTTTGCCCGGATGTGCCGTACTGCCCGTCGAGCACGCATGGCGGTGCCTATCCGCACCAGGTCGCTGATGGCACGACCTCCTATTACGGGGTCGGCGCGTATCTGCGCCCCCTGGATGACGCCCGCCGTTCGCAGCTGCGGTTCGCCTCCGAATGCCTGGCGTTCGCCAATGTGCCGGAACAGCCGATGCTCGAGCAGATTGCTTCGGGGCTGCGGGTGCACGATGCGCGCTGGAAGCAGCGCGTGCCGCGTGACCTGAGCGCCGGATGGGATTTCGATGATGTGCGCGACCACTACCTCGGCGCGTTGTTCGGTTGCGAGCCGCAGCGGCTGCGCTATGCCCAGCACGAGCGCTACCTGGCGCTCTCGCGCGTGGTCAGCGGCGAGGTCATGGCGGCGGCATTCGCCGAGTGGCGCCGCGGCGGCTCGAGCTGTCACGGTGCGCTGGTGTGGTTTCTGCGGGACCTGTGGCCCGGTGCCGGCTGGGGCGTGATCGACGCCAGCGGGGAGCCGAAGGCGGCGTATTACTACCTCAGGCGGGTGCTGCAGCCGCTGGCGGTGCTGATCAGCGACGAAGGCAATAATGGACTGCAGCTGCATCTCGTCAACGACCATCAGGATGCGCGGGCGGTGCGGCTGCAGCTGCAGCTGTTCCGCGATTCGCAGCCCGTGGGCGACGCGGCGGTGCGCTCGCTCGAGTTGGCAGCGCGCTCGGTCGTGTGCCTGCCGGCGACTGACCTGTTCGAGGGCTTCGTCGACCTGTCCTATGCGTTTCGCTTCGGACCGCCGTGGTATGACCTGCTGCATGTGCAGCTGCAGCCGGGGCCGGGCGATGCAGCGGCGTCGGCCGGCGCGCCGGCGCTGGCCGAGGCATTTTATTTTCCGCTGGGGCTGGCGCGTCCGGTGGAGGCCGATGTGGGGCTGTCGGCGACCTGCGCGCCCGTCACGGCTACGCAGAATGTACTGACGATCAGCGCCCGGCGCTTCGCACAGTCGGTGCACATTGCCGCGCCATCGGGGTGGCAGGCCGAGGAGCAGTACTTTCATCTCGCGCCGGCTACGAGCCGCAGCGTGCGCCTGATGCTTCCCGACGATACCCGCGACCCGCATCCCGTGGTGCGCGTGTCGGCATTGAACTGCGCGACGGTATGTCGCGCGCTGCCCGGTTGACCCGGGCCGCAGCATCCATGGGCATCGCGGCGCAGCCGTTGTACTTCCGCTCGGGCGGCGCCGATCTGTTCGCGTGGCTGCACCCGGCGGTGACCGCGGTCATGCCGGCCGGCGAGGCCGCGCCCGTGGGGCTGGTGATCTGCCCACCATTCGGCTACGAGGCGCTGTGCGCACACCTGAGCCTGCGCGCCTGGGCACAGGCCGCCGCGGCGGCCGGGGTGCCGGTGCTGCGTTTCGACTACGCCGGGACCGGTGATTCGACCGATGCCGATGGCAATGACGATGACGATGACGGCGCCGAGCAACTCGGGGTGTGGTCGCGCTGCATTGCCGATGCGGCCGCGCAGCTGCGCCGGTGCTGCGCAGTCGAACGCATCGCGCTGCTCGGGCTGCGGCTCGGAGCCCTGGCGGGGGTCCTGGCCGCGACCGAACACGGCGGCATCGATGCGCTGATCGCGATCACGCCGGTGACGAGCGGGCGGCGCTACCTGCGCGAGCTGCGGGCGCTGCAAGGGTCGCTGGCCCCGGCAGCCAGCGGCGACAGCGTGACGGCCAGCGGTGCAGCCGGCGGTGCGGCCAGCAGCGCGGCGGGCCGCGGCGGCGGGGTGGCCCGCGCAGGGGCAACCGCGCTGGAAGCCACCGGCTTCCGACTGGGTGCCCAGACAGTCGCGCGACTGGCTGGTATCGAGCTCGCGTCCATGGCACCGGCGTCTGCGCGCGCCATACTGATCATCGATCGCAACGATCTGCCGGAGGCGGCGCGCTGGGCGCACTCGCTGCGCGACCACGGCGCGCGGGTGCAGTACCTCGCGTTGCCGGGATACAACGAGATGGCGTCCCGGCCGCATACCGCGCTCGTGCCGCAGGCGATGATCGTCGCCACGACGCAATGGCTGCAGAATCTCGGCCGCCAGGCGCAGGAGCGGGCGCACGAGCGGGCGCAGGAGTGGGCGCCGGTACGCCCGAGCGCCGAGCGGGTGGATGAGCGCCCAGCCTCGGTGCGGCTGCGCGTGGATGGCAAGGAGGTGCTCGAGCAGGCGGTGTTTCTCGACGCCGAGCGGACCCTGTTCGGGCTGCTCTGCGAGCCGGCCACGGGTGCCGATGCCGATGCCTATGCCTATGCCGGCGATGGCCGCGGCGTGATCCTGCTCAATGCCGGCGCGATTCATCACATTGGCCCAAACCGCACGTATGTGACGTTGGCCCGGCGCTGGGCGGCGCGCGGTTACCGCGTGCTGCGCATCGACCTGGCGGGGCTGGGCGACAGCGACGCGCGTGCCGGCAGACCCATGAACGAGGTCTATCCGCCGGGCGCGCTGGCCGATGTGCGCCTGGCGGTCCAGTTCATGCGCGAGCGCTACGGGGACACTGAGCTGACGCTCGCCGGGCTGTGCTCGGGCGCTTATCACTGTCTGCGGGCGGGGGTGGCCGGGCTGCCGGTGCAGCGCCTGCTGATGATCAATCCGCTGACCTATTTCTGGAAAGACGGCATGACCCTCAGCGATACCCAGGACGCCGAGGTCCTGCGCGGACCGGCGATTTACCGCGAGCGCATGCGCTCGGGAAAATCCTGGCGCAAGCTGCTGACCGGGCGGGTGCCCTTACGGCCGATCGCACACACGCTGATGCAGCGCGCGCGGCTGGGGCTCGACAGCGCTCGGCGCAATCTGGCGCGGCGGCTGCGCATGCACCTGCCCGATGACTTGGGCTCGGAGCTGCAGGAGCTGTGTGCGCGCGGCGTGAGCGTGGTGTTCGTGTTCGCGCGCGGTGATCCGGGTGCGGCGCTGCTGCGCACCCAGGCCGGCAACTCGATCCGTCGGCTGGTGCGTCGCTGCCGCGTGCATTTCATCGATGGGGCCGACCACATCTTCAGCCAGAGCACTGCACGCGCGCGGCTCGAGCGACTGCTCGCGCAGGAACTGCTGGCGGTGCAGGCGAAGCCGATGCGAGCGGCGGTGTCGGGGATGGCCCAGGCGCCGGGAGCGGGCGATGCGCCTCAGCGCGAGGAATAGGCGCTGATCGCCAGCTGCGCCTCCTTGGTGGTGATCGGCACGGTGTGTACAGCCGCGGTCGCAAGGAAATCATCGACGTCCTTTGCGGCTTCGTCGATGCTGGTGTGTCGTTTGCGGCAGATGGCCGCCACAGCTTCGAATATCGCTATCGGCGACGTAATGGGTGAACGTGCCGATTCGAGCCGATCCGCCAATGCGTCGGCGTCTGCCTCTCGTGTCAGAATGGCGACGATCGCGGAAGCATCAACGAACACGGCGCATCTTTTCGGTATCGCCGCTCAGCTGATCAAAGAACGCCTTATCGGCTTTCAATCCGGTCGACGGTCGAGCCAGCACGCGGTCCTGGAGCGCACGCAACCGCTCCCGCAGTGGTAGCGCCTCGTCCAGGCGCCGCAGTTCATTTTCCAGCGCCGTCTTCACGGCATCCGTCTTGTTTGAGTGCTTACGCGTCGCAAGCTCTTCAGCGAGCCGGTTGACCTGTTCGCTGCGTATGTTCAATGGCACGCCGTGCCGCCTCCGTGTAGACGCGTATACGACATAGTATACACGCAATGGCACGGTTTCGCTGGCGCAGGCCTGGTCGTCCGGGTCGGCGGCCGCTAGCGCTCGTATTGCCTGAACACCGCATAGCTGCAGTAGCACGACAGCAGCATCAGGACCCCATCGGGGGCGAGCAGCCGCACGCTCTGCGCCAGGCCCAGCATCTGAAACACCCCAGCGTCGTAAGCTGCGTACAGCGAGTGCAACCAGACCGCCACCAGCGCCGCGGTCAGCAGGTAGACCAGGAACTGCGACCACGATTTGAGCAACGCCGTGCCGATGCAGGCGACTGCGGCTGCGGCCGTGACGATGGCGAACGGCCATGAGTGACGCGAGATCGCGATCCAGCAGGCCAGCGCGCAGTACACCGCCAGCAGTGCGACGGTGATCAGCATTCGCAAGGGCGTGGGCGGCGTGGGTGCGCTCGTCATGAAGCACCTGGGCAGTCAGGCAATCGTTGATGTGATCCTAGGATGATAGCCGTTTCAGCAAATGCGCCACCATGGGACTGCGAGGACGCGCCTCGTCAGCGGAAACGTCTCAGTCCCTCCGTACAGCAGCAACGCCCCATCCGAGGAGCTGGCGTATTCGTCCAGGAACGACTCGAGTCCGCGGGCGTCTGCCGGTGCCAGGCGCGTTGCCGCCTTCACCTCGATTGGAATCGTGCGTGTTGCCGTCTCGATCACGAAGTCGACTTCTTCGCCCGATGCGGTTCTCCAGTAGAGCACTTCGGGTCGCCGGGCCTGTGCATTACGCCATGCGAGCAAGTCCATCAACACGAGGTTTTCCAGATGCGGGCCGCGCGGCTCGGACTCACCGGCCAGATGCAATGCGAGCGCGGTATCACACCAGTACAGCTTGGGTGCCTTGATGAGTCGTTTGGTCCGGTTCACGGAGTAGGCGGGTAGGCGTATTGCCTGAAAGCGGGTGAACGGCCAAAGTGTGACGTAAAGCGCACGGCCGGCAAGCGTCTCCCCGATCTGCTCCATCATTAGCAGATTCGCGGAACCGGTGAGCACGAAGCGGCCAGGACTGCGCCTGGGGTCCCGGTCCACGGCGCGTTTCACCGCAATGAGCACGTCTCGCGCTCTTTGCACTTCGTCGATGACGAGCTTGGGGGCGCGGTCTACGACCGCTTCAGGGTCCGCGGCCGCCTGGGCACGCAGATCGAAGTCATCGAGCGTCAGGTAGGGACGCTGGGCGAGTTGGGGCAGCGAACGTATGAGCGTCGTCTTGCCGGTCTGGCGGGCGCCGAGGACGACGACCACCGGAGAGACTTATGTATGATAATCATACTTCGAGAGAATTCAACATGTGGCGAGGGCGCCCCACGCAGTTGGCGAGGGCGCCCCCGACGCGCCGCGCGCCCCGCTCGTCACCGCCCCTTGAAATCATCCGGTACCAGCTGGTGGCGACCGAGCAGCTTGTAGAAATCCGTGCGGTTGCGCTTGGCGAGACGGGCGGCCTGGCTGACGTTGCCGCTGGTGATCTGCAGGATCGAGGACAGGTAGCTGCGCGTGAACTCATCGCGCGCCTCATCGAACGACGGCAACTTGCCCTGCACCCCCCCGAGGGACTGCTGCACCAGCTCCACCGGGATGATCGGGGTCTGCGACAGCGCGACGTTCTGGCGCACCACGTTCTGCAGCTGGCGCACGTTGCCGGGCCAGTCGCTGGTGGCGAGCAGCTCGACCGCTTCGGGCGCGTAGATCTTGCGGGTGCCGCTGTCGTGCGCGATCTGCGCGAGGAAGTGCGCCACCAGCACCGGGATGTCCTCGCGCCGCCGTGCCAGCGGCGGCAGATCGATGTGCACCACGTTCAACCGGTAGTACAGGTCCTCGCGAAACTGTCCGCCCGCCATCAGCTGCGTGAGATCGGTGCGCGTGGCGGAGATCACCCGCGCGCTGATCGGGATGGCCTCGCTCGAGCCGATCGGGCGGATCAGATTCTCCTGCAGCACGCGCAGCAGCTTCACCTGCAGCCGCATCGGCATGTCGCCGATCTCATCGAGCAGCAGCGTGCCGCCCTCGGCGTTCTGGAACAGGCCGCGATGATCATCAGTGGCGCCGCTGAAGGCGCCCTTGACGTGGCCGAACAGCTCGCTCTCGAGCAGGTTCTCGGCGATCGCGCTGCAATTGACCACGACGAAGGCGCGGTTGCGTCGCGGGCTGGCCTTGTGGATCGCACGCGCCAGCAGCTCCTTGCCGGTGCCGCTCTCCCCGGTGATCAGCACCCGTGCGTCGGTGCCGGCGACCATGTGGGCCTGCCCGAGCTTCTCCTCCATCAGCGAGCTGCGGGTGATGAAATCCGCGCGCCAGTCCTGGTCGGTATCGATGAAGCCGGAAATGCGCAGCGCCTTCTGCACCTGGTCGAGCAGCTCCTGCTTCTCCACCGGCTTGGTGAGGAAGCCGAACGCCCCCATCTGCGTGGCCTGGACCGCGTCGGGAATGGTGCCGTGCGCGGTGAGCAGGATCACCTTCAATCCTGGCCAGCGATGCTGCAGCTCCTTGAGCAGCCCGATGCCGTCGAGCTGGTCCATGCGCAGATCCGAGATCACCAGATCCGGCCGAAAGCGCGAGGCCGCGGCCAGCGCCTGCACCCCATTTTCCACCGCCTCGACATCGTAGCTCTCGGCGCGCAGGCGGATGGTCAGCAACCGCAGCAGGCCCGGGTCGTCGTCGACCACCAGGATGCGCGCCTTGCGTTTGGCGGGTTGATTCACGGTGAATGTCCCTCGGTGCCGGTCTTGCGGTCGGTCAGATTGCGTTCGATGGTGGCCACCGCGTCGAGCTTGGCCTGCGCTGCCTGCAGCGCCTTGCGCAGCTTCGCGTTCTCGTCGAACTGGGCCTGCAGCCGCCGCTGCGCGCTGGCATCGTGCTGCTGGTCCTCGCGCAGCGCATCGGCGCGCAGCTGCTCGTTGTCCTGCTGCAGACCGAGCTCGCGGTCCAGCTGTGCCAGTTCCACCAGCACCACGGCGCGCTGCACCGGTACCAGCGTCTCGGGCTGCGCTGCCAGCTCACGCAACAGCACCTGCGCCATGGTCGGATTGCGGGCGGGA
>Ga0307373_10009901_pt1 | contig 14136 bp, 13 predicted proteins | sample OX2MG_FD_202534 | JGI IMG/M metagenome (GOLD analysis project Ga0307373, IMG submission 202534) | Soil microbial communities from Risofladan, Vaasa, Finland - OX-2 | ecosystem: Environmental > Terrestrial > Soil > Coastal area > Acid sulfate soil | place: Finland: Risofladan, Vaasa | collected... | reverse complement strand
CTTCTTCGCCACGCTCAAGAACGAAGAGGCCTCGAGCGTGTAGGCAACCAAAACCGAAGCCTACACTGCCATCGCCAGCTCCATCCATGCCTTCTACAACCCGACCCGTTTGCATTCCACACTCGGCCACTTGTCACCCAACGATTATGCGAAGACCCTAAAACAGGCTGCTTGACCCGATGCTTTATGGCGTCCTCCGTCAAGGGGCTGGTTCACTCCAACTCACGTAGGATCCGTGGGTGGCCGTAACGGCGCTTGTAGTGGGCATGAATGGCCGCTACTTGCACTTTCAGTGCGGCGTTGCTTGCCGCCCGCGGACTCGGCGGGCTTGTTCGCCACTGGCAGTAGCCGCTGCGCGATGCCGTCAATGGGCGGCACATCCGGACCACGCTGAATTCGTCGCGATGGGCATCAATCCAGGCGTACTTCACCGCGACTGTCTCGCGAAATACGTCGCCGCTTTTTTTACGATGTCGAGGTCCAATTTGGCGTTGGCCCGTTCTCGACGCAGTCGCCTGTTCTCGGCCTCCAGCTCCGTTCCCGAGCGCTTCACCGGACCGGTGCCGAGCTCTCCTGTAGACAGCTTCCCGGCACGCCTGAGTCGTATCCAGTTCCACAGGTTCGAATCCGAGGTCCCCAGCCGCTGCGCGGCCTGGCTGCCACCGACTGACACCGCCAACCGTACTGCTTCTCGCTTGAATTCATCCGTGTACTGCCGATTCGGTACTGACGCTCTCTTGTCCATCTCGTTCTCCGTTCATCAGAAAATGATCAAACTTCTGATGTACGTCAAACCAAGGCAGGGCCAATGGCGCGCTCAATGCGCGATCATGGACACGTTACGCCAGCGCTTATCATCTCGGACCCTCATTCACCTTCCGTTCACGAAGGACTGCTAAAGTCCACGCGCATGTCTACATCACCACCCCGCCACCGGCCTGTCCGCTTCTGGCTCACGCTCCTCCTGTGTGGCATGACAATGGTGCTGGCCATGCCCGCACTGGCGGCCCGATCCGGAGCGAACGATGCTGCAAAGCACACTCGCGCATTCGCTGATGTTCCTGGGGATCTGGATGCAGCTGCAATTAAGGCGCGGATTGCGGTGGTCAGCGCACGCACCGATATACCGACGCAGGAACGCGATCAGGCGCTGAAGCAGCTGGGAGCAGCTGCCACCCAGCTGGAGGCCGCGGCTGCCGCCCGCAAGGCCACCCGTGATTATGCTGCCGCCTTGCAGTCGGCGCCGAAAACCATTGCTGCATTAAAAGCCGAATCGGCGTCTTCCCCAGCGATACCGGCACCGGACACCACGGATGTTGACCCGGTGCAGGTGCAACTCAAGCTTGCTTCCCTGCAGACGGAAGCCGTATTGCTACGCGGCAGGCAACGTGACCTGGAAGAGTCGCTGCGCAACATGGCGAGTCGCCCGGACGAAGCTAGTGCCGAGCTGACCGGCCTACATCTCCAACTGAATGAGCCGCAAGCTGTAATGCCGTCCAACGTGTCGCCACTGCAGGTTGAGGCGAGCAGCCTGCTCAACGATGCCAAGCGCCAGGAGTTATCAGCGCGCATCGACAAGACCGAACAGGAACTACTCAGCTTGCCTACGCGCGAATCGATCGCGACGGCACAACGTGATCTGACCACGCGTCATATTGCGCAGGTTGACGCGGCCATTGCGGTGCTGAACGCACGCATCACCGCACAGAGCAAGCTTGAAGCCGACAAGCAGGCCGCGCAGGCCCTGGAATTCGCGAGCCGTTTGGCCGGACAGCCGGCTGCACTGCGGAACTATGCCAGCCAAAACGCCGATATCCGCGTATCGTTGAAGCGCCTGAACGCGCGTCTGGACTTGGCGCGCGGCGAGAAACAGAAGTTGCAGACACAGCAGGGAGAGGTTTCCGAAGAGCGCAAGAACGCCGAACAGATTCTCGCCATCGGCCGTATCAGCGACGAATCCGGAGATCTGCTGCGCAGTCTGCAAAGGAACCTGATCGCACGCGACGTAATCGAATCGCGCATCGCGACCCGCCGGAACGCCGTTGCCGACGCCCGCGTGCAGCGTCTGCAGATCCGGCAGGAAACGCGCACTCTGCAACCGGCAGATGCGGCGGCGCGCTATCTGAGCAGCAACGCAGTCGCGAGCACGGCGTCCAACCTCGACCTGATGACGATCCTGGTCGAGCGCCGGCGTGCGGCCCTGGCCGATCTGGATATTGCGCAGGGACAGCTGATTACCGTGCTCTCGGAAGCCAACGCGACTGACTCCGAACTCATGAAGGGCACCGGACAATTGCGTTTGCTGCTGGATGAACGCCTGCTATGGTTTCCCAGTGCCGCCCCGCTCGGAAGTCTGTGGCTGCGGCAACTGGGTATAGGGATCGTCTGGTTGGTCGCGCCTTCCAACTGGTCAGAAGTGCCCCCGACACTCGCTTTAAAACTACGAGCAAATTGGCTCACTGTGCTCATATTTCTGGCAGCTATTATCGCGCTGTTCATCGCGCGCCGGCGACTGGTGGCGTCGTTGGAGGCGCTGGCCCAACCCATCCGATCTCGCGAGGACAGCTTCCGGCTCACCCTGCTGGCCTGCGGGGCGACGCTGCTGCTGGCACTGACCTGGCCGCTGACGATCGGCGCGGCTGGGTGGATGCTGGGCGCACCCAGAAATTTCGACAAATTCTCTGGTGCATTGAGTCATGGTCTGCTGGGCGTCGCCGTCGTGTTGTTTATGCTCGGCGTGTTCATCGACGCGTGTCGCGCGCACGGCTTATTCGTCGCCCACTTCGGTTGGCGAGTACGGGACACGCAACGGCTGGCCCGTGCGCTGCGCTTGCTGCTCCTGGCGTTCATACCGGCGGCGTTCCTGGTCGGAATGGCGGATGCCAGTGACCGTCCGGAGCTTATCGACGGTATCGGCCGGCTGGGATTCATGATTAGCTCACTGGCGCTGGCGTCGTTTCTGCATCGCATGTTCCGACGGCGCGGCGGCGTATTGGCTGACGGCCCGAACCCCACGGACTGGGCCATGAGCACGCGCACCATATGGTCCAGCGCTTTAGTTGCGATACCGCTGCTACTGGCCGGGTTTTCAGCCAGCGGATATTACGTCACCGCCCGTAGGTTACAGGGCCGTCTGTTCACTTCAGGCTGGATTACCCTGGCCGTGGTCATCGTATTCTTCGTTGCCATGCGCGGCGTGCTCGTAGCCAGCCGTCGCGCTGTCTGGCGACAAGCGGACAAACGCCGCGCACAGGCTCTCGCGGAAGCGATGGGAAAAGCGGAAGGCGGCGAAGGCAGCGACAAGCTGAGCCAGCAGAACCAGGAGCCGGACATCGATGCGGTAGCGGTCAGCCAGCAGACTCGGGCGTTATTGCGCGCTGTCAGCGGCGCCGTGCTGGCGGTACTGCTGTGGAGCATCTGGAGCGGTGTGGTGCCCGCCTTGAACGTTTTCAACGACGTCGTGCTGTGGTCGCACGTGGCGAGTACCACCGCCGGCAACAAGGTGGCCGTAGTCACGCTTGGTAATGTTCTGCTCAGTCTCCTGATCCTGATGCTTACGGGCATTACGGCGCACAGCCTGCCGGGATTCCTGGAGATCACGCTGCTGCAGCGTTTGCGCATCGATTCGGGCACGCGGTACGCGATCGCCACCATCGGCCGCTACACCATTCTCGGCATCGGTCTGGTGGTGGCCTTCAATTATGTCGGCGCCAACTGGTCGCAACTGAAATGGTTGATTGCCGCGTTGGGAGTGGGCCTTGGCTTCGGCTTGCAGGAGATCGTCGCCAATTTCATTTCCGGTCTCATCATTCTGTTCGAGCGACCCGTGCGCGTAGGCGATCTGGTCTCCATCGGCACCACCACGGGGACCGTGAGCCGGATCAAGATCCGCGCCATCACGATCACCGATTCCGACAATTTCGAGGTGATGGTGCCGAACAAAGCCTTCGTCACCGAGACGGTCCAGAACTGGTCGCTGACCAGCCAAGTGACGCGCCTGTTGATCAAGCTCGGGGTCGCCTACGACAGCGATGTCGAGCAGACACAGAAGATCATGCTTGGCGTCGCCACGGCCAATCCACGTGTACTGGCATCGCCCGCGCCCAGCGCATTCTTTCTGCACTTTGGCGATAGCGCACTCGAGTTCGAGCTGCGGGTGTATGTGGAAACTATTGATCAACGCCTCACGACACAACACGAGTTGCACGTTTCTCTGGCAGCTGCATTCAAAAAAGCTGGCATAGAAATCCCCTTTCCGCAAAGAGATGTGCACGTGCGCTATCCGGATGCAAGTAACCTGATCCCGGAGGGGCCGCACACCTGCCAGAGCGAAAAGTAAAATTAGGGAAGGGGTACATAAGAAGGCGAGATCACACAGAGCTGGCCACGGTTATTCAGCCAGAGAAATGAAGAAAATAATGTGGATCTCTGCGGTTATGCTGCCAGTAGCGGCGGCAGTGAATTGAAGTACACGGTATCGGGGTCTGGCCGTCAAGCGACGAATGCGGCTAGCGAGTGTCGTAGAACTGGAAGTAACGCGCCAGAGCTCTTCTGGCATCGGTATCAACACCACTACACTACCACCTGCTAAAGCAGGTGGGTTAGCGCATCCAGTGCTGACGACTAAAGTCATCAAGCTCGCACTGTATAAACGCGCATGAATCAAAAACTGAAAGTCAAAGTCACCGTCTAAAGACGGTGGTTTTGACCAAGTGATGGAAAATAAATGGAATCACGCCGTTGCCACCAACTAGGCCGCAGAACAACTCAACCGGGAACGCGACAAGCGGTTCCAACGCATCCGTAACAAAGCGGCTTGAGACCCTAAACCCAGATTGTTCAAGCCCATTTCACTTTTGGAATGTGCTAGCAGAGCCTATTCTGACGACAAAGGCAGCATGGAAGGAATCTGACACAGCCCCCTGTCAGGCGGCCGCCACGTCTTGCGCGGAAACCCGGCGCAATGCGTCGGTAAAGGCTGCAGGCGGTTGCGCGCCCTGGATCAGAAGCTTCCCGTCCACGAGGAAGGTGGGCACGGCATGGATGCCGGCGCGTTGAACGCTCTGCTCCTGCTTGCGCACGGCGTCGGCGTAGCGGTTCGATGCCAGAATCTCGTCGACAGTTACTGTATCCAGTCTCAGGCTGTCGGCGACTCTTCGCAACACCTCAGGACTGGCCGGGTTTTCCGCCTTGCCGAAATAGGCATCGAACAACGCCAGTGCGAACTCGGTCTGGCGATCCTGCTCACCCGCCCACATGAGCACGCGGTGCGCGTCAAAAGTGTTGACGGCCCGGCGCTTGAGCGCGCCGCCGAAATCGAGGCCCAGTTTCCGCGCTGCCGCGATGATGCCCTCCTGTGCCGTGACCGTCTCGACCTCGCTGCGCCCGTATTTGTGCGCAAGATGCGAGATGATCCCCTCGCCCTCGGCCGGCATATCGGGCGCCAGTTCGAAGGGATGCCACTCAACCGCGAAGCTCAAGTCTTCTTCGGCCAGCTCCCGCATGGCCGCTTCGAGCCGCTTGTAGCCGATCGGGCACCAGGGACAGGCGACGTCGGAGACAATATCAATCTTCAGCTTGGTCATGAAGTACCTCCTAACTGCATGCGTAAACCCCCGCGTTACATGTGTCAGACTCGCCTCACGAGTCCGGGCCCGCGCCCTGCGCCGTTGCTGCAGTTCAGGCCACCAGACGGTCCGCCTTCATCAGCGCCCACTGCTTCTCGTATTCCATGATGTGGGCGACAGCATCGACAAACGCCTTATCGTGACCGAAGCGCAGCAGCAGATATAGCCCCGTCTCCAGGCCCGAAGAGATGCCGCCGGCCGTGATCACCTGACCCTGATCGACCACGCGATGGCGATCGATCTGGCACTTCGGAGCGATCTGCGCCAAGCGGTCGAGCGGTACCAGCTTCTCCGACGGATCGCCATTCTTGCGGCTGGTCGCCTTGATGCCATCGAGGATGCCCGCTTTGCCGTAAATCCACGCGCCGGTACAGACGCTCACCCGCAGTGTTTTCTCGGGCAACGCACGCACGAACTGGATCAGGCGCCCGTTGTGCATTTCCCGGCGCGTACCGATACCGCCCGGGATCAAAAACGCATCCATGTCGGGCCGGTCGTCGAGTCCATAGCGCGGGGTAACGGTCATGCCTGCCGTGCTCTCGACCGGTACGGCGGTATCGCCGACCAAAAATGCATCCAGCTCCGGATCCATCCGCTGGGCCACCGCGAACACCCCGAACGGCGCCGTGAAATCGATGACCTCAACCCCGTCGAACACATAAATGCCCAAACGCTTGCTCATCACTTCGACCTCCGTTTCAATCAAGACACGGCTAATGTATATTCCCGTTAGTTAACTGTCGATGTCGGCATATGCAAAGCTTGAATTCTGCATCACGTTTTCCACTGATCGGAGAGCCACTTGCGCTCGACCTAGCCAACTCCCGCATCTGCCGGGAAGGCTCTGTCATGGATTTACTGGACACACCCGCCGCGCTCGATGGCTGGCTGCACGCGCAGGCGAAGCGCCTGAGCTGGGCCGGCTCGGCAAGTACCGCCGATTGGCGGGTGGTGTGCGCGCTACGCGCAGTCATCATCGAGCTGTTCTGTGCATGGCATGAGCACTCCCGGCCTACGGCCGCGGCGGTGACGAAGGTGAACCAGGCGCTGTCGGCGCCGAACGCCCGGATGCGGCTGGTCTGGACCGGCCGGAAACCGGGCCTTGTGTCGTCCGCCGCGCGGTCGCGGCGCAGCGCGCTGCTCGGAGAGTTGGCTGCCGATGCGATCACCGTTCTGACCGGTCCGCAGGCCGAGCGCCTGCGCCAGTGCGCGAACCCGGACTGTATCTTGCAATTCGTTGCCGACAATCCGCGCCGGCGCTGGTGTTCCAGCGCGCTGTGCGGCAACCGCGCCCGCGTCGCGCGCCACTACCGACGCCACCACGGAGCCGAGTGATGCGCCAGCCGGTCAGTGTGGGCGCGGGCGAGCGGTCGGGCGCACCGCGCACGCTGCTGCCGGCTATCTGTAGTGCGGCGTTCGTGGTGTTCGCGCAGACCTTCATGGTGGCGCCGCTGATCCCGCACCTGTCAGTGGTCTTCGCCAGTCCGATCACCTGGGTGGCGCTGGCGCTCAACGCCGCCATCGAGGCCGGTCGCGCCGGTGAGGCCGGTCTCGGTTTCGCGGTGGTGGCCGACGAGGTGCGCAATCTGTCACAGCGTTCCAATACCCTCAACGGTCAGATCCGCGGCCGCGTCGAATCCGCCCCGCTCGGCGGTGGCCAAGGTGCGTGAAACGGTTGCCGAAATCGCGTCGCGCTATCTCGCCACCAACACCGATGCCCAGCAGGGGACGCGTCAGTTATTCAAACAGGTCGAGCAGATGAACAGCGCACTGGAAGAAGCGTTGGTGAACATCTCGGCCTCCGGCGAACGCATCGGTGTTGCGGTAGCCGACGCGATCCGCTCCCTGCAGTTTGAAGATATCGCCTCGCAGGCCCACAGGTGATCGCACAGCCACACAGCGAACGCGCCGGACAACCTCGGCGCAACTCGCCGACACCGCGTCAGTCCCGACCCAAATCCAGGCTCATGCCGATTCACATCGCGTCAAGGCATCCACAACAAGAGCATCCGCCTCGGGGGTGGTAAACCGACGGCATCGCCTTCGTTGAACCGACCGCCGATAAAAACCGTTGCTCAGCAATCGATGGATGTAGGTGCAATCGACCTGTTCTGATCGTATCGGGTTCACCCCCTGATGATCGCGATGCTTAAGACCGACTGCGCATCATTGTTGTCCGCATGCACTGTGCGACAGCGTTTATGAATCGAACGGATTGTATTGATAGAGCCATGTTTCACTGAGTGTTTTGTCGCCTGCCTTGAGGTAGAGCCGCATGTCGACCGGGGCCTTGCCATCGACGGTCAGATCAAAATGTGCGCGCCAGTGTCCGTCGACACCATCAGGAACCGGCTCTGTGAATACGTAGGAGAAAGTGCCACGTGAAGTACTGAGCACCGCTTGTGGCTTCACGCCATAAGGCAACGTGGTCAATGGACCGCCGTGGAACGCAACAACGAACTTGCGGACCCCCTTGGGGCGTAGTTCGCCCGGTTGGCCACCACGGCCCAGTCGCGTCGCCACACAGCGCGCCAGATTGGTCGGGAATGGTTCGTCCGCAGCCCAGTACAGTTTGTAGCGCAGCCGATACTGGTCGCCTGCACGCGCCGGCTGTTTGGGGACCCACATGGCGACGATGTTGTCATTAATTTCGTCATCCGTCGGTATTTCGATGAGTTGTACGCTGCCTTCACCCCAACTGTCTTTCGGTTGCATCCAAAGACTTGGACGACGGCCGTAGTACACGCCGTCGAGATAATGATCGAAATTTCGATCACGTTGCAGCAGCCCGAAGCCATGTGGATTGTGGTCGGTAAAGGCCGATGCTGCGATCTGGTCGGGATCGTTCAACGGACGCCAGATATGTTCGCCATCACCGTTCCACATGGCGAGGCCATCGGAGTCGTGGACTTCCGGACGCCAGTCGATCGCCATCGGTTTCCTGGTTTCCGAAAACCAGTACATCGACGTCAGCGGCGCAACACCAAAACGTTTAATATCCTTGCGCAGGAACAGCGCCGAATCGATATCCATCAGCACTTCCTTGTTGCGCGTCATGGCGAAGCGATAGGCTCCGCTGACGCTGGGACCGTCGAGTAGCGCATAAACGACGACGGTATCGCTGTCATTCCGCGGCGTTTCAAAATAAAAACGCGTGAAGTTGGGGAATTCTTCGGGGACGCCGGCCACTGCCGTATTGACGGCGATCCCACGCGCCGACAGACCATACTGGTAGAGCTGGCCAATGGCCCTGAAGTACGACGCACCCTGAAACGCAACCCAGTCGTTTTTGCGCCAATCCAGTTTCTTCTGGTCGCCCAGCCGACTTTCCTGAAAACGGAATCCTGCAAAACCGACGCCTTCCTCGAGATGGCGCGCCGGGCTGTCCTTGGGAATGTCAAAATATGACGGCTCGTAGATGATCTCGCGCGCCCGTGCCCGCTGTCCTTCCCCTTCAATCACGTACATTTGTACCGGCACCTGCGAAAATTTCCCCAGGTGAAAAAAAGTAACGGGAAACTGGCCCGGTCCCTTGGCAAACAGGGCGTCTTCAGTTTTGTAGTGAATCTTGCCCAGAGCGGCATAGTCCAGTTTTTCGAGGATTGCGTGTTGCGGGGTCGGCGGAGGGGCGAACGGCTTCCCGGCCAGTTCGCGCGCCTGTTGAACCAGGGCGTCGAATGAAAAGGGGGTTTTGCTGCCCAGCTTGAGCCGTTCTGCAGCCAATGCCTGCGGAGACAGGCCGAGTGCGGAGAGCGCCAACACGGAGCCTCCGGCGGATAAGAATGTTCTGCGGTCGATCATGATCGGGGGGAACCTGAAATACGCTGTCCTCACTGATTACGGTGTCAACAAAACCACACAGCCTGTATTTGCTGCCAGCCGCGCAATCAGCAAGACGCCCATGGCTCTGAAAGTGACCATATCAGCGGTTGCGGGCGTTGAAACTGCTCTGAATGTTGCCACACCGTCGACGTCGTTTGGGGATTTTTCGAACCGAATCCCTGTCGATTTACCATTGTCGCCATTGCTCTGAATTTGCTATTGATAGCCGGCGTCCAAAAACCGATGCGCCTCCCGAGCGTCGAATGAGGGGAACTGGAATGGATAAACTGCTTATCAATCGTCGTTGGTTGCTGACCGGAATGGCGGCGGGCTCAGTCGCTCCGTTGCTGTCAGCCTGTGGCAGCAGCGTGGCCGTAGCCGCGATGTCGGGTAGCGGTGGAACCGGCACCAACAGCCGCCCGTTCCATCGCTGCTGCGGGACAACGTGTCTTGTTGCTCAAAGCGCGCAATCGGATCGGTGGGCGCTGTCTCAATCAAGTGTTGCCCGCGCCCGTGGCTACATGGATGGCGCCGTACGTTCCGACCAGCGCGCCGCGCAGGAAGTGCTGACGGCGATGGCGGTGGCGTGATCCTTTATACGAAGCCGCTGTCGCCACGAGCCGTTTTGCGAACCTTGATCGTTACAGCGTCGTGCTTGCTGTTGTGGGCCTGCAATGCGCATCGACATCCATCGGCAACGATCAACTCCGTGGCGCTGCGCACGGTTCAGATCGAGCAGTGGCAGCATGACGACGACTACGTCCGCCTGCGTTATCCCCGCATCGTCGGCGACGCGGCAGCGCGACTTAATCTGGTCATCGAACGCTGGATCGGCGGGCACTGCCCTATCATCGGACCGAAACCTGAGAAATTCGACAATATCCCCGCCTGCATCGCCGCATTCACGGCGGCTTGCGTCAAACAACGCGCCCATACGCCAGCAGGCCAGCACTTTGCCTGCACCATGGACAGCACCTCCGATATCCGGCTTGATGCCGCCGGCTTGCTAGGCGTTGTTCTGAAGAGCTACGTCTACACGGGCGGAGCGCACGGACAGACGCTAATTGCCGACCTCAACCTCGATCTGAACAGCGGACATGCCTTGAAACTTGACGACCTGCTCAACGCTGTGGACAAGACCGCGCTTTCGGGCAAGATAGAATGGGCGTTGCGCAGGCAGCAGCATATCGCCGCCGACCAACCCCTCAAACAAGCGGGTTTTTTCAAGAACAACCTGCCGGTACCGACCACTGTTCTGGTACTGCCGGAAGGATTGTTGTTCACCTACCAATCCTACGATGTCGCCCCTTATGTGATGGGACAGCCACAAGCGTTGGTCCCCTACAATCAACTATCGGGAATGCTGCGCCAAAACGGATTGCTGACCCAGGTGCAGGCATTGCAGGCGACGTCCGAATAAAGTTCTGGGATTCGGCCTCGCCCACGTACCGACGCCCGCCCGCTGCATCGCTATACTGCCCGCTTGACCGCCGCCCATTGACGCCATCACCGTGTACGTCGCGTATTTCAATCTCCGCGAACTCCCCTTCTCAATCGCCCCGGATCCGGCGTATCTCTACATGAGTGCGCGCCATCAGGAAGCGCTGGGCCATCTGCTTTATGGCACCGGCCAATATGGCGGCTTCGTCCAGCTCACCGGTGAAGTCGGCACCGGCAAGACCACCATCGTCCGCACCCTGCTCAGCCAGAAGCTGGAGAATGTCGACGTCGCCATGATCCACAACCCGCGGCAGAGCGAAGCGGAGTTTGTCGAATCCATCTGCGATGAACTGGGCGCGAAATATCCACGCAACCCGGCGCCGACGCTCAAGCAACTGGTCGATGCACTCAACGCCTATCTGCTGAAGACCCACGCGGACGGCCGGCGCACCGTCCTCATCATCGACGAAGCCCAGAACCTGTCACCGCAGGTGCTGGAACAGGTGCGGCTGCTGACCAATCTGGAGACGGATAAGGAAAAACTGCTGCGCATCATGCTGGTGGGGCAACCGGAACTGGCTGAACTGCTGGCACGGCCAGATCTGCGCCAGCTTGCCAGCCGCATCACCGCACGCTATCACCTACTGCCGCTACGCGAACCCGAAACCAGCGAGTACATTAACCATCGTCTGCGCGTCGCCGGCGGCAGCACCGAACTGTTCACGCCGGCCGCCGTGCATACCATCCATCGACGCTCGGGCGGTGTGCCGCGACTGGTCAACATCATCTGTGATCGCGCCCTGCTCGGTGCCTATGCGCAAGACGCACGGCAGGTCACTCCGGCCATTGTCGAGCATGCCGCAGCCGAGGCGCTCGGCAGCGCAGTTCCAGTAAGCTGGCATGAACGCCTACGTCGGCGTCTACCCCGCGTCCCTTTGATGTGGATCGAAGGCACCCTCGCCTGCGCCGGTCTGATCGTTGCCGGCATCCTGCTGCAAAGCGCCTTCGGCGGACACTCCACGGCGCAAACTCCGCGGCCGCAAACACCGCCGGTAGAGCGCCAGTCATCTGCTGCATCAGCCATGCCGGCAGATCGACACGAGGATCCACAAGCCATGCCGGCCAGCACCACATCCAGCACACCAGACGCCACCACGCAGGGTATCGATACCGCACCTTCTAAACTCGCCATGGCCGGACTCGGCAGCCTGCTGCAGCAACCGGAACCGATCGGCAATCTGATGGGGCGGCTGATCGCGCTATGGGATCCCCAGCTGCAGATCCCGCCTGGCGCCAACGTTTGCAGCGCGCTGGAAAAAAACCAGATTGAATGTCTGCACGGCAACGGCCACTGGACCGATCTCGACCAGATGAACCGGCCTGCCATCCTCACCTTGTCGCTGGGGCGCAACAACACGCAGTATGTCCTGCTGCGTCGCCTCGGCGACAACACCGCCGTACTCGATACTCCTGACGGCCTGCTGAAAGTGCCTCTCACCCAACTCGGTGCCGCCTGGAACGGCGAATTTTTGTTGTTATGGAAGAACGATGCCGGCAGTACCCAGATCAATCTGAGCAGCCGCGGAGCTGCGGTGGTCTGGTTGCGCCGCAAACTGGCGGCGGTTGGTGGACAAGCGATACCCAGCGCACCGTCGCCGGTATTCGACTCTGAACTGCGACGGCAAGTGATGACCTATCAACGCGCCGCCGACCTCCAGGTCGACGGCGTTGCAGGAACTCAGACCCTGATGTCCCTCACCGCCATCGGCCACGAGAAAAACACACCGATGCTGCACCCTCCGTACTGACATGAGCTATATCCTCGACGCCCTGCGCCGTGCCGAACACGACCGGCGCAACGCACAGAACACACCGGTTGAGCAGGTGGCCAACGCTCCCCAACCACCGCCTCCAATGCCTTCGCCGCGACGCAGAGTCATCGCAGCGGCAATCATGCTGGTGCTGGTCGCCGGTTTGGCCACCCTCGCCTATGGACTGTGGCATCGCCCCCGACACAATGCGACCTTGGCAAAGGCGCAACCACCCGTATTGATTCCAGCCGGACAAGCCGCACCGCAGCAGGTGGATAAAGCGCGACCGAACCCCTCACACCCGATTGCACCCGCGACGCTGACGCCGGCCATTCCACCTCCGAACCCCATCGCCGGCGCCGCCCGCCTGTCCAGCCTCAGTGATCTGATGCCGCCGAAACCGGCACCGAAGCCGTTTCCGAATCATCCTGTCAGGGCTGCAACAAGCGCCGCTCATGCTGCACCGTCGACCGCTGCCCGTTCCACCCCAACGCTCTCGGCCGCAGCGTCGCCATCAGAATCACCCGCCCCATCAATTGCGACTACTGCCACCAATGCCCAGCCGGCAATCGACACCAAGGCGCTGAAAGCAATGCCGGACAGTTATCGGGCCGATTTCCCGTCGATCACTGTGCAGGTGCACGTCTACGATGCCGACCCCGCAAAGTGCTGGGTATTGATCGACGGCCGCCGCTACAAGGTAGGCGACACCCTGTCGCAAGGCCCGAAAATCTACAAAATCGTGCCGCAGGGCATCGTCTTCGACTGGCAGGGACAGCGGGTGCTGTATCCGGTGGGGAGCTGAGGATTCAGTAGCTCACCGTCACCGTGATGGTGTCGGTATAGGAGCCGGGAACTACGTTGGTCTGACCAGCTGGAATCTGGCCGTGGACTGCCCGAGTGGCAGAACCGCTGGCAAGCAGACCCAAAATGCTGGTGAGCGTCAGGTTACCGTCGATCTTCGATATACCGGCAGTGCCATCACTTCAGACCGTGCTGTAAGTGGTGTCCGTATAAAAGTTGTAGTTGATGACACCGGATTTCTGCGTCGAGGCGCTGCAGGAGGCTCTGGAGCGGCACGGAAGGCCTACGATTTTCAATACCGACCCAGGCTCGCAATTCACCAGCGGCGGCTGGATCGACCCCCTGACGGATGCCTAGGTGCAAATCAGCATGGACGGCAAGGGTCGCTGGATCGACAACGTTTTTATCGAACGGCTGTGGCGCAGCATGAAGTACGTGTTGCTGCCGATCCAAAACCGCCCCCTTTCAAGGGATCTGCCGATCCAAAACGGACCCGGGTGTTTAACTAACCTGTTGGGTTTGACGCAGCGGGGTTTATGAGGTGATCACCCTGTTCATGATGGGTAAGATTCGGCGGATACACTTCCGCGATGGGAAGTCGATACGGGAGGTTGTGAGGCGGACGGGTTTGT